>Ga0302177_10000154_pt1 | contig 57967 bp, 55 predicted proteins | sample I_Palsa_E1_2_FD_198780 | JGI IMG/M metagenome (GOLD analysis project Ga0302177, IMG submission 198780) | Peat permafrost microbial communities from Stordalen Mire near Abisko, Sweden - I_Palsa_E1_2 | ecosystem: Environmental > Terrestrial > Soil > Palsa > Peat permafrost | place: Sweden... | reverse complement strand
ACGCGAGTGTCGCACGACCGGCTGGGGCGAGGGCTCCCGTCGCGCGGCAGTCGCAGAGCAGGCCGACGAGCTCGCCCGCGCCAAGATGTGAAGGCGATCAAGTTCGACATCGGCTTCGGCTGGATCACTGGGCCGATCAAGTTCGGTTTGCGGCCGAGAACAATGCGGCCTGCCGCAACAACTGTTGCACAGTCGGCGCAGGTCGGCGGCCAGCCCGCCCGCCTGAGTGTTGGAGCTGGGCCGCGGCCTTTCGGGTGAGCCGCATCGCCGTCGAAGACCGTGACCGCTGTAGCGGCTTCCGCGGCGAGCACCGTCGCGAATGCCAGCCCGGGACCTGAACCTGCACCGGTGACAGCCGCGACCCGCTCCTCTTCACCTAGTTCAGACCGTGCGAGCGGCCTGGTGCACCGCGGGAATGATCTCGGTGCCGAAGCGGCGCAGGGTCTCCGGGGCGGCCCGGTCTGCGAACGGCATGATGATCATCTCCACGCCGTCGGCCGCATCCGCCAGCAGGTTTTCTACGAGCTCGTCAGGCGTCCCGGCGATGATCGCGTTGCGACCCCAGGGGAATCGGCGTTCGGCCAGCTCGCGCGCGGCATCCACGTCCCGGCTGTGCCAGGCGACGCCGACGGGCCGCTGGACGGAGATTCGGGCTCGGCCAATCATCGGGCGCAGCTGCTGGATGCGTCTGACGGCACCTGCCGGACAGTTCCACCAGTCCGCGAAGCGCGCGACGAGCGGCAGCGTGAGCGTCTGCCCGGCGCCGCCGATCAGCAGCGGTACCTGGCCGTTGATCGGCCGCGGCAGCTGCTGCGCGTCCTGGACCGTGAAATGCTCTCCGCGGTAGGAGACTGTCTCGCCGGTGCACAACAACTTCAGGATCTCTAGAGTCTCCCTCAAGCGTGCGCTCCGGACCGCGGCCGGGGAAGTGCTGACGCCGAAGGTGCGCAGCTCTGCCGGCCACGAGCCCCACCCGATACCGAGCACGAACCGGCCGCCGCTGAGGTGGTCCAGCGTGACCGCGCTCTTCGCGAGTACGGCCGGGTGGCGCAGCTCGTTGCAGAGCACGAGGTGGCCAATGCCGATCCGTGAAGTCTTCGCCGCCAGGTAAGCAGCGGTGGTGAGGCCCTCCCACATCGGCAGCTGCGGGAATCGTGGCGGATGCAGATGATCCATGAGCCACACCGAGTGGAACCCGGCCTCCTCCGCAGCGTGGACGCGGCGTTCCAAATCCAGCAAGGAGAGCTTCAGCTGCGGGATGAAGAGGCCGATGTGCGGCAACGCCTCCGGTACCTCGCCGCTACCCATTCGGGAAACATAGCTTACGACCTGACGGCGGTCAACCGCCGCCAACCAGGGCACCCCGTTGCCAGATCCGGGCGTTCCTGATTGCCTTATATGTGATGACGCAACAACCAGACTCTTACGACGTGGTCCGGGTAAGCACACTGTGCGCGCGGACGCGCCTGCTGATGCTGGACCGGCCCGGGACGCGCAACGCGATCAACGGCGCGTTGAGTCGCGCACTGTCGGCCGCCTTGCGGAGGGCCGACGCCGATCCGGACGTCGACGTCATCATCTTGACGGGCCGCGACCCCGCGTTCTGCGCCGGCGCGGATCTCAAGGAGCTGGCTGAGCACGGCTTTGACGGTTCGGCCGCGCGCACCGACTGTGTCGCTGAGCTCAGCGCGGTGACCAAGCCGGTGATCGGAGCCGTCAACGGCCCGGCGATAACCGGCGGCCTCGAGCTCGCGCTGGCATGCGACTTCCTCATCGCCTCCACCCGGGCCAGTTTCGCCGACACCCACGCACGGGTCGGCGTCGTCCCGGGTGCCGGCTTGACCGCGCGCCTGCCACAGGCTATCGGCATACGGCGGGCCAGGCAGCTGAGCCTCACCGGCGAGCGGCTCTCCTCCGAGCTGGCCTACGAATGGGGCTTGGTGAACGAAGTCGTCGAACACGAGCGGCTGCTCGCCCGCGCGGGCGAGTGCGCCGCCGCGATCTCGGCCGCGAACCAGCGCGTCGTGCATGCTCTTGGCATGATGTACGACCGCGGTGCCGAAGGCACCTTCGCCGACTCGATGCGGCTGCAGAGCCGGACCAACGAAGCCTGGCACGTTGCTCCGGGAGCGATCGGCGACCACGTTAGCTGAAAGTGGCAGCAGCACGCGGAGCGAGCCTTGTCCCGCGTTGCGGGCCTGTTATTCTGCATAACATTTGTACTCGCTGACCGTGCTGATCGTGAACCAGGTTGCTATGCGGCTGAAGGACACGGATTCCGATGGCATCGGGACACAGCTGTGCTTCCCGAGCTCGCGGGGTTGCGCCGGCAAGATCTTCCTGAAGTCGACCGACATGGAGGTGGCGCTGCTGTGCCTCCAGGCCCGCAGTGACTTCTCGATCGAGGAGGTGAAGGGCGCCGCACCGGAGCGATTCATCGCGTGATGATCCTGCCGGTCTGGACGTCGAGGCGTCCGTTCCTCAGATCGGGCGCACCGTGGCCAAGGGCGCCCAGACCATCTGTAGCGGTCGGTCGTAGATCGCGAATTTCCATGTTGCGGGGGCCGTGTAGCGGGCGAGCTTCTGCGCATCGACAGCGTCAGCTGACACGGCGGGCATCTTCATGAGCGTGCCACCATCGCTGCCGCGGCCCTGCCGTTGAACTCGCGGGCCACGTCGGCCGTCAACTCGGCCGGCACGGGATGGGCGAAGTTCAGCGACAGCCGATCGACCAGCCCCTCGTAGCGATCGCGCAATGCCGTCGTGAGCGAACTCGGCTCACATACGACGGCGAAGGCATCCAGCACGTCGTCTTCGATCAGGTCGGGCATCTCGCTCCACCGATTCTCTCTCGCGAGCCGGGCTAGCTCGGGCTGTAGCGCGCCCCAGCCGTGCAGGTCGAGCACCGGTCGGTAGGCCGGTGTCGAGGCGTAGAAGGCGATCGACCGGCGGGCCGCGCCCCGCGCCGCGAGGACGTCGCGCTCATCGCGCCCCGTCACTACGGTGGCGCTGTGGCAGACTGTGCGGCGCTGCGCTGGGCTCTGCGCCCGGCCCCGCCCCCGCTCCAGCGCCGGCAGCGTGACCTCCCGCAGATATCGGCCGGTGCTGAAGCCGTGCGCGAGCACGCCGTCCGCCACCTCGCCGGCCACCTCGGTCATCCGAGTCCCGACGGCCGCGATCATGATCGGCGGGTTGCCGTACGGGTTCGGGCCGGGGTCGAAGACCGAGGTCATCAGGTCGTGGCGATAGTGCTCGCCCTGAAACTCGAGCGGTGTCGCGTCGGCCCAGCTTCGCCAGATCGCCCGCACTGCTTCGACGAACTCCCGCATGCGCGCCGACGGGGCCGACCAGGCCATACCGAACCGGCGCTCGATGTGGGCGCGCACCTGGGTACCGAGACCCAGGACGAAGCGGCCCCGGGACAGCGCCTGCAGGTCGTTGCCCAGCACCGCAATACTCATCGGGTTGCGGGCGAACGCGACGGCGATGCCGCAACCGATCGTGACTGTCGACGTCGCGGCCGCCGCGAGCGTGAGCGGCAAGAAAACGTCGTGGGCGGTCTCCCCGCTCCACACCCCGGCGTAGCCGGCGCGCTCCAGGTCGCCGGCCATCCGGGCAACCTCGACCGCTGATCGGCCTCCGAGCCCCGGTGTCGCATCCAGCAGCATCAGCGCTCACCTCGTTCCCGCTCGTGCCAACAGACCCCTCGTGGCCTCCGCGAGACATAGCGCCGCGGCGTGCGGCTGCGCGCTCGCCAGCGTCGGCGACAGCACCTCGACCGACCACGGGATGTCGACCCCGTGCCCGATCAGCTCGCCGACGAATGCCACGAGGGGGAAGTCGCCCTCTCCTGGCGGCAGACCGCCGTAGCGCCACCCGTCGAAGTGTGACGTGCCGGGCGGGTTCGGTCGATGGTCGGACAGCTGGGCACCCACGATGTGTTCGGGAGGAATGTGCAGCAGACTCCCCGCGCCGCCGGGCTCGTTCGCCAGATGGTGGTAGACGTCGACCAGCAGGCCGCCGTTCGCCCGCCCGGCCGCGCCGACGATTCTCCATGCGGTCGGCGCGTCCGGGATCACGGTCCCGGGGATGAACTCGATGCCGACCCGGGTGCCGTGCGGCGCGACCCGATCGCAGATGGCGGCGAAGGCCTCGGCCGCACGGGCGACATCGAGGGCGGCGTTGGTGACGGTCGAGTCGCCGACAATGAGATGGTGCGGCTCGAAGGCCATCACCATGGCGTATAGCGCCGCTTGACGAGAGCGGATCTTCTCGAGCTCGTCGCACGACCGCACCGCGGGCAGCCAGCCGCTGAGCAACTCGACCTCGGCGAGCCGCAGCCCGTGCCTGGCAAGCACGCCGTGCAGGTCGGCGTCGGTGCGGCCCCGGGCCCGCAGCGCCCGGTAGTCCCAGCCGACCAGGCCGATCCCGCTGAACCCGGCCTCCGCGGCCGCGGCCACCCGCAGGTCGAACGGCACTGCCGCAGGCGCGGGAGGGGCGGCCCCGGCAAGGGTGTAGTGGCTGCTGATCAGATCGGGCATGAGCCTAGGTCGTTGCCAGGAACGCCGGCCTGACCTTCGTCAGCCAGAGCTCAACGTTGCGCCGTGCCAGATCGTCTGGCATGCCGCCGACGTTGGCGAAGATGTATATGTCACGTACCGGCAGGCCGGAGGTCTGCTGCAACAGTCTCTCGACGGCCTGGTCAGGGGTGACGAACTGCAGTGGGAGCACGCCGCTCGCGCGGTTGCGGAGCCTGGCGTGGTCGACGGGTGACGGCGCCGGTTTGCCGGTGCCGTCCACGCCGTGCGCCCGATAGGTGTCCAGCTGCCACGCGAGATGCGGCACGGCACGCTCGAAGACCGCGTCGGGGTCGTCGCAGACGAACAGTTGCGCGTTGCCGGCCACCCGGGCAAGCGACTCATCGTACCCGGCCTCGCGCAGCCCTGCGGTATAGGCGGCGTACAGGTCGCGGTCCAGGCTGAGCAGCCCGACGCCGAGGCGACCTGCGGTTGCCGCGCCCAGCGGGCCCGTGTAGCCGCCCCAGAGGGGGAGCGGGTCCTGCACGGGCGGCGGCATCACCCTGCCGGCCAGCAGCTCGGCGATCTCCTCGATCCGCTGCGCGGTGACTTCCCGGCGGTTCGGGTAGTCGGCCCCGAACCGGGCGAACTCGGTGCGGTTCCAGCCGACACCGAGCCCGAGGTCCAGCCGTCCGTTGCTGAGGATGTCGACAACCGCGGCCTCCTCGGCGACCTGCGCGGCCGGGCGCAGCGCCGGGATGAGAATCGAGGTGCCCAGCCGGACGTGATTGGTGCGCGCGGCCACCGCGGCGAGGAACGTGAGTGGCTGCGGGAGATAGCCGTCCTCCCAGAAATGATGCTCGGACACCCACAGCGACTCACCGCCCATCTCCTCGGCGGCACGGATCAGCGCGAGGTTCTTGGCGTAGTGCTCGCTCCACGGCCGATGCCACGGTGCGGGATTCCGCAGGTCGAGGTAGATGCCGAAGCGAGGGCGCGCCGGGGCCGGGCTGCTTGTCATCGGCGCGTCCAGCCGGCCACGATACCTCCCAGAACTCATCAGACAGTTACCCTAGATAACAGATTTACTGACATGCTACTTTAGCTGACAGCGCTTCACATGGCACCCGGGGATACGCGGTTGCGGCAGCAATCGCCACGCGGGCAATGACCGCGAACAGCCGTCTGAGTTGTGGGAGAGGAGCCAGTAAGTGTCGAACTATCCGGTGAACCCGACCCGCTTCGCGGGCAAGGTCACTCTCGTGACGGCGGGGGCATCGGGCATCGGCCGCGGGATCGCATGCCGGCTGGCCGCCGAGGGCGCCCGCGTAGTGGTCGGTGATATCGACGACGCTTTGCTGTCGAAGCTGGTCGCTGGCAGTGACGGCACGATCAGCGGCGTGCACTGCGATGTCCGTGAGGAGAGCGAGGTCGAGTCGCTGGTCAATGTCACGGTCGAGCGCCACGGACGCTTGGACTGCGCGGTCAACGTGGCGGGCGTCGGCGGGGGTGCGCTGTTGGTCGACACCACCGCGGAGGCGTGGGACGCGGTGCAGTCGCTGTCGCTCCGCGGCTGCTTTTTCAGCATCAAGCACGAGGCCCGGCAGTTCCTCGTGCAGGGCGGTGGCGGGTCGATCGTGAACATCGCCTCCATCAACGCACTGACCGCCGCCGAGTCGGTCGGCCCGTACAACGCGGCCAAGGCCGGCGTCGTCAACTTGACCATGACCGCCGCGATCGAGCTCGGCGAGCACGGCGTCCGGGTCAACGCCGTGGGCCCGGGACTCGTCGATACGCCAATGACCAAGGTCATGACCGAAGTCCCCGCCCTCGTCGAGGCGTTCCGCGAGGCGACGCCGCTCGAGCGCTACGGCCAGCCGGAGGACATCGCGGCTGCTGTCGCGTTCCTGGCGAGCGACGACGCGCAGTGGATCACCGGGCAGACGTTGTATGTCGACGGTGGGCAACCGTCACCGGATACCCGCGGTTGAACCGCATATTTGCGTCGGCCGCTGGCTTGCCGAGCAGCGCGTAAGCCGATCGTTCCGCCAAAGGTTATTAGATGGCTAACTGCCCGGCCCGGTCGGCGTCGAATCGGCGCACGCGATTTCGCACACGCGAGCTTGTCTCGCAACACGTCGGCCTCTCAGGGCCTGCATCGAACACACCGACCAGGAGACACCATGGCTACAGATACCGGCGACGACTAGGCTAAGCCGCCCGAGCGGGGCTCCGCGCCGTCGTCCTTCGACGGGTCGAAGGATGCGGTACTGCAGGCCGTGTCGAGCTAGCTGCTTGAGATCGAGGTGCTGATTCCCGTGTCAGTCACGTGGCGGCCATGGCAAGGCTGGTCGCCGCGCCTGGCTCGCCGGGCCGCGCTGGCCGCCCCGACTCGGGCTCCCTCGGTTTTGACCACACGGTCGTCGGCCGCGGAGGCTTGCAACAGACAAGACAGTTACGTAAGCTAACAGTGTTTGCTCGGGTGGGCCGCAGGTTCACCTGGGCCGGCGGCGCCACGCCAAGGGCGCTGACTGATGAGGGATGAGGGATCCGAATGGCAGCAATGAATGATTGGCTGATCTCGGTCGATGACCACGTGATCGAGCCTGGACACCTGTGGACGAGCCGTCTGTCCGCAGCCGACCAGGAGGCGGGCCCGCACCTGGTCGAGATGGAGGACGGCGTCAAGTCTTGGAAGTACGAGGACAAGATCATGCACACGCGCGGCCTGTGGGCCGCGGCCGGCAAGAAGCGCGAGGATTTCTCGCCGAAGCCGATCTCCTACGAGGACATGCGCGAGGGCTGCTACGAGCCACACGCGCGGGTCGCCGACATGAACGAGGACGGTGTTCTCGCCAGCCTCTGCTTCCCGTCGTTCCCGAGGTTCTGCGGGCAGACCTTCCTCGAGGCTCGCGACAAGGATCTTGCGCTTCGCTGTGTGCGGGCGTGGAACGACTTCATTCTCGACGAGTGGTCGGCCGCCGCGCCGGGCCGGTTCATCCCCATGATCATCCTCCCGCTATGGGATCCGATCCTCGCGGTAGCCGAGATCGAGCGGACCTCCGCCAAGGGCGCCAAGGCGATCGCGTTCAGCGAGAACCCGGCGAAACTCGGCTTGCCGTCGATCCACTCGGCCGCCGGCTACTGGAACCCGGTGTTCGCCGCGGCGGAGCAGGCGAAGATGCCAATCTGCACGCACATCGGGTCGTCGTCCTCGATGCCGTCTACCTCCGCTGACGCACCGACCGTTCAACACACTGCCACCGCGTCGGTGAACCTGATGCTGTGCACCGCGGACTGGATATTCTCCGGCATGTTCGACCGTTACCCCGGCCTCAAGCTTGTGCTGTCCGAGGGGGGGATCGGCTGGATCCCCTATATCCTCGACCGGTTCGACGACGTGGTTGAAAAGCAGAAGTACTGGGCCGCGAAAGCGCACCTGACTCGGGAGGACGTGATCGCGGGCAAGGGGGAGGAAGCCGGGGTAGAGCTTCCTGCTCACTGGGACTACTCGAGGCTGCCGAGTGAGATCTTCCGGTCGAACATCTACGGTTGCTTCATTGACGAGAAGTTCGGCGTCAAGGTCATCGACGAGATCGGCGTCGACAACGTCATGATCGAGACGGACTACCCGCACACCGACTCCACCTGGCCCAACAGCCAGGCGATCGCCGCCGAACGGCTGAAGAACCTGAGCCAAGAGGAGCGGTTCAAGGTGATCCAGGGCAATGCTATGCGTGTCTTCAACTTCACGCCGGCCGCCGTGCCCACAGTTGATTGAGTAGTTCGAAGTGACGACCACAGCAACCAACGGTTTCTGCAAAGGGCGGGTCGTGGCCATCACGGGCGCCGGCAACGGCCTCGGCCGTGGCTACGCGCTCGCCTTCGCGGCCGAAGGCGCTCAGGTCGTCGTCAACGACGTCGCAACGGTACCCGATTCCGGTGGCAGCGCTTCCCGGGCCGTCGTGGACGAGATCGTCGCCGCGGGAGGTCAGGCAGTTGCCCACGACGAGGACATCGCATCCTGGGACGGCGCGCGCAGCCTCGTTGAGCACGCCGTCGAATCGTTCGGTGGCCTGGACGTCATGGTCAACAACGCCGGCATCCTGCGCGATCGCGGACTTGCAGTCATGTCCGAGCAGGAATGGGACTCTGTGGTGGCCGTGCACCTGAAGGGTACGTTCGGCACATGCCGACATGCGGCCGCCTATTGGCGTGACCGCAGCAAACAAGGAGCGGTCAACGATGCGCGAATTATCAACACCAGTTCGCCGTCGGGACTGTTCGGCAATCCCGGGCAGTCCAATTACGGGGCGGCGAAGGCGGGCATCGCGGCGCTGACTGTGATCGCGGCGATGGAGCTCGAACGGTACGGGGTCACGGTGAACGCGATCGCCCCGACCGCCCGCACCCAGCTGACGGAGCGCTTCATGCGTGAGGCTCCCCGGACCGGGTTCGACCGCTTCGCGCCGGAGAACATCGCCCCGCTCGTCGTCTGGCTCGGCAGCAGCGCGTCGAGCGCCGTCACCGGCCGAGTATTCGGCGCCGTCGGCGGAAAGATCAGCGTCCTCGAGGGATGGGTGAACGGCCCGACCGTCGATCGTGACGGCCGGTGGACAGCCGCCGAGCTTTCTGACGTGATCGGCGACCTCGTGAAACGCGCCGCGCCGAGGTCGACAATGAGCGGCGACCGGCCGTGACCGCCTCGTCATGAGCGTCTCGCTGCTGCTTTCGATGGCCACGTCAGAGTACGACGAGCGGCCCGCCGTCGGCCGGCTGGCCGACCCGACCAGCTATGCCCGGCTCGCCCGGCTGGCGGCCGGCGGTGCCGCCGTGCTGCTCGAGGCGGGTGCCCGCACGGTCGTCTTCGTCGGCGTGAACTCACCGGCCGTGCCGGTCACGCTGTTCGCCTCGGCCCATGCCGGCGTGGCATTCGTGCCGCTGAACTACCGGCTCAGCGCAGCCGCCTTGCATCAACTCATCGGCACGCTCGACGCGCCGGTCGTGATCGCGGACGCCGCGTATCTCGAGCTGCTCGATGGGGCGGCGCCACTGGTGCTCGCCGCGGAGGACTGGCTCGGCCGGTGCGCGGCGAGCGAGCCGGCGGACGAGGTGACCGTCGATGACGACGCGGCCGCGGTCATCCTCTTTACCAGCGGCACCACGTCGGCGCCAAAGGGCGTCGTGCTCCGGCACGGCAACTTGCTCGCCTACGTCCTCGGGACGGTCGAGTTCGGCTCGGCAGGCCCGCATGACGCCGCCCTGATCAGCGTGCCGCCCTATCACATCGCCGGCATCGGGACCGTGCTGACCAACGTCTACGCGGGTCGGCGAATGGTCTACCTGCCGACGTTCGACCCGGAGCAGTGGCTGTCGCTGGTGCGGGCTGAATCAGTGACGAACACGATGCTGGTGCCGACGATGCTCGCTCGCATCGTCGACCACCTCAACGGGGCGCCGGCACAGACTCCGACGCTGCGATCGCTCGCTTACGGAGGGTCGCGGACCGCTCCGTCTGTTGTCGAGAAGGCGCTGGCCTGCTTTCCCGAGACTGGATTCGTCAATGCCTACGGACTCACGGAAACGAGTTCGACGATCGCTGTGCTGGGCCCGGACGACCATCGTGCCGCGTTTGCCGCCACTGAGCCGGGATTGCGACGCAGGCTGGCGTCGGTCGGGCAGCTGGTGCCGTCGATCGAGGGGCAAGTCCGCGACGACGCGGGACGTGTCCTGGGGCCGAATGCCTACGGCGACCTCTGGGTGCGTGGCCCGCAGGTCTCGGGGGAGTATCTCGGCCTCGGGCCGGCTCTCGACGACCACGGATGGTTCCCGACCCGCGACCGAGCGATGATTGACGATGACGGCTACGTTTACATCGAAGGTCGCGTTGACGACACGATCATCCGTGGCGGCGAGAACATCGCGCCCGCAGAGATCGAGGACGTGCTGGCCGCGCACCCCGGCGTTCAGTCGGTAGCGGTCGTTGGTGTTCCAGATCCGCAGTGGGGCGAGTGCCTCACCGCGGTGGTGGTCAGGCGAGCGGGGGCTGCGGTAACCGGAGAGGAGCTGCGCTCGTGGGTGCGCGAGCGCCTGCGCGGGTCGCGCACGCCCGATTCGGTCAAATTCTGGCGCGACCTGCCGACTACGCCGACCGGGAAGCTCATCCGTCGCGAGATCGTCTCGGCGCTCGCGCTGGAGGAGAACCCTTCAGCGAACACGAGACATGCCGCCAGCACCTAGTGAGGACGTCGTGATTCTCCAGGCTGCGGCCCGGCTGCGCAGCGCCGCGGCCACGACCGAGGTAATCGTCGTGTCTGCCGGCCAGCGGCGAGTTGGAACTGTCACCTGGGTCCAGCCGGGCCACGAGCCGCCTTTGGGAGTCGAGATGTCACCAGTGCTGGCGACAGCCTGGCCATCGGCGGAGACGATCTCGTCACCACAGCTAGCTTGAGCCACCCAGCCGTCAGAACCGGAACCGGTCACGTCCGCGCCGATATCGTTCACGACGATCGACGCCCCGCGTCGGGCGAGCAACAGGGCGTCTGTCCCCGATTCGCCTTCCAACACACCGGTGATCACCGCGACTCGGCCCACTAGCTCGTGGGCGTCCGTTCGGAAACGCTCGACCATTTACTAACCATAGCTTACGATCTAAGTTAGCCTAAGTCAGAAATTCAGGACTGCAGCAAACGAGGGAGCGGTCGTGCCTTACTACCGTCGCGTTGGCGAAGTGCCGCCGAAGCGTCACACCCAATTCCGCCGACCCGACGGCGTTCTCTACAACGAGGAGCTGATCAGCCAGCAGGGCTTCTCCTCAAGCGGATCGCTGCTTTACCACCGTGAGCGCCCCACGATCATCGCAAAGGCCGAAACGGTGTCGCTTTCCGCCCCGGAGCTTACGGTCAACGGTCCGCTGCAGCCCCGTATGTTCAACACTACCGAGTTGCCCGTCGGCGGAGACCTGGTGCTCGGCCGCCACCTCGTCCTCGGCAACGCGGAGGTAGACCTAAACTACGCCGCAGCCGACCGTGACAGCGAGCTGTACCGAAACGCGCTCGGTGACGAGGTGATATTCGTCGAGTCGGGCGAGGCCCGGCTGGAATCGGTCTTCGGCCTGCTCGACGTGAGTACCGGTGACTGGGTCGTCGTGCCATCCAACACCACCCACCGGTGGGTCATCACGGCCGGTCCGGTCCGGGCAGTCGTCATCGAGTCCCGCGGTCACGCGGGGCCGCCGAAACGGTACCTCACCGAATACGGACAGTTCCTCGAGGGGGCGCCGTACTGCGAGCGCGACCTGCACGGGCCGGATCAGCCGCTGGTCGTGGACGATGCGGAGTGCAGTGTGCTGGTCCGCCACCCCGGCGGGTTCACGCGCTACATGTACCGGCATCACCCGTTCGACGTCGTCGGCTGGGACGGCACGGTGTGGCCTTATCGTCTCAACGTCCGCGACTTTGAGCCGATCGTCGGCCGGATCCACCAGCCGCCGCCGGTCCATCAGACCTTCGAGGGACCCGGATTCGTGTTGTGCTCCTTCGTGCCGCGTCCCTTCGAGTTCGGCGAGGGATCGATTCCGGTGCCCTACAACCACTCCAACGTCGACTCCGACGAGGTGATCTTCTACGTCGCCGGCGATTTCATGAGCCGCAAAGGCTCCGGCGTGGGGCAAGGCTCGATCACGCTGCACCCCAGCGGGTTCATCCACGGACCCCAGCCGGGAAGCGTCGAGGCGGCGGTCAACCAGACCCGCACGGATGAGGTCGCGATCATGCTCGACACGTTCAAGCCGCTATTGCTCGGGCCGGCGGCACGCGAGACGGAGGACACGCAGTACGCGTGGAGTTGGGCGCGCGGCGAGGACCGCCTGCAGCAGGGATGAGCGATCTGGAACTGCTCGCTGTGCCGATGTACACCGGCGGCAGGCAGGACATCTACTCAGGCGTGGCGCGCATGGCCGGCAAGTTGTGGGCCGGTCGCCGCCGGGCCGCGGGCGGGTCGCGCACGGTCGTCGCGATCGTGCACCCAAGTTCGAACTTCATCGGCCACTACCTGCTCGAGCCGCTCAGCCGCCGTGGTGTCGATGCGGTGGGGATGAACACCCGGTACCTGGCCAACGACAGCTCGCTGATCATGGAGAACTGCGTTCTGGACGTGGCTGCGACGATCGGCTATCTCCGCGGCGAATGCGGCTACGAGAAGGTCGTCCTGGTCGGCAACTCCGGCGGCGGCGGGCTGGCCGCTCTCTACCAGAGCCAGGCAGAAAAGGCCGACATCATCCACACACCGGCCGGTGATCCGCCCAATCTCACGATCGCGGAGCTTTCGCGTGTCGACGGGCTCATCGAGCTGATGGCGCACCCCGGCCGGGCCATCACCTATACCGACTGGCTCGACGCCGCGATCGTCGACGAGAGCGATCCATTCACCCGGGATGCCACGCTCGACCTCTTCGACGAACGCAACATCCCGCCATACGACGAGCAGTTCGTCCGCCGCTACCGCGCCGCGCAGCTGGCCCGCAATCGCCGCATCACGGCCTGGGTGCGCGGCCGGCTCGAGCAGCTCGACCGTGTGACCGCCGGAGCAGTCAGCGACCTGCCTTTCGTGGTGCACGGGACCTGCGCGGACCCTCGCTTCCTAGATCTCGCCCTGGAACCCTCCGACCGCGAGACGGGCACGCTCTGGGGCGATACGTATCCGGCCAACTTCTCGCCGTCCACGCTCGGGCACATGACCAGCCTGCGTTCCTGGCTGAGCCAGTGGAGCGTCGACGACACGAACTGTGACGCGCTGCGGCATCTGGCCCGGGTGTCTGTGCCGGTACTCGTGGTTCACGGCACCGCGGACAAGACCTGTACCCCTGCGCAGGCGCGCGAGATGTTCGATGCGGTCCCTCACGATCGCAAGCAGATCGTGAGCATCCCGCGTGCGCGCCACTATTTCGATGACCAGCCGGAACTCGTCGAGCAGGCGGCAGACCACGTGCTCGACTGGCTGACGGCGGAGGGACTCCGGTAGTCATCGGCGTTCTGGATGGCAAGGTCGCGGTGGTGACCGGGTGAGCCGCCGGAATCGGTGCGGCGATAGCGGCGGCGTTCTGGTGCCCGCTTCGTCGTGGGCGATCTCGTGCCGCATGGCGCGCCGGGTGAGGTGCGCTCGTCCGGAGTGCGAGGTGAGTCGACGACACCCTTGTCCCTGGCCATGCTCCCGATGACAGCAGCGGGAACATCCTTGAGTGAGCTTATTGAGGGAGGATGCTGCCGCCGTCAGGTGTGGGTGCCGGGATCAGGTGTGACCAGTCCATGGCGATTCCTCTAGTGTTCGTCATGGCGATGCGGATCGGAAATCAGCTAGCTAGGCAATGTGTCGTTATTGGCTGGCCAGTATCGTGACTTGGGTTCCTGCTTATAGAGTTTTCCGTTATCAAGGCGGGGAAGCGACGACTCAAAGTCGATCGATCGCGGGCACTTGAAATGCGCGATGTGAGAGCGACAGTGGTCGATGAGTTCCAGGGCAAGACGAGAGTCTGCTCTCGCGAAGTCAGCAGGCTGTACGACAGCTTTCACCTCCTCGCCAAACTCATCGTTTGGCACACCGAAGACGGCGACGTCCGCCAGTGCGGGATGCGCGAGCAGTAGGTCCTCTATCTCACGCGGGTAGATGTTCACTCCGCCGGAGACGATGGTGTGTGCCCGTCGATCTGTCAGAAACAGGTAGCCCTTGTCGTCGAGGTAGCCAATATCGCCCATCGTCCGCCAGTCTGCGTGTCCGGGATGGTGGGATGCCAGCGTCTTCTGGCTGTCGTTGTGATATGCGAACTGATAGCCGGTGCGCTCGAAATACACATCTCCTACCTGCCCGGCGGGGGCCTCATCACCGGAGGTCATATCGCAGATTCGCACTGTGCTCCGCCAACCGCGCCCCACAGAGCCGGGCCGCTCTAGCCATTCAGCGCTGGTGATGTATGTGGATCCGATACCCTCGGTCCCTCCGTACTGTTCCACTAGGATAGGTCCCCACCAATCGATCATTGCGCGCTTGACCTCTGGGGGGCAGGGTGCAGCCGCGTGTAGCGCCAAACGCAGGCTCGACAGATCGTATTTGGCGCGGGTCGCTTCATCCAATCGGAGTAGCCGGACGAACATGGTTGGAACGAGCATGATCTGCGTGACGCGATACTTCTCGATTGCGGCCAGCATTCCCTCGGGGTCGAATTTGTCCATAGACACCACAGTGGCCCCGGTGCATTGCGCGATTTGGCAGTTTCGTAGGCCGGCGGAATGGTACATCGGCGATGCTACGAGAAGCACGTCGCCTTCCCGGAGATCGAACTGGTGGCACATCACCTCCCGCGAGGCGTCACCCATCCGTGCAGGTTCGTCCGCCAGGGGAAACTGCACGCCCCTCGGTCTACCGGTAATCCCGGACGTGTAGAACATGAAGTGCCCTCGGGTCTCGTCCAGTATGGGTGTGGCCGGGCGGGAACTCAGGGCGCCTTCGTAGCTGTCATATGACGTGGAGGAGCCGTCAATCATCAGTCGGTGTCGGACAGAGGGCGTGAGCGTCACGAGTTTCTCGGCCATTTCTCGCTGCTCGTTGGTGACCATGAGAAGATCAGCGCCACAGTCTTCGATGATGTATGCAGCCTCGGCGGCCGTGAGGTGCCAGTTTACTGGAGTCACGTAGAGGCCCGAGTTGAGTCCACCCCATACCACTTCGCAGTAGCGGAGGTTGTTCTCGGCAATGACGGCATAGTGGTCGCCGCGTCGTAGACCGAGATCAGCGAGCAGGTGAGCGAACTGGTTGCCTCGCGCCGTCAGATCCTCGTACGTGATCGAATTCCCACTCGGTGTCATGATCAGAGCTGGTCGATCGGGGGCCGTTAGGGCATAATCGGCGGGATACACCATCGTTCCTGTTCATTGTCTCTGTCTGCCAGTCGACGGTCTCAAAGGTCGGGTTGTCAGTAGACAGCCGAGTCGATTGGCTAGAAAGGATTCTCCTGTCGCTGACAAGAATGCTATAGTGGTGTGCATCTGATTATCAAGACTAACTGCTTCGTTAAAGGGAGCGACCAGCCAGGGGACCCCGTTGCCAGATTCGGGCCTGGCACCGGATCACTGCTGTCGAGCTGCGCGCCACCGCCGGCTACGAGGGCGTGTCGATCCCGCGCGGCGACACCACTGTGTCTGCACCGGCTGGCTGAGCGCTATCGTGCCAAGTCACGGAGCAGCGCCAGCGGATCGCCGAGGCAACCCGCGCGGACCACCGCGGTCCGCACCCGGCAGGAAGAGGGCCAGCTGCTCCGCGCCTAGAGGATTGCCGCGGCCGTAGCAGACAACCCCGCTACGGGCTGAGATGCCGCCTGACCCTGACCCTGACCAGGTCCTGGCCTCACGAGGGTGTGCTACCCAACCTCGGCCCTGCCGATCGGCTAGCTGCTCGTTCTCGGTGAACTGGCTGCTGCGTGTGCGCGGGATCGGCGCTGGACGCTCCCTGCGCGTCCCGATGCTGCTGAGGATTCCCGGCGGTTTCGGTCTTCGGGCGGTCGCGGTCAGGTGAACCGTCCCGAACTGGCCTGTCCAAGCCGTTGCGGGACGAAGATTAGTTGCCTATGATAACAGAATGGGCCGAGAGCAGCGGTAGGACGTCTGATGGGCGTGGATGTTCCTCCGATCATTTCCGTCGACGATCACGTCGTGGAACCGCCGGATCTATGGCTGCGCTACCTGCCGGCGGCGTTCGTCGACCGGGCCTCGCGGGTGGTACTGAAGCCCTGGAAGCCGGACCGGGTGAACTTCCACCACTGGCCATTCTCGCCCGCAGAGGAAGGGCCGCTGACGGATTTCTGGGAGTTCGAGGACATCAGTGTCGTGATCAGCGGCGCCGTAGCGTGTGCCGGGGTCCCCGCCGAGGAGATGTCCTCTGACCCGGTGGCCTTCAATGAGATGCGCCCCGGCTTCTACTCAGTTCCCGAGCGCCTCGCGGACATGGACCTCAACCACATCGAGCGCTCCCTGTGCTTTCCCACGTACGCCGAGAAGGCCCTGGCGAAGTTCTCGCGCCAGGAGATCTACCAGGTGATCCGGGGTAACGCGATCCAGATGCTGGGGCTCGACGAGACCCTGCCGCAGTACGCCCACGCCCACACCAATGCAGAGAGGTGAGTCCAATGGCCGGGGTCAATACCAAGCCAGCATGGAATCCGCCGGAGATGCCCGAGATCTCCGCACGGGCAGATCTCGCGCTGCTGCTGAGAACACTGCACTCGATTGGCTACGACGACGTACTGTCCGGTCACGTGACAGTCGCGCTCGGCGACGGCACGATGCTCGTGAATCCCTTCGAACTATCGTGGCAGGAGGTGTCGGCGTCGGACATCGTGCTGATCGACATCGACGGCAGCAAGCTCGAGGGGCGCTACAACGTCAATCCCGCCATCGAGCTGCACGCCTCGCTGCGCCGCAGCCGTCCCGACATCGTCGTCGCCATCCATAACCATCCGAGATGGGCGAACGTGTGGGCCGGAGCACACCGCGTCCCGCCGATCTATGATCAGACATCGGCGCAGATCGGGGCCGAACTCGTGCTTGTCGACGAGTACGGCGGCCAGTTCAACGGCGCATCGAGTTCGGACTCCGCGGTCAAGCTCTTCGGCGACGCCGAATGGGGCATTCTGGCCAACCATGGCGTCTTGGTGACCGCACCCAATATCGCGCAGGCGTTCCTGCGCGCCTATACCCTGGAATGGCGTGCACGGCGCGCGTACGAGGTCGAAATGCTCGGCGGCGGGATCCCCGTCGATGCGGAGGTCGCCGCGACGTTCGGCGCCAGGTTCGACCGGCTTGGCGCGCCGCTGTGGTGGGAGACCGCGCGGCGAGCCCAGCTCAGACGTGATCCTGGGGTGTTGCACTGAGCCGGGCCTGCGGTCGGCGGCGCTCGCCGGGTGTCAGCGTCGGTGGCTGCCACCGTTACAGCCCGAGATAATGGCGAGCACAATCATGCCGGTTTATCGACGCGCGGCCCGCGAGTCGGTGACCGGCCGGATGGCAAGGAGTTCCTGAAGTGGACCTCGGATTGAGCGCCGACCAGCGCGCGCTGGTCGCGTCAGTGTCGTCGCTACTGGGAACCAACAGTACGACCGCGCGCGTCCGGCAGGCCGAGGAGCGTGGTTTCGACCCCGACCTCTGGCGGCGGCTGACCGAGTTCGGGGCCGTTGCCATGGGCGTGCCGGAGGCAGCCGGGGGAGGGGGCGCGACGCTCGTCGACCTGGCCCTGGTCGCCGAGCAGGCCGGCCGCTACCTCGCGTCGGCCCCCCTCGTCGAGGCTGTCGTGGCCGCGCGGCTGCTGGCCCGGTGCGGCACTGCGCGCTATGCGCTGCTCGATCATGCTCTGGCCTCCACTGAGCCCCTGGTCATCGCCCTGCACCGCGCAGTCCAGTCGACTTTCCGGCTCGTGCCCGGCGGGGCGGTCGCAGGGCTGGTCGTCGGCCTCGACGGTGCCGATCTCATCGCGGTCACAGACCAGGCTCCCGGACGGGCGCGTGCCAATATCGGGTCGGCGGCGCTCGCCGACCGGTCGGCGGCCCCCGCCGCCGGGTCCCGTACCGTGCTGCTCGCCGGCCCGACGGCCGCCGTCGCGTACGAGGGAGCCCTTGCGGAGTGGAAGGCCCTGACCGCCGCAGCGCTGGTCGGCCTGGCTCAGGGCGCGCTCGACCTCGCCGTCGAGTACGCCAAGACCCGCCATCAGTTCGGCGTGCCGATCGGGAGCTTCCAAGCGTTGTCGCACCGGCTCGCCGATTGTGCGACCGCACTCGAGGGTGCCCGGTTGCTAACCCGTGAGGCGGCCTGGTCCTTCGGCGCCGAGCCCGACGGTTCCGGTGAGTTCGGCTCGCCCGCGCTGGCTTCGATGGCCTTCGTCTTCGCGGCGGAGACCGCGCAGCAGATCACCGCCGCGAGCCTGCACGTGCACGGTGGCATGGGGTTCGCGATGGAGACCGACGTGCAGCTGTTCTTTCGCCGGGCTCAGGCCTGGCCGCAGGTGTACAGCGGCATCCGGGCGGAATACCAGCGCCTCGCCGATCTGGAATTCGGCCCGGCGGGGGTGCGCTGATGGACTTCCGACTCGGCGAGAAGAGCGACGCCTTCAGGGCCGAGGTGCGCGAGTTCCTCGCTCGCCATCTCACCGGCGAGATGATCGAACAGGCGCACATTACAGGCACCTACCATAACCAGGAACTGCACCGTGCGCTGGCCGAGTCCGGCTACCTGGCGGCCGGCTGGCCCGTGGAGCACGGTGGCCAGGGGCGTGACCCGCTCGAGATGGTCGCGCTGGCCGAGGAGATGACGCTTGCCGGTGCCCCCACCGACGGCATGACCACCACGCTGATGATCGCCACCATCCTGCGCTACTGCGCCAGCCAGGAACTGCGCGAGGAGGTCCTGCCTGGCGTCCTGAAGGGCGAGATCGTGATGTGCCTCGGGTACTCTGAGCCGGATTCTGGTTCGGACGTCGCGGCGGCCAAGACCCGCGCGGTGCGCGACGAGGCCGGCTGGCGCGTCAACGGGCAGAAGATGTGGACGAGCCTGGCTCAGGTCTCCGACTACGTCATCCTGCTCACCCGCACAAATCCTGGGGTGCCCAAGCACCGTGGCCTGACGATGTTCCTGGTGCCGCTGGACAGTCCAGGCATCGAGGTCAAGGCGCTCGAGACGCTTGGTGGCCAGCGGACCAACATGACCTTCTATACCGATGTACTCGTCGCTGACCGTTACCGCATCGGCGAGGTGGACGGCGGGTGGGACGTCATGCAGACCGCGCTGGTCCACGAACGCTCCGGCAAGGGCCGGGGCCTCGCCGACCGGCTGCTCGCCGATGCCCTCGGCTGGGCGCGCACCGTCGATCACGCCGACGCCGCGCCGATCGACGACCCGGTGGTCCGGCTCGAGCTGGCCCGGGTGGCCGTCCGCAACGAGGTGGCCAAGCTGCTGGGCTATCAGGCGGCGTGGGCCGCGGCCAACGAGGAGATGAGCGGACCGATCGGGTCGATGGGCAAGCTGTTCGCCTCGGAGTCTTATGTGCGGGCGGCGGCCGACCTATTGGACCTGCTCGGCTCAGACGGGGTGCTCCAACACGGCGACGAAGACGCGCCGGCCGGGGGCTGGATCGAGTACGCCCATCGCAAGGCCGCCGTCACGACCATCTACCAGGGTACGAGCGAGATCCAGCGCAGCATCATCGCCGAGCGCGGCCTCGGACTGCCGCGCTCACGCGGTCGCTGACGCGAACGGTTCGCACAGATCACTACAGGAGAGGATTCACCGTGAGTCGACTCGACGGCAGGGTGGCCGTGGTCACCGGAGCGGGCCGGGGGATCGGGCAGGCGGTCGCGACCGTGCTGGCTGCCCACGGTGCGCGGGTCGTGGTCAACGACCTAGGCGTGGCCCTGGACGGCAGCGGTACGGACGAGTCACCCGCTAAGCAGGTCGTGCGCTCGATCACCGATGCCGGTGGTGAGGCCGTGGTCAACACCGACGACATCGCCGACTTCGACGGCGCCGGGGCACTGATCCAGACTGCGGTCAATACCTTCGGGCAGCTCGACATCCTGGTGAACGTGGCCGGGATCCTGCGTGACCGGATGATCTTCAACCTCACCCCGGAGGACTGGGACGCCGTCATCAGGGTGCACCTGCGTGGCACCTACGCCACCACCCGGCACGCCTCGGCCTACTGGCGGGGCCTGCGGCAGGCCGGCGGCAACCACCGCTTGATCAACTTCACCTCTGACACCGGGTTGTTCGGCGGCCCGGGCCAGCCCAACTACGCCGCTGCGAAGATGGGCATCGTCGGTTTCACGCTCTCCTGCTCCAACGCGCTGCGCAAGTACGGCGTCACGGCGAACGCGATCGCCCCAGTCGCCGACACCCGGATGAACGAGGATCTCACAAAGCGTCCGGCCCGCGCCGGCGACCAGACCCGTACGCCGGAGGATGTCGCCAACGTCGTCACCTACCTCGCCGGCGCGGAATCGTCCTGGTGCAACGGCCGAGTCGTCCACATCGCGGGCAAAACGGTCAGCTTGATGAGCAACCCGGTCATCGTCCGCCAGGTAACGTCGGCGACGCCGTGGGATCTCGACCGGCTCGGCAGCACGATGCAGCGGGTCTTCTCGAGCTTCCCGCAGGGCTCTGAGGGCCGGTACGAATACCTCGACAAAAGATAGGGCTCGACAAGAGAAAGCCCGCGGGGAGGAGAGATCATGACCAAGGTGCTGGCGGGGATCCGCGTCATCGAGGTGGCCCAGTGGGGCTTCGTGCCGTCGGCGGCCGCCGCCCTGTCCGACTGGGGCGCAGAGGTCATCAAAATCGAACACCCGACCAGGGGTGATCCGATCCGCGGCCTCAACGTGGCCGGGCTGATGGCCGGCACCCAGGGCTTCACCCCGATGTGGGAGATGCTGGCCCGCGGCAAGCGTGCAATCGGCCTGGACATCGGCACACCCGGCGGCCTCGAAGTGCTCATGAAGCTTGTCGAGTCCGCTGACGTCCTCGTCACCAGCTACCTTCCCCCGGCCCGCCGGGCCATGGGCTTCGACCTTGAGCAGGTGCGCGCCCGCAACCCCCGCATCATCTACGCACGCGGCAGCGGACAGGGGCCGGCCGGACCAGACGCCGACAAGGGCGGCTTCGACGCGATCTCCTTCTGGGCACGTAGCGGACTGGCTGTCAACGCGCGCGAACCGGCCACGCCCTTTCCGCCGCGGTTGCCGGGCCCCGCGATCGGTGACTTCATCAGTGGCATGTACCTCGCTGGCGGGATCGCTGCAGCACTGCTGCACCGAGAGCGCACAGGCGAGAGCCCCGTCGTCGATGTCTCCCTGCTCAACGCGGGGATGTGGGCCGGGCAGGTGGCAATCACCGGATCGCGGCTACTGGATCAGGACCAGATCGACTGGCCTGCCCCACACGACCAGCCGGGCGCGAACTACTACCGCACTTCCGACGATCGCTGCATCACGCTGAACATGCTGCAGGCCGACCGGTACTGGCCGGGGCTGTGCGCGGTCGGGGATCGGCCGGAGCTCGCGACCGACCCGCGCTTCGCCGACGCCGCGGCGCGCAGGCAGAATCGGGAAGCTTGCGTCGCGGCGCTAGACGAGATGTTCGCGCAGTTCACCCTCGCCGAGTGGGCGCAGCGGTTGTCAAAGCAGGACGGTCAGTGGGATATCGTCCGGACGCCTCGCGAGGTGCACGACGACGTCCAGGCCGAGATCAACGGCTACCTGCAGTTTGTCGAGTACCCCGACGGCCGCACGGTCAGCCTGGTCTCAGCGCCAGTGCAGTTCGACGAGCAGCCCAACGAGTTGCGCGCAGCCGGTGAGCTCGGCGAGCAAACCGATAAGGTTCTTGAGGAGCTCGGTCTGAGCTGGGACGAGATACTCGAGCTTAAGGTGTCGAGCGTGATTTCATGAGCCAGCCGAAGCCAAGCTGGCGAGCGTCGCTCGACGACCGGGCCGGCCTGGCCGGACGCGCGGCGATCGTCACCGGCGGCGGCGGCGGCCTCGGTCGCGCCGCCGTGCTAGGGCTGGCCGCGGCCGGCGTCCGCGTTGCATTCTGCGACATCGACGCTGACGCCCTCGCGTGCACAGCCGCCGACGTAGGTGAGCTGGGCCCGGCGGTCCACGCGGTTCACGCCGATGTGCGCGACGGCGACGCGCTGGCTGCCTTCTTCGCCGCCGCCATCGAGGAGCTCGGCGGCGTGGACGTCCTCGTGGTCGTGCCCGGGGGCACCCGCCATGTCGCCTTCATCGAGACAGGCTCCGCGAGCTGGCAGCGGATGATAGAGCTCAATTTCGTGCATGTCGCTCGGTCCGTGCAGCTCGCCGCGCCGTCGATGATCGCGGGAGCCGGCGGCAGCATCATCACGGTTAGCTCGACCGAGGGGCACCGCGCCGCCCCCGGCATGGCTGTTTACGGGGCGATGAAGGCCGCGGTCGAGAGCCTGACCCGGACGCTCGCTGTCGAACTCTCGGGCGCGGCCGTGCGGGTCAACAGCATCGCGCCGGACATGGTGCGCACCGAGGCGGCGGTCGTGCGTGGCTGGTTCCCGGCGGACGAGTCTGCCCCCGCGGCACGCCTGACGCACGAGATCGCGCTCCCGATGGGGCGGATGGGCACCGAGGCCGAGTTCGCCGACGCGGTCCTGTTCCTCGCGTCCGACCTGGCTTCCTATGTCACCGGCCAGACGCTCTTCCTCGACGGCGGGTCGCGGGCAGCCGCGGGTTGGTGGCGTTGGCCGGGGGGCGGATTCCGGGTGAAGCCACCCCGCGAGATCGTCGACCACCTCCTGGCCGGTGGCGGCGGTGCTGAGCCGTAACGCCGTTCGGCAAACCAGTTATGCTACCTAACTAATCCTTTCGACGAAGGACGGCAGATGGGCCACCGGATTGGCATAGTGAACTACCTTGAGCTTGAGCCGAAGCCTGTACTGCGACATGAGGTCTGCGACGCGTGCGGCGCTCGCTTCTGGGGGCGGCGCAACGCCTGCGCCTGCTGCGGCGGCGAGGCCTTCCACGTCAAGGACGCGCCCGATACCGGCGTGCTGCGTGCGTTCACCATCGTCCACCGGGCGGCGCCCGGCGTGCCTGTCCCGTTCGCCGCCGCGATCGTCGAGCTTGACGACGCAACGTTCATCTCGGCCAATCTGCTCTCCATCGAGCTCGATCCAGCCGCTATCACGCTCGGCCAGCGAGTCAAGATGACGACGTTCGTCGCTGGCACGGACACCGAAGGAACTGAGGCGGTCGCGTTCGGGTTCATCGCCGTCGCCGAGCAGGAGGAGGCGCTTTCATGAGTGCGGAGACTGTGTGGATCGTCGGCATCGAAATGACGCCCTTCGGCAAGCACGTAGACTCCGACCAGGTGGATCTCGGCACCCGAGCGGCCAAGGATGCCCTGTGCGACGCCGACCTCGCTATGACTGACATCCAGGTACTCGGTGCCGGCACGATGTTCGGGCCGATCAACCTCGGGCAGCGCCTGCAGAAGCAACTCGGGCAGACCGGTATTCCGGTCTACAACGTTCAGAACGCCTGCGCGACCGGCGCGAGCGCGCTGCGGACGGTATACACCACGATCAGGTCCGGCGAGGCCGAGGTGGGGCTCGCCGTCGGCGTGGAAAAGCTCAGTACGGCGGGAATGCTCGGCACAGGCGCGCCAGAGCGCCGCGACACCGGGGTGTTCACCCCGGCCGGACGTGACGGAGCGGTCATGGCCACCGAGGGGCTGCTCGGCACAGGCACCATGCCGGGCATCTTCGCCCAGGTTGGAATGGAGTACCTAGGACGCCATGGCCGGAACCTGGTCGAGCACTTCTACAAGATCGCCGCGAAGAACCACGGACATTCGGTCCTCAATCCGCTGTCGCATCATCGCAAGCCCTTCTCGATCGAGGAGATCAAGAACGCGACGACAATCGCCTACCCGAACACCGTCCTGATGTGTTCGGCGAACACCGACGGTGCGGCGGCGGCGGTGCTGGTCAGCGAGTCCCGGCTGCGGCGCCTCCCGCTCGCCACCCAGCGCCGCGCCGTCAAGATATCGGCGTCGGTGCTGCGTACCGATCCGTGGACTCCCGAGGTCGGCGTCCTGCCCGACGTAAACACCTGCACTAGGCAGGCTGCGGCGCAGGCCTACGAGCTGGCCGGCGTCGGTCCCGACGATCTCGGCCTGATCGAGTTGCACGACTGTTTCGCCACCGCCGAGCTGCTGCACTATGACAACCTCGGCCTGTGCGAGCCGGGTGGGGCGGGCGACTTCCTGGACTCGGGCGCGCCGTACCGGGACGGCCGCATCCCGGTAAACGTGTCCGGCGGTCTGCAGTCCAAGGGGCACCCCATCGGCGCCACCGGGATCGCTAACATTTACGAGGTGGCGACGCATCTTCGCGGCGAGGCGGGGGAGCGTCAGATCGCGGGCGCGAAAGTCGGGCTGACCCACGTGCTGGGCCTGGGCTCGACCTGCTCGGTGCACATCCTCGAGCGCGCGGTCACCGGCTGAACGCTCCTGGCCCATGAAGCGGACCACCAGCAGTGTAGCTCAGACGCCGCCGAGTAAATCCAGCCCTCGCTGATGAGCCTGCCCGGCATGTGCCGCACCAGAGGTACCGCCGGTGATGGCGATGACCCGCCCTGTCAGTCGAGCACAGTCACGTGGACGGCTCGGACGGCGAGCCCAGCGATCCGAAGGTCCCCACCAGGCCAGCCGCGGTGTGAGCCAGCTCTCCGGAACTCGCACGCCGCGGGGCCGTGAACGAGGTGTCGACGCTGTCAGCCCTCGCCCGCAGCACCCCGACCGTCGCCTGGTCCTTGGGGATGCTCGCAAACGGATCGAAGTCGAGGATGCGCAAGGCGTTCTCGTAGGTGATCTTGTTGACGACATCGTCCGACACGCCGCTCAGCCGCTTCGCGAGCAGCTCAGGCGCGTGCGGCCAGGTCGAGTCGCTGTGCGGGTAATCGCACTCCCACATGACGTGGTCGATATTGAGGCGATCCTGGACGTCGATGCCGAAGGCGTCGTCGATGAAGCACGTTTAGACCGAACTTACGCCTCTGCGGCCTGGCAAGGTTTACCCTGACCTGCGGTTTCGGGGGTTAAAGACTCCGGAAATGTATTCATTAAAATACCGCGAACGGGACACGGGCTGTGCGATAATAGCCTGGTGAAACGTGCTTTCGGCAGCATGCACATCGATGACACGAGTCGCCAGTACGTGACGACGGGCGGGGCCCGGCGCGTCACCCGGTGCCTGCTGCTTCGCCGGTCCTACCGGGACGAGAACGGCAAGCCGCGCAACGAGACCCTGGCGAATTTGTCGGCGCTGCCGGACAACGCGATCGCGGCGCTGCGGCTGGCGCTAAAGGGCGCCACCCTGGTGGACGCGGAATCGGTTTTCGACGTGGAAAGGTCCATCCCGCACGGGAATGTGGCGGCAGCGCACATCATGGCGGAGGAACTCGGCCTGCGGTCCCTGCTCGGCCCGCCGTCGCCGGAGCGGGATATCGCCTACGCGCTGACCCTGTCCCGCGCGGTGCGGCCGAGATCAAAGCTGTCCACCGTCCGCTGGTGGAATACGGGCGACACCACCCTGGCCGGCGATCTCGGGGTAGCCGGCGCCAGCACCGATGATGTGTATGAGGCGATGGACTGGCTGCTGGCGCAGAAAGGGAAAATTGAGAAGAGTCTGGCCGGCCGGCACCTGAAAGAGGGCGGGATCGCCATGTATGACCTGTCGTCCTCGTGGGTGGAAGGCACCCGGTGCGAGCTGGCCGCGTTCGGGTATTCCCGCGATGGCAAGCGCGGCCGGGCGCAGATCGAATACGGATTGCTCACCGATCCCGAGGGCCGCCCGGTCGGCATTGACCTTTTCCAGGGCAATACCGCGGATGCGATCGCGTTCAAGACCGCGGCCGGTAAGGTACGCAAGGATTTCGGGCTGAAAGAGCTGGTATTCGTCGGGGACCGCGGGATGATCACCAAAACGAGGATCGAGGACCTGCGCGCCCTGCAGGGCGCCGGGTGGGTCACCGCGCTGAAGGCCCCGGACATCGCCGCCCTGGCCGCCGGCGGCGGCCCGCTGCAGCTGAGCCTGTCCGGCGAGCAGGACCTCGCCGAGATCACCCACCCGGATTACCCGGGCGAGCGACTGGTGTGCTGCCGGAACCCGGCGCTGGCAGAATCCCGCCGGCTCAAGCGCGAAACCCTGCTGGCCGCCACCGAGGCGGACCTGGGGAAAATCAGCGCCTCAGTCTCCGCCGGGCGGCTGAAAGACAAAGACAAGATCGGGATACGGGTCGGGAAAGTCATCGGCAAGCATAAGGTCGGCAAGCATTTCACCTGGGAAATCACCGGTGATGGTTTCGCCTTCCGCCGGGACCAGGAGGAAATAGCCGCCGAGGCGCGGCTTGACGGGATCTACGTGATCCGCACCACGATCACCGCGGATACCGCGGACGCGCCCGGCGTGGTAAGGACCTACAAGAACCTCAAATACGTGGAACGGGATTTCAAGACCATCAAGATCGATGACCTTGATATCCGCCCGATCCGCCATTACCTGGCCGGCCGGGTCGAGGCGCACCTGCTCATCTGCATGCTGGCCGCCTACCTCACCTGGCACCTGCGCAAAGCATTCGCGCCGCTCACTTTCACCGACGAGGAGATCCCCGAGCCTGCCGACCCGGTCATTCCCGCGAAGCGCTCGCCCCGGGCCGCGGTAAAGGACGCCGTCAAGCAGACACCCGACGGCCTGCCGCTTTACCGCTACCGCGACCTGCTCGAGCACCTGGCGACACTGGACCGCCTAGTCATCGATTTCATCGGCCAGCAAATCGAGAAAATCGCCACCCCGACCCCGGTCCAGGCCCGCGCGTTCGACCTGCTCGGCTCACCCGTACCGGTCAGGCTCACGTAGCCAGAAGCGACACCCCGGCCCAGCGTGTCACCGCAGGTCAACCCCGGATCGACGACGGGAACACGACGTAAGTTTCGGTTTAGAAGCGTTCGTTGAACACCTGGCTGGGCAGCTTGCCGCCGAAGTCGCGCCCGGTCCACGTCTTGTGGTGGGCATAGACGTAGTCCATCCGCTCTATCAGGTAGGGAACCCAACCGATCCCGCCTTCGGACAGGGCGAACCGCAAGTCCGGGAACTTGCGGATGATCGACGATAACAGGACGTCGGTCGCCGCCGACACGATATTGATCGGGCTCAGCACGAAGCTGATGTCGATCGGGGCGTCCGGCGCGGTGACCTGTACCTGGGAGAACGAGCCGATGTGCATGCAAACGACGCCCCCGGTCTCGCTGCACGCCTTCCACAGCGGATCCCAGTAGTCGGGGTGAAGCTCGGCAGGCCCAGCTGCGCCGGGTTTTCGGAGAACGAGAGCGCGCGGCAGCCGCGGCCAGCGACCCGGCGGATCTCGCGAGCGGCCAGCTGCGGATCCCAAAGTGGGACGAGCGCCAGCCGGATGATCCGGCCGGGGTGAGTGCCGGCCCAGACCTCGTAGTACCAGTCGGTGTAGGCGCTGACGGTGGCCGCCGCGATATCTTTGCCCGCAGCCTGCATGAAGAACTGGCCGCAGAAGCGCGGAAAGGACGGAAAACAGAGGCCCGCGAGCTGCCCGCCTGCGTCCATATCGCGCAACCGCGCGTCGATGTCCCACGTTCCCCGACGCATCTCGGCGTAGGTCAACGGTTCCATGCCATATTCCTCCGGCGGGCGCCCGGCGACAGCGTTCAACCCGATCTGAGGTCAGCGGAAACCGGCGAACTCCCAGACCTGGGCACCGGTGTCGTCCACAACCACCTTGGGGGCGTCGTCCTGCATCGCCGCCGGGAGGCGGCCACTGAAGGTATCGGGTGGCTCGACTACGTGGTCGTCTACGCTGACCAGGATCACCTCGTTTGAGTCCATCGCAATCTCCTCTACGAGCTCATTATGCGCACGGTGCCGTCAGAACAAATGATTACAATAGATAACAGATTGGCAACGAAGACGTACCTGATGGTTTTGCGGAGGTGCTGATGTGTGACGGTCTGGGTGTCTTCTCCCTCGACGGTAAGGTGGCGCTGATTACCGGCGTGGGGCCTGGCATTGGCGCCGCGGTCGCTACGGCATAGGCGTCGGCGGTCGCGACGCTCGCAATCTGCGCCCGGACCGAGGACCGGCTGGAGGCTCTCGCCGGCGAACTGCGGGCAGGCGGTTCCAGCGTTAGCACTCACCCTGCCGATCTCGCCCTTGAAGACGATCTGGACCGTCTCGCCACCGAGGTGCTTGATCGGCACGGCCGGGTCGACGTCGTCTTCAACAACGCCCACGCGAACCCGGCCACGAACCGTGCGGCGGGAAGCAACACTTCTGATCGCCTCGCGCTCGCCGGGGGGATCGGTGGAGCGCTGTCCGGGTCACGTGCGGACTGGACGACGTGCCTGGCCGTCAACGTGCTCGCACCTGGCAGCTGGCCACCAGGTTTCTGCCGGTCATGCGCGCCGCAGAGTCCGTGTCAGCGCTGCGCTGATCGGGGCGCGAAGCTCCGGCGAGTGCGAGTTCGTCGCGATGCTGCTGCCAGCGCGGAATCTTTACCGACTTGGTGAACCGACGATCGAGCGCGTCCCGCACAGGTTGGACCAGTTGACTGGATTAAGAGTAGTAAGCTACGATAACGACCTGGAGTGAAGCAGTGTGTTCGCCGCACTGGAATTTATGCTGCGCCTCAGGTACATAATGGCGCCCGATTACGTCTTCTTTAAAGCTGTCGGTATCTGTATGGATATTAATATAGTCGGGAAGGGGCGATAATGAGGTACAGGCACGTTGTCGTGGCCGCCGCTGGGCTGGTGCTGGTCGCTGCTTGCAGCAGTAGTCACGGCGGTAACTCGGCGTCGACGACAAGCGGGGGAAAGAGTTCCGGCCCTGCCGAAACGGCAAAAATAGGTCGCTTCACGTTCCCGACTGGCGCAGCAACGGGATCGATAATTAAAATAGGCCTTGTGAATTCTAACAATCAGATTCCAGAACTGGCTAAGGCAGCTCAGGCGGCGGTGGACTACGTAAACGCAAACTTCGACGGGATCAGCGGTCACCGGGTGGAATTGGTCACCTGTGATGAGATGGCGAATCCAGTCGCTGCCAGCACCTGCTCCCCCACCTTCGTACAACAGAAGGTCGCGGCGGTGATCGGCTATCCGCTCGTATGGACGGCGATAGGTGGATTGAAGCAGCTGCAGGCCGCGGATATCCCGTTCGTCGGTGTCGGCCAGGGTATTGCAGAAAGCGCGCCGAACTCTTATCCGATCTTCGGTACGGATATCCCTCTTCTGGATATCGTTTCACAGTTTAAGGCTGATAATATCAAGACGGTTAATGTGCTGTCTGTGAACTTCCCGGCTTCGATCTCCACGGTTAGTGCGATCCTCAAACCGGTATGGGCGAAGCAGGGCGTGACAATTGGAAAGTCTGTCTTCTACACGTCCGGTGCTGCGGACGTGACGACGCCAGCGACTCAGGTGATCGCCGGGCACCCGGACGCGGTTTATGTGATCAACGGGCCGCAAGATGTCGTTCGCACGATTCAGGCAATACGACAAGCTGGTTACACGGGAAGAATATTTGCCGGGTATTCGGTCGAGACTCCGTCGTTGTTTCCGGCAGCATCAAAGATCTTGACCGGGGTTGTGAACTCCACTGGTCAGGTCCTGTATTTCAACGACACAAGTAATCCTGAGGTGGCCCTCATGCACAAGGTGCTCGGGGGGTCGATTCCGGTAGATTCGTACTCGCAAAGTGCGGTCGCGCAGGTGCTTACCCTCGTCGATATGGGAAACAAGATCGGCGGTGAGCTGACTGGGATGAAACTGCTAGCCTACCTGAAGAACATTCGCAATCAGAAAGTCTTTATGGGCTATCAGATGGACATCTCCGATATCCTTCCAAATGTGCTTGCGCTGTCTCACGTGACTAATACTTTCGATCGGTTCGTCACCTATAACGGGACGGCTTTCAAGTACATAGGCGGCTGGATGAGCGTGTCAGGTATCGAGACGCCCGGCGCCGGCGCCGGTTCCTGAGGCCAAGTATCCGGGTGCGCGCGACCTCGCTATCGGAACATTTGATTGCCATCGAGCCGATCGGCGATTGTGGCACCTGCCATTCCAGCGCGGCGGGATCGCTACAACCACTGCGACCACTTGGCCTTCCCGTGGCTGGGCCTGCCTGGCAATGTCGTTAATCGACGGCGATGCCATCGGGTAGTTGGAGTCCTGGCGTCTTGAGGAGCATCTGATAGCCCTGCAGCGAGACGCGCAAGATCTGGAACTCGGAGCATTTCCACTCCTGGTCGATGACGGCCCAGGGGACTGACTCGATGTCGACTGGCCCCGGACGCCCAGGCCTTCGGGCAGGGTGGTTTGTTAGCAACAGAAACAGTCAACCGTAACCTCGTCCACATCCAGCCGAAACCACCGGGCAGCGGAACGTCAGTAGCTTTTTCTCATGACCCGAGCCACCCTGAGCCGTGACCATCCCGAAGTCGAAGAGTGGGTGGGCGAGCTCCGCGCGTCGATCACCAGGCTGTCACGGTCGCAATATGCCGAGCGCCAGCGTGATCCCAGGGCGCTCCCCCTCAGCCTTCTATCGGCACTGTCGAGACTGGAGAGTCTTGGTCCCATGACGCCGACCCGACTGGCCGCGTTCGAGGGGGTCCGCAAGCCATCAATGACCAGAGCACTCGCCACCCTGACCGAGGCAGGCCTGGTTACCCGGACAGTCGACGTCGCAGACGGACGCCAGCTCATGGTGGCGATCAGCGCTGCCGGGCTAGCCGCGCTAGAGGAGTCCCGCGCAATCCTCGATCAGTGGTATAACCACCGGCTTGATCAGCTGTCATCTGGCGATCACGGCAGGCTGAACGCCGCGGTGGCTGCGCTCTCACGGCTGGCCGGAGAGCGGCCGCACCACGGTCACGGCGGGGCATAGGCCCTCGCTCCAGCAGCGCATTCGAGGCGAAGTCAGCCCGGCTCTGCCTGGTATGAGCTCGGGCGATGCCGCCGCGGATGACGGGTGTCGACGATGCCCAGTGCGGGGGCAGTCTACCCCGATGCCACCGCGTCCTCCGCCGTGGGAGTCGACGATGCAATGGTGACGGCGATCCTCGTCCATGCTCGGCTCATGCAGTCTGCAGTGTGCGGACGCCCAAATCCACTGCGAGGGATGACAGCTGCTCGACTGTCGATAGTTCCAGACAGATGCCCTGCCGCAGCTGCTCGTCACGAAGTTCGCGCTCAAGATCCCCAGGTGCCATTACACGATCCACGCCTGCTGCAGGCACACTGGAACGCACTTCCGCGAGCAGCGCCTCCATTCGCTCGGCAAAGACGCCTTCGGGGAGCAGCACGCTCGGGTCGATGGCGACAAACGTGCCGCCCTTCGCGAGCCGGCCTCGACCGGACACGGGTGAGCGGGTGTGTTCGGCCGTTCCGAACGGTGCGTCGGCCAGCACCCCGGCCAGGGTCTCGACCAGCAGCCCCAGCCCGTAACCCTTATGACCGCCGGCCCACTGCAGAAAGCCCTGGGTTGCGGCGAGGGTGTCACGAGTCGGGCGGCCCTCTCGGTCAGTCATCCAGCCGTTGGGGATCGTCGTCTCGCCGCGTGCGAGGACCTGCTGCAACTTATTGCCGGCTACGGCCGTCGTCGCGATGTCGAAGATCAACGGATCCTGATTCGCCACCGGAGCTGCGTATGAGAACGGATTGGTCGCGAACAGCGGGGTCACGCCACCGAATGCGGGCACCATGGGTGGGCCGTTCTGCGCGGCGATGGCAAGCAACCCGCGTCGCGCGGCGCGAGCGGTGAAGTAGCCCAGCGCGCCGAAATGGGTGGTTTCCCGCACGGCTACTACGGCGACGCCGGCCGTGAGAGCCTTCTCGGCGGCTAGGTCGACCGCTTGGTAGGCAGCGATCTGGCCAAAGCCGAGGCCCCCGTCAAGCAGAGCCATGGCCCCGACATCGCGAACGACAGTGACCTTAGTGTCAGAAGCCAGATGACCGGCCCGAACCCGCGGTGCGTAAGTAACAAGAAGTCGGCTGCCGTGAGAGTAGGTGCCGCGCAGGTCAGCATCGATCAGACTATCCATGACAAGCTCGGCCTGATTCACCGGCACACCGAGCTTCCTCAGCAACTCGGTGCCCCAAGTCCGCAGCACGCCGGGGTCCACGCGCTGCCCGGTCGGGTTAGCCATGTCACTCCAGAAGCCTTAGTCGCTCACGGATATCTCGATTGCTCGCCGACGTGAGACCGTGCTTCTCGACTGCCCGGCGGCCCGCTCCACCAGCTCATATTTTTTGCCCGAGTATCACGGAGGGACAGTCGCCCGGGCTCACCCGATATTTAGGCCGAGATTTGAGTACGCAGCGGCGCGTGCGCTTACGGTCAACCAGCCGAGCCGATTGTCGACTTCGCGATCAGGTCGGCTGGCGGGAGGGGGTGGCGGTAGAGGGCGGCGGCATTGGCGTAGCAGAGCTTCCGGATCGCTGTGTTGGGCAGCTGATTTAGTTCCCCACGAATCAGCTCTTGTGTATCGGGCCAGACGCTGTCAGGATGCGGGTAGTCGGCCTCGACCATCACGTTGTCCTCACCCACCACGTCCAAGAGCCGGAACGCGGAAGGGTCCTCCAGTGAGGCATAGCGGAAGTTGCGCCGCAGGATTTCTGTCGGGTCGCCGTCAGCACGAGTCCAGTTCATCGGCGAGCCGATCTGGCGGTATGCCCTGCCGAGCCGTTCGGTGATCATGGGAACCCAGGACGCGCCGGCCTCGGACAGGCATATGCGGATGTCTGGGAACCGCACCGGAATCTTGGCGAACAACCAGTCGACCGCGGCGAACATCCCGTTGACGGGGAACAGCGCGATGACTGCCTCTCGCGGTGAGTCCGACGAAGGACGGTTCACGTTGCCCGAAGACCCTACGTGCAGGTTGATCACGGTTCCGGTTTCCTCACAGGCGGCGAGGAAGGGGTCCCAGTAGCCGGTGTGAATGGAGGGGAGTCCGAGTCCCTCGGGGTTCTCTGAGAAACTTACGGCTTTGAAACCCCGGGCGGCGTTGCGCCGGATATGGGCGGCGGCGATCTCGGGATCGAGCAGCCAGGCCAGCTGACATGGGATATAGCGGTCTGGGGCAGCCGCGCACCACTCCTCAATCATCCAGTCGTTCCACGCTGTCAGACTGGCCAGCGCCACGTCGTGATCGCCCATCCAAGCGAACACCTTGCCGGCAAATCCGAACACGAGAGACGGGAAGCAGAGGGACGCCCAGGTTCCGTCGATGTCCATGTCCAACAGACGCGCGGTAGCGCTGTGGACGCCGTCTCTGAACTCGTCGTATTTGGCCGGAGCGTGCGTCCACTCCTCCTTCGGTCGGCCGACCGATCCGTTGGTGACGATGACCGGCTCCCGCACCCCGTCGATCACCCAATACGGAACGCCCTCCTCGTCCTCTACGACGTGCGGTGCCTCGTCCCGCATTGCTGCCGGCACCCGCCGGGTGAATGTGTCGTAGGGTTCGAGCGCGTGATCGTCGACGGAGATGACAGGACACCACAGGGGCGACTTCTCGGGAGTGGGAAGCAGCGTTACTGCGCCTCGCGTCGTCGAGGAGAAGGTCGGATCATGCGCCACTGCGTGTTCGTTGCCTCGTCGGCGCTGCATGATGCTACCGGTCTCGCTGCCGCTCGTCTCGCTCATTACTAGGGCCGCCTTCGTGGTCGCCGAATCCAGGCTATTACAGGTCTAGATTAGTTACCAATGCTATCAAAACAGCGGGCCAAGTCAAGACTTGGCATGTAGTATGTCTGCCGTCGATGGACGATCGGTTGGTCGCCGTTGCACGCGTAGTACGACCCGAAAATGCTCGAGCAGGTTGCACGTCTGATCGTCGCCTGCATGGCTGATCGACGACCGTCCAATGCGCCGCACTCCCGTACCGGGCAGCTGTCACGCAGGCCAGCAGCGGGGACGGTCGGTACACCGGCGAACGGCCCTCGTCATTGCCAGCACCTTGGAGGAGGTCTCCCGCGCCAGGGGTCCCGGGCGCGATATCGCCTATATCGATGGCCATCTCCGCCAGATGTTAGACAATCGTCGTCTGCTTATCTGGATTCAATGTAGTTAGCCTAGATAATTATAAGGCCGCCAGTAGCGGAACCAATCACGATGCGGCTTCTATCCCGGTGGAACGGGGGAGTTCATGGACCTGCTCACACTGGGGCGGTACCGTCGCTCTGATCACCGGCGGCGGGACGGGCGTGAGCGCCGCCACCACAGCACTGTTTGCTGAGCGGGAAGCGGAGCTGGTATCGGCCCGCGTCACGTCGGCCAACTCGACCGAACCGCGAAGAGATCCGGCGGGGCGGCGGGCCGGCCGGGTACTCACGGTGGTGTCTGAGATGAAGGTCGAGGAGGATGGCTGGTCAGATCTTCATAAAAACGTTCTTGACCTGCAGGAACTCATCTATGCCCCACCGGCCGCCCTCACGGCCGGAGCCACTTTGCTTATAGCCGCCGAACGGAGAACCGGGGTTTGCGTTGTAGAAGCCATTGACGTTGACCATTCCGGCCTCCAGCCGTGCAGCCACCCGGTGCGCCGTCCCGAGGTCGCGGGTCTGGATGTAGGAAGCCAGGCCGAAGTCGGTGTCGTTGGCCATCGCGACCACCTCGTCTTCGGTACGGAATCGGAGCACGGCTAGGACCGGCGCGAAGATCTCCTCCTGGGCCAGCGGGGTCGAGTTCTGCACATCGGCGACGATTGTCGGCTGGACGAAGTAGCCGGTCTTGAGCTCTCCGCCGATTCGTGCGCCCCCTGTGACCAGACGCCCTTCGTGACGTTCGACGGCCTGGCGCACCATGCCAGTGGCGTGCTCGACAGCGCGTTCGCTGATCACCGGTCCCATCGTGGTGGCCAGGTCGAACGGATCGCCCAGGACGAAGGACTCGGCGGTGGCCACCAGCCGGTCGATCGCCTCGTCGTAGATGCTGTCGTGGATAAACAGGCGCGACGGCTTCTGGCAGTTCTGCCCCGCGTTAACGGCGAGCGGGAAATGGCAGGAGAACGCGATCGCCTCGTCCAGGTCGGCATCCGGAAAGATGATGTTGGCTGACTTACCGCCAAGCTCGGTGACGACGGGCTTGAGACTGGGTGCCACGGCCGCGAGGATCTTGGCGGCGGTCGGGCCGCCGCCCGTGAAGCTGACCTTCTTCACCAGGTGGTGTCGGACAAGCGCATCGCCGGTTTCCCCGGCGCCCTGGACGACGTTCACGACACCGGCCGGCAGTCCGGCTTCGATGGCGAGCTCAGCGAAGCGTACGGGAGAGAACGGGGCGAGCTCGGAAGGCTTGATCACCACGGTGTTGCCGGCGGCCAAGGCCGGAGCAACCTTCAGTCCGACGTCGATAAGCGCCCCGTTGAAAGGCACGATCGCGGCGATCACCCCGTACGGCTCGAGCCTCGTATACCCGAATCCGGCCGCAGTAGCCAACGGCGGTACATGGCCGTCCAGTTTGTCGATCCAGCCCGCGTAGTAGTGGAACCATAGGGCGGTCAACGGCGCGGCTGAGCCCCTGCTGAGCGGGACGCCCATCTCGTAGGCGTTCAGCACATCGAACTCGTGCTTATTCGCCGCGATCAGATCGGCGAGCCGTACAAGCAGTGCACGCCGGACCGTGGGGTTGAGGTCACGCCAGGCAGGAAAGGCGTCGGCGGCACTGCGGACTGCGCGGTCGACCTCAGCTGCGGACGCGATCGACACCGAGGCGATCGGTTCTCCGGTGACCGGGTAGACGTGGGGGACTGCTTGTTCTGGCCCGCCGCCGGGCACCTCGCCGCCGATGAAGTGCTGGCCGCGGAGCGCGACGTCGGGGTGCAGGGTTGTGGCGGTCATGAATCTCCTCCGATCGGCGGCCGGAGCCGCAGGATGGTCTAGCGGGCTGCGCGGATCTGGATGACGTCGAGCATCTGTGAACGTGGTCGGCTGATGGCATAGAGGATGCACTCGGCGACATCGTCTGGGTCCATTGCCTCGCCGCCCGCCACTCGCGTCATGTAGCCGTTGGCCCGCCACAGTGGCACTGCCTCCTCGCGCGCCGCTGCGTTGAGCGTCCCGCTGATTGGTGTATCGGTGTGCCCGATGCGGGCCAGCACGACCCGTATCCCGTCTGGGCGAAGCTCGCCGACCATGCTGGCCGAGAAAGACTCGAGCGCGGCTTTTGTCGAGGAATACAGCGACGCAAGTGGAAGATCGTCCAGTGTGACCTCGGAGGAAACGTTGACGATGTCACCGCCGCCGGCGGCGCGGAGCAGCGGTATTGCGGCCCGCGTCGTATACACCGCCCCCAGGAAGTTGGTACCCACTGCGTGGGCGATGACCGCGTCTGATGCGGTCTCCACCCTCTGCACGGCCATGTAACCGGCGACGTTAAGCAGCCCGTCCAGTTTGGCATGACGATCGGCGATCTGGTCAAACGCAGCGCGGACAGCGGCCGGATCGCCGAGATCAGTCGGTATCGCCCATGCCGCGTCACCAAGCGTTGCACGTGCCTTCGCTAGCTTGTCGGGGTCACGCGCCAGCAGGACGACTGAGGCGCCTGACCTGGTGGCCAGTCTGGCGCAGCTGAGACCGACCCCTGAACTGCCCCCGGTGACTGCAACGACGCGTCCGGCTAGGTCGAAGGAACTCAAGAGGACCCCCGCGAGCCGAAAGTACCCGGCCGTCCGGCCGCTGTGCCCCTCCGCATATCGGCGTAGGTCAGCGGCTCCACTCCGTACTTCCCCGGGGGGCGTCCGGCGACTGCGTTGAAGTCGATTTGCGGGTGACGAAACCCGGCAGACTCCCAGCGCTGGGTGCCGTCCTCGTCGACAACGACCCGGAGCGCATCGACCTGCATCGCTGCTGGTAGCCGGCCCTTGAGAGTGTCGGAACCCTCAACCGCATGATCGTCGACGCTGACCTGGGTGATGCTGTTCGCGTCCATCGAATATCCTCGCCGTTCCCCCTCGACCCCCGGAATCCACGAATCCGCGTCAAAGCCATTATGATAGATAACAGCTTGACTGAGAAGCCCTCACCGTAGGTCTTCTCTAGGCAAGCCGATTTAGGTGCGCCCGTGCTCACGGTAGTGGAGGACGGATCGCCGGGGACGGCAAGGGACCGCCAGGTTCGCTGATCCATGAGATCGTGCGTGAGGGCGCCCGGCGGATGCTGGCCGAGGTGCTGCAGGCCGCGATGGAAGCCTATTGCCCAGTTTGCTAGCGAACGAGGGAGCGGCGTCACTTCGCTATCGTCGCGTCGGCGAAGTGCCGCCGAAGCGTCACGTCGCTCATCCGGCGGGCATTCCAGCGCTGTCATGCGCCCTGTCACCCTGTCGTCCAGACGATAGGTTAGTTATGATAACTACATCAGGCTGTCGTAACGCGAGGAGAGCGATGACGGAACCGGGATTCAACACGGCGTCCCTGGATGCCTTTCTCCGGCCGGCGGCCGTCGCGTTCTTCGATGCATCAGAGAACAACCCGGGCTCCCTCGGCTCGCTCGCGCTGCGAAACCTGCGGGCTTGCGGGTACCCGGGGGCGGCGGTGGTGGTGCACCCGACTGCGGACCGCGTTTTCGGGTTTCCGGCGGTCGCCACGCTGGCCGACGCCGGTATCGGGCCCGCCCGCCGTGTCATCGTGAGCTACCTCGAACGCGCGCGACAGGCAGGTTTTTTCAACGCCGAAGCACTGGTGGAACTGCTTGGGATGGTAGGCGGGATTGCCGCCGCGCTCGGCTCGCACCTCGGCTCGCTCGATCTCAACCCGATGATCGTGACCGGCGACGGGCTGACCGGCGTCGATGCGCTGGCCGTGCTGACCGCGGAGATCCCGTGACCAGCCCGCAGGGCAGGGAATACCCGGCCGCTTCGCCGCAGCAGCCATCCCGGCCCAGCCCGCTCGCCGGATTGCGGGTGGTCGAGCTCGGCAGCCTGATCGCTGGCCCGTTCGCCGGCCGGCTGCTCGCCGACTTCGGCGCCGAGGTGATCAAGATCGAGTCTCCTGATCGGCCGGACCCACTTCGGGAGTGGGGGAGCGTACGGCATAAAGGCCACGCGTTGTGGTGGTCCGTTCAGTCCCGTAACAAGAAGTGCATCACCCTCGACATCCGCAAGGCCCGCGGGCAGGAGGTGCTGCTGGACATTCTCGAACAGACCGATGTGCTGGTGGAGAACATGCGCGCCGGCACCCTTGAGCGGCTCGGCTTGGGGCCGGAGACGCTCTGGAAGCGCAACCGCGGGCTGATCATCGCCCGGGTCTCCGGGTTCGGCCAGGACGGGCCGTACGTCGCACGTGCCGGGTACGCATCGGTGGCAGAGGCGATGAGCGGGCTGCGGCAGCTGAACGGCTACCCCGGCCAGCCGCCACCCAGAACCGGAATCTCGCTAGGTGACTCACTCGCGTCGCTGTTCGCGATCCAGGGGATTTTGGTCGCCCTGTACGCCCGGGATGTCAACGGCACGCCTGGGCAGGTCGTCGATGTATCGCTGGTGGAGTCCTGCTTCGCGATGCTCGAGGGCGCCGTGCCGGAGTACGCGGCGACGGGATTCGTCAAGGGACCGTCGGGCACCGGACTGGCAGGGATCGCGCCGTCGAATATCTTCCGGTGCGCCGACGGCACCTGGGTTATCATCGCCGCTAACCAGGACAGTGTCTTCCGACGGTTGGCGGCGGCCATGGGGCGTCCCGAGCTCGCCGACGACCCCAGGTTCGCTAACCATGAGGCGCGCGGGCGGCACCAGGACGAGATCGAGAAGATTGTCGCCGACTGGGCTGTCCTGCATGACAGCGGCCAGGTTGACGCGCTGCTTAACGAGGCGGGCGTCGCCTGCGGCCCGATCTACGACATGGCAGATGTTTTCTCCGATCCACTCTTCCGGGACCGGGAAATGCTCCTGCGCGCGACTGACCCAGACCTCGGAGAGTTGACGCTGCCCGGCGTGGTGCCGAAGTTGTCCGCGACGCCTGGCCGGGTCACCTGGCCGGGCCCGATCCGGCCGGGCGCGCACAACGAGGAGATCTTCGCTGGGCTGCTCGGACTGTCACAGGATGACCTGCGTGCGCTCCGCGACGCAGGTGTGGTATGAGCGGCATGCGAGCCCACCTTCAGGTGGTAGCCCCGTTCCGGGAAGCCGTTGCCGATATCGGCGGGGCCGATGCTGTCGCCAGACTCAGCCGATGGCTGAACGAGCATGTCCGGGACGGCGGCGGGCCAGTCGGCCTGTCGCGTATCGGCAAGGGGTCATCGAATGAGCTGTATGAGGTGCGGTGGAGCGCCCGGACCTGGGTACTCCGCCGTCCGCAGCGGATACCGCAGGATGCCGCGGCCTCGAACCGGATCATGAGCAGGGAGTATCGCGTTCTGCGGGCTCTCGCGGGAACGGGCGTGCCGCACCCGGAGCCAGTCGCCTTGTGCGAGGATCCCGGTGTCATCGGGGCGCACTTCTACCTGATGGAGCGGGTCGAGGGCTTTTCTCCGGTCGGCCTTTTCCCCCCGCCGTTCGATGCCGACCCGGCCGCGCGGCGGCACTGGGGCTTGGTGATCGCTGACGTCCTGGCCGCGCTGGGCGCGGTTGACTGGCGTGCGGCGGGCCTGGAGGACTTCGGCAGGCCGGCAGGATTCCTTGACCGGCAGGTGGACCGGTGGCTGAGCCATCTGGCAGCGCATCGCACCAGGGACATCCCGGGACTCCAGGAGACAGCGGGGTGGCTGCGTGAGAACGTCCCGGCCAGCCCGCAGGCCGGGCTTATGCACGGCGACTACCAGCCGCACAACCTGCTGTTCGCGACCGAGCTCCCGGCCCGGCTGACCGCTGTTCTCGACTGGGAGCAGGCGACCATCGGCGACCCCCTGCTCGACCTCGGCCTGCTGCTGGCCGGCTGGGCCGACCCAGGCGAGCCGCCCCGATTCGCCTCGTATATGAGCCCGCGAGACGGGCTTCCGACCCGGGCCGAGCTGCTCGCCCGCTACCAGCAGCGGTCCGGGCGCGACGTCAGCTCGATCGCCTTCTATGAGGTCCTGGCTATCTTCAAGCTGGCGTGCGTGCTCGAGGGGAACTACCGGCTCTGGGTCACCGGCCGCAGCAGCCAGGAGGTGCACCGCCGTACCGGCGACATCGTGCTCGGCCTGGCCCGCCAGGCGCAGGCAGCCTGCCGAGGCGCAGCTGGCTGACACTGACCATGTTGGTCCGCCTGGCCTGACTCAGACCATCCCCGTCTGGCGGGTATGGTAACGCCGCAGAACTAGACAGCGGGCGCTTAAGGGCTGCGGTCTCAGCGGCCGAAGCCAAGCATGATACCGGCGCTATACTTAGTTACCATTGTTAAGTACCTTAGTTGGTAAAGTAGGAGGGCCGTGAACCCTGACCCGAAGCTGCTCGCTGTCACGTCAGCTGACCAGGTGGGCGAAGACCAGCAGGGGGACTCGACGTGAGTGCCGATCTCTTGCCGTCACGTGTGCTGCCGGAGCTCACGGCGGAGAATAAGTTCTTCTGGACTTCAGGGGCCGACGGAGTGCTCCGGGTGCTGCGGTGCAGTGACTGCGGTTATTACAACCATCCACCCTATCCCTGCTGCGCCCGGTGCCTGTCGCGGCGGGTAGCGCCGGCGGTGATGACCGGCCGCGGCGCGGTGTACTCCTTCACCGTCAACTACCAGCAGTGGATGCCGAGCACACCGCCGTACGTGCTCGCGCTCGTCGAACTCGACGAGCAGGAGGGCGTGCGGATCTTTACTAACCTGGTCGGTTGCGAACCAGCCGAGGTGGCCATCGGGGACCGGGTCGAGGTAGTCTTCCGCCTCTACGACGACGTCTGGCTGCCGCTGTTCCGGAAGAGCGCGTCATGAGGACGGCGGTACCGGAACGGCAGTCGATCATCAGCGGGGTCGGCCAGTCCGCGGTCGGGCGCAAGCTCGGGCGCAGCGAGCTGGACCTGACCATGGACGCCTGCCTGTCCGCGATCAGCGATGCAGGCCTGGCCCGGGACGACATCGATGGCCTGGTGACCTTTCCCGGCCGGGTGAACGTGCCGCCACCCGGATTTACCGGTCCTGGCACTGATGAAATCCAGGATGCGCTTCGCCTCGAGCTTGGCTTCCGCCTGTCCAGCTTCGACGGGCCCGGCCAGCTGCAGGCAGTGGTCAATGCATGCCTGGCCATCGCGGGCGGCCTGGCCCGGCACGTGCTCGTTTACCGGACGGTAACCGAGTCGAGCGGGCAGGGCGCCGGCGGGCGCAGCGGCAGCGGCCTCGACCCCTCGGGGAAGCCCGGCGCACGGGTCAAGGGGCCCATGAGCTGGCAGATTCCGATGGGAGGGTTCTCGACGGCCAACATCATGGCGATGATGGCGCAGCGACACTTCTCGGTGCATGGCACGACAAAGCAGCAGCTCGGCTGGATCCCGGTCACCGAGCGGCGACACGCCAGCATGAATCCGGGCGCTGTCTTGCGTGCACCGATGACGATGCAGGACTACCTCGCCTCACGAATGATCTCCACGCCGCTGTCCCTGTACGACTGTGACATTCCTGTCGATGTCTCCACGGCACTCGTCGTGTCACACCGCGACTACGCGCCCGACGGCCCGCACCAAGCGATCCACGTGAATGCACTAGGTACCGCCGCGCGGAACCGGCCGTCCTGGGACCAGTATCCGGACCTGGCGAGCATGGCGGCGGTCGGGGCCGCAGACCATCTGTGGAGCCGCACCGACCTCCGGCCCCGCGACGTTGACGTTGCGAACCTCTATGACGGGTTCAGCATCCTGGCGCTGATCTGGATGGAGTCGCTCGGCCTGTGCCCTACGGGGGAGGCAGGCCCGTTCATCGAAGGAGGCCGCCGCATCACCCACGGCGGCGACTTCGTCCTCAACCCGCACGGCGGCCAACTTTCCGCCGGCCGGGCACACGGCTTCGGCTTCCTGCACGAAGCCGTCGTCCAGCTCCGCCACGAGGCTGGCGGCCGGCAAGTAGCGGACGCGGAAGTGGCCGTGATCAGCAACGGTGCCGGCCCGATGACGGGTTGCATGCTGCTCACCCGCGGCGAGGCGTGAGCCCGGCTCAGCTCAGCTCGCCGAAACCGGGCTACAGTGCCTCGACATACACTGGCCGGGTCAACCCGTCGGCCTGCGTCCTGAACTGCGGCTTGACCCGCATCCCGATTCGCCGCTAGGGCGGGAGCCTTCTCCTCGTCCGGATAGACCGTACCCACGAGGCCGGTGGGGGCCGCAGATCATCGGCACACTGAGCGGCAGACCGCACACCTCGGTCGACAGGTTACGCGCCCCGCCGCCGGTCAGCACAAGGGGCCAGAGGAGCAATTCGCCGAATGCGTCGACGTCCTCGGCGCCGCCGTGGAACGAATCGAACAGGACCGCGGCAGGCGGCGCCTTGCCAATGTACGGAACCGCTCGACGTTGACGGACGAATCACCTCTGAACGATCATCTAGAGTGCGCGCCGACCGAAGAACGTCCGTATCTCGTCTACGAAGATCTGCGGTTGCTCCATCGCGGCGAAGTGGCCACCGCGTGGTACGGGCTGCCAGTAGCACAGGGTCGGATACGCGTGCTCCGCCCACGAGCGAGGTACCCGCATGATCTCGGCCGGAAAGGCGGAGTGACCCAGAGGTACGGCGGGGGCCCCCGGAAGTGATGAGCGGGCAGGACCGATGGTCTCCGCGTATAGCCTCATCGATGAGTTGATCGTTCCCGTAATCCAGTAGATCGAAATGTCGTCTAGTATCTGGTCCATGGTGAGAACGTCGTCTAGTTGACCCTTGTTGTCGCTCCAGCTGTGGAACTTCTCGAGGATCCATGCGGCTAGTCCGGCGGGGGAGTCGGTGAGCCCGTATGCAAGGGTCTGCGGCTTGGTGGACTGGATCGCTTGATAGCCCGTCTCGAATGTCTGGAAGTTGCGCGTCGCGCCCAGGCCCGCGAGTTCGTCCTCCGTGAGCTCCTCGGTCGAATCGGTGCCCGCTGGCGGCGGGACGGCAAGCAGGTTGATGTGCGCTGCGGCCACTCGCTCGCTGAATAGGTCGGCGAGGGTCAGCGTGATCAATGCGCCCCAGTCGCCGCCCTGCGCGAAGAAGCGACGGTAGCCGAGGCGCTCCATCAACTCCCCGAATGCCTGTGCTATTCGCACGTTGTTCCAGCCGCGGTCAGAGGTCGGCCCTGAAAAGCCATAGCCTGGCAACGACGGTGCGATCACGTGGAAGGCCTCTTCGGCCTGTCCACCGTGAGCTGCGGGGTCGGTTAGCGGTCCGATGACCTCGGAAAACTCCAAGATCGACCCCGGCCATCCATGGATAAGTAGCAGCGGCCTCGCGGTTACCACCGGTGACCGAACATGGACAAAATGTATGAGCTGATCGTCGATCACTGTGCGGTACTGCGCGAATCGGTTACAGGCTTCCTCGAACCTGCGCCAGTCGTAACCTGTGCGCCAGTATTCGCACAGTCGCTGCGTACAAGTCAAGTCGGTCCCGTACTCCCACGCCGTGTCAGCGAGCTGGTCGGGCCAGCGCGTACGTGCGAGTCGGTCGCGCAGATCCGTGATGACGTCGTCGGCGACCTGAACCTGGAAGGGAACGATCTCAGTATCGGGCACGCCAAGACCATAGCATTCGTCGGAGCTTGAACCTATAATCATAGGTAACTTTTAATCGTAGGCAACTTCGTAGGGTCATGTGTCACGAGCTGGCCCTCGACAGCGCGCGTGGATCAGCGTACAGACTCAGAGTCGAGGTGGCATTGTGGATCAAGGCTCCGTCGAGTTGCCCTCAGGAGTTCGCAGGATCTCGCCGCTAGTGTGCTCGCGACGCGACCATCACCATGCCCGCCTTCCCGCTCACGTCGGAGGACAAGCGGCTGTGCGGGGGTCTCTACGGCACGCAGGCTCGCCGGGACATCCCGAGGATCGCCGACCTCGCGGAGACCCGGCGCCTCGACCTGTCATCGCTAGTGACCCGCCGGTTGCCGCTCGACAAGGTGAACGATGCGATCTGCGCGCTCGAGGCCGGGGTGCCGATCCCAACAGTCGTGGTGGTGAGTACCTATGAACCCGCGGCCGAGGCCTCGGACAGCCCACGCGTCATGCACGGAGATCGCCCGTCAGAACGATGAACCAAAGTGAGCGGCCCGATTTGGATTGCGAAGCGGGCGGTCACGCGGAGAGGACAGTGCCGTGCCGAGAACAGGACACACAGGAGGTAGGATGCCCGTCACGACGATCAAGGTCGACTATTTGGTCATCGGCGCGGGTGCCATGGGAATGGCATTCGCCGATACTCTGGTCGCGGAAAGCGACTACACGATGGCCATCGTGGACCGCTACGATGCTCCGGGTGGCCACTGGAACATCTCGTACCCGTTCGTCAGGCTGCATGGCCCGTCATCCATTTACGGTGTCAACTCCCGCGGCATGCCGAGCGATCCCTTCGCCGGGGGCCTCGCGTCACGCAACGAGATTCTGGACTATTACGACCGGGTGATGCGCGAGACGCTGATCGGGTCGGGCCGCGTCACCTACCTGCCGATGCACAATCTGGACGGAGTCGAGACCGGCCAACCGCCGACCGCTCGAGCGCACTCCCTCCTCACCGGGGCGACGGTCGAGATCGTCGTCAAGAGGCGGATCGTCGACGCCTCGTATATGAAGATCATGGTCCCAGCGATGGGGGACCCCGGCTATATCGTCGAGGACGGGGTGGCCCTTGTTCCGGTCAACCGGCTCACCGCCCTTGGTGGCGAGCCGGAGCGGTTCACCGTGCTCGGGGCGGGGAAGACCGGGATCGATGCATGTCTGTGGCTCCTAGGTCATGGCGTCGATCCCGGGAGGATCACGTGGATCGCGCCCCGTGACGCCTGGTTGATCAACCGTGAGTGGGAACAGGCGGCAGATGTCCTGCCGCTTCTGAAGCTCAGTGAGTGCCGTTCCGCCGATGGGGTGGCCGACACTCTGGAACAGATGGGTGCCGTCATGCGCCGGGTCCCCGACGTTGCTCCTAGCGCCTTCCGATGCGCGACCGTCAACCCACAAGAGCTCAGTCAACTCCGGAAGATCGAGGACGTGGTGCGGTTGGGGAGGGTGCGCCATATCAGTACGACCGGCGTCCAGCTCGATGCCGGGACCATTGCATCCCCGCCCGGCACAGTGTATGTCGATTGCACCGCGGACGGTCTCACGCAGCAGCCACTGAAGCCGGTATTCGACGGAAGCGCGATCACTCTCCAGCCGCTCCTGTCGTGCCTGCTGCCAGTCAGCGCCGCCCTCGCTGCAAAGCTCGAGAGTTTCGATGTCGACGACGAACTGCGAAACGGTCTGTGCACGCCGGTCTTCAATCCCAGCAGCTCCAACGACCTGCTTTCCTTCCACTCCATCAGATTGGACCGGCTGATTCGCTGGTCCAGCTCGCCCCTTCTGCACGACTGGCTCGGCACTACGCGCTTGGCTACGGGGCTGACGGGGCTGTCGGCGATTGAGCAGATCAAGGCGCCGGGGGTCCAGGACGAGGCGGCTCGTCTCGCGTCCCATCTGGACGACCTCGTGAAGATGGCATCCTGACTGATGAATGAACGGTACGGAGGATCGTGTTCCTCGGCGAACTCGGCCTGAGCTGGGACGAGATGGTCGAGCTGAAGATGTCGGGTGTGGCCTCCTAAAGGGAGGCCAGCCCATGGGGGCGAGCCGCGTCTGAGCGCGACTTGACCTGCCGGGCGCCGGTCGGAGCAACCATGCGGGCTCGAGGCATCATAACTCGACGATGAACGCTAACCAACGAGGGTTACAGCCAGCTCAGCTCGAATGCAAGATTGTAAGCTATGCTTATGATAAAGCCAGTTATGAACTACGATCATCCCGGTGTGGGCTCTCCCAGCAGGGGGAGCGCCAGCGGGACGTGCGGGCCACAATTAGCCGTACCTGTTATGGAAAGCCGTCTTATGACGAAGGGCATGCGTTCGGTGCAGAGGTCGCATGGGATTGTCGACGAGTGGTTCTCGCCTCGACCAAGTCGACGTGAAGGACTTCGCGGCCTTCCGAAGGGCGGTTTCAGCCCCGAGGCCACTGGCGGAGGAGACCATCCGGAACGACCCGCCTTCCGTCCGCGAGCAACGGCAGCCTGGCTCATCGTCATCCAGCCGGACCACGGCTCGCGCTCTGTTTCCCGCTCATGCGGTGTGGCGAATTGGCACGACTCATGACTCTCACGCCATTCCGGTCGAGGCTGGACAGCAAGGTCGCGCTCGTCACCGGCGGCGCGGCCGGGATCGGGCGAGCATGCGCCCTCCGATTCGCCGCTGAAGGCGCGGCGGTGGTCGTCTCAGATATTGACGGCGAGGGTGCCGCGGAAGTGGCCGAGTTGATTTGTTCTTCAGGCGGTCGGGCCGTGTCCGTGGTTGCCGACGTCTCACAGGAAGCGGCGGTAGCCGCGATGGTGGCAACGGCGGTGCGGCAATTCGGCCGGCTTGACATCCTGCACAACAACGCGGCTCTCGTGCGGGCAGGCGACACCGATGCTGACGGCGCGGTCGCCGACATGGACATCGAAGTGTGGGACCGGACGATGGCGGTCAACCTGCGGGGTCCGATGCTCGGTTGCAAGCACGCCATTCCGATCATGATCGCCGACGGTGGTGGGGCGATCATCAATACATCGTCCGGGGCGTCGATCACTGCTAACGCGCGGCTGAGCGCATATGCAGCGTCGAAAAGCGGGTTGAACACCCTGACGCGGTACGTGGCCAAGCAATACGGCAAGTCAGGTATCCGCTGCAACGCCGTCGTGCCTGGCGTCATCGTGAAGCCCAAATTCTCCGAAGAATTTTTGCAGGCCAGCCTGCGCCAGGCACTAACACCGTACCTTGGCGAGCCTGACGATGTGGCCGCGTGTGTCGCCTTCCTTGCGTCGGAAGAGGCCAGATTCATTACTGGGCAATTGATCGCCATTGACGGCGGGTTCTCCGCACGCTAGTCGTTCCTGACTGCGCGTTCCGAGTTCCATGTCGCCCTGAGGGTCATCGTCTTGCAGCCCACCACGCCGTCCTGACACCTTGGTCAAATAGGGCTAGCCACTAGGTACGATATCGATCGCGGCATTGTTCATATGCGCGTCGTCCCGGTCACAGACGCTGACCGGCTCGGCCTTCCACTGGTTAAACGCTTGCTGGAAGAAACCGAGAACCGGCAGGTCACCGCGACGGGGAGCTTGTCAGCAGCGAGGTCGAGGACCAGCTGGTACATCATTTTGGGGCACGTCGCGGGCGAAGTAGGCCGTGCATAGGCGCAGGATCTCGTTCTCCTGGGCTAGGCGTGCGGTCCGCTTGCGCAACCTCCCGGTTCTCCGATTCCAGGTCGCACCCGCCGGCACCGGCCGACGGAGGAGCGGTACCGGAGGAAAGCCCCGTGCTCATAGTCGGCAACGCGCAAACAGGGTTCAAACAAGACTCGGAGGTCCTTCCGACGAGACCGCAGCTTTACAGGTAAGGAGTCACTCACCTGGGGCTGAGTCCCCTCCGAGTTGCGCGCTGGCGGTGGGACCGGCGTGTGCCCGGCGACGATGCGTAGTGGGTGTGCCGGTACGGGAGTTAGCGCTTGGTCAGGCCGCCGTCGACCGACAGGGTCTGGCCGTTGATCCAGGCGCCGTCGTCGGAGGCGAGGAAGGCCACCAGGGCGGCAATGTCCTCGGGGGTGCCGAGGCGGGTTGAGGGTATATCGGCCAGCTGTCTTTCGCGCTCGGCTGCAGGCAGGACCCGCAGCACTGACTCGGTAAGGACGGTGCCCGGGGCGATCGCATTGCAGCGGACGCCCTGCTTTCCGCCGATGGTGGCCGTGTGCCGGGTCAGGGCCGCCACGCCGGCCTTTGCCGCGCTGTAGGCGACGCGTACTGGTTCGGCCATCCACGCCGCCGCGGACATGGTGTTCACGATAGACCCGCTGCCGGCGGCGAACATGTGCGGTAGCGCATACCGGGTAGTGAGCATGTAGCCGGTTAGGTTGACGTCCAGGGTGCGCCGCCACACCTCGACCGGGATGTTAGTCACGTCGTGGCTGCTATCGGCGCCGATTGTGCCCGGCGACAGGTCGGCGGCGACGTTGAACAGGGTGTGGATACCGCCTAGCTTGCGGACGGCGGTGTCGATCATCGCCTGTACCGAGTTGTCGACGGCGATGTCGACCTGGGTGGCGTGCACCCGGCCGCCGGCCGCGCTGAGCTGGTCGGCGACCGCCTGGGCCGCCTCCCCATTGAGGTCGGCGACGAGCACGACGGCGCCTTCCTCGGCCAGTCGCTGCGCGGCGGCGGCGCCGATGTTTCCCGGTGCGGCCCCTGCGACCACCGCGATCCGATCTTGTAGTCCTCGCATGTCTGAGTCCTTCCCCAACAGACTGATCCCCGGCTTCTCGCTGGTCTGACCAACGACATTTGCCGTTGACTAACTGGCCCGCAACCGTAGTGCCGCCGTCGAGGGCAGCTATTATGATTAGTATAGCTAACAGGCTAGATGCGGCCTAGTAGGGGGTGACGTCGGTGGGTAACCTAGCTGGTTTTCTCAATGATCGGCAGAATTGTCTCATCACCGGGGTGGGTCCCCGTTATCGGCAGCCTGGTAACCTCGGCAAACGCCGCAATTGGTGCTTCACTTGGGCTGTCCGTTCGCACGCCGAGCCGGTTGGAGGCTCTCGCCGACGAGCAGAGCCGGGACCACCGGGCGGATGTCAGCACCCACATGGCCGCCCAGGCAGGCGAGCAGAATATGCGTCGCCTCGCCTCTGAGGTCGTTGATCGGCACACGCATGCCCACGTAGTTCGACCAACATGACCGATGGAGGTGCTCGTGGCCGACGGGAACCCGTTCCGGCTAGACGACAGGGTGGCCGTGATAACTGGAGGCGGTACCGGCGTGGGAGCCGCAACGGCGATGCTGTTCGCGGAGCACGGCGCCGACGTCGTGCTGGCAGCGCGCCACGCCGACGAGTTGGAGCGCGTCGCGGACGCTGTAGGGCAGCGGACGGGGCGCCGGGCCCTTCCGGTTGTGACCGATGTGCGTTCGGACGGGGACATCACCCGGCTGGTCGACCGGGTGAGTACCGAATTGGGCCGCGTCGACGTCCTAGTCAACAACGCGGGCGGGACGTCGACCGCCCGGCTCGCTGAGGCATCGACCGCCTCGATCGACAAGGTCATCGGCCTCAACCTCCGGGGGCCGACGATTCTCACCCGCGAGGTGGGGAAGCTCATGATGCGCCAGCGTTCGGGCACAATCGTCAACGTCTCTTCCAATGCAGGGGTGGTCGGCATGAAGGGCGGCGCCGCCTACAGCTCGGCGAAGGCGGGACTTCAGATGCTGACGCGCGTCGCCGCTGCGGAGTTCGGCCCGTACGGGATACGGGTCAATTGCGTTGCCCTAGGGCCGATCGCCAGCGAGCGGGTCATCAAGGCATGGCAGACGGCCGCGCTGGATGAGGATGCTCTCGCCGCGCGGCTTCCGTTGCGCAGAGTGGGCCTGCCGGTGGAGGTCGCGCGGTGCATCCTGTTCCTCGCGAGCCCGGCTTCGAGCTACGTCACCGGACAGACGCTGAATTGCGACGGCGGACCCGTCATGGGCGGGCTGGACTAACTCGAGCCACGGACCGGCTCAGGCCGCTCAGTTCGCGGCGGCCCGCTCGAGACGTGCGCACGGCGCAAGTGGAGCCCAGACCGAGGATATGGGCGAGGCCTACCTTCGCACCGGTGATCTGGCGCCCGCCTCGCCGCGCAAGTGGGTCGCGCTCGCCAACCCGGAAGTGCTCGCATCGTTCCAGCCGGGTCCTAAGCTGTGGAGGGAAAACCTTAGATAGACTCGTCAGCCAGCCGCGACAGGGCGGCGATCGATCTCCTGATCGCCTCGATATCATCACCGCTCAGCTGCTTCAGTCGCTCGGCGTACCACTCGTTCACGATGCGCCGTGACTCCTTGACAGACTTGATCCCGCGCGGCGTGATCTGGATGATCTGCCGGCGGGCGTCCGTAGCCATCGTCCCTCGCCTGATCAGTTCCTGTTCCTCGAGGGTTGCCAGAGCCCGGGTAATCGAGGGTTTGCGCACGCCTTCGAGTACGGCGATCTGAGTTGCCGTCATGGGACCAATGCGCTCAAGAGTAGATAGCACAGAGGAGAGACTGAAGGGAAGCGCCCGCATATCGCGCTGCCGATGTGATCGTTGTGACTTCGCCAGCCGAGTTATCACCGTACGTAGCCCGTTGATCATCTCCAGGTCCGGCTCATCGGACAACTCGTCGACCTGGAGACGTTCGGGGCTGCTCATAGGAAGCAATGTTATCAGTTGGAGGCCCTGTCGCTGGCATTACTTGGCCAAGCACCCCTATAGGCAATGAAAGCATGCCATACAGAGGCATCCCGTTTGGACTAGACGTTATTGTAAGAGAAAACTAAATCGTAACACTTCCCGTGACCGAACTGGCGAGTCCAGCCAGCACCGATGACCGGAAGGGAGCTCGCGCGCGCCATGTAAGGCTCGCCATACCGTAAGTGGCTGCGCCGAGCGCCGGCTCGGCAACCTCGGCGCGCGCGATGATCCGTGCACCTCGTGTTCGAGCCCGCCGATGCTGCTCGCCGGAGGTGGTTTTGCGGCCGGGTGTGCGTCCTATACCGTCGCGCACAGTTCTTTGGCCCACACGACGCCGTACCGCTGCGCCGATCACATCAATCCGTAGGAGTCCCGGTGGTGGCCCTGGCGATCACCTGTCTGCGCCTAGCCCGGCGGCGCGTCTGGCCCGCATAGTGTTGCATCGAGACCTCGGCGCCCGTTCGAGGTCAGCCATCGATCGCCCGAAGATGTTACCTTAGCTTAATAGTCTACTTTAAAAGTTGCTAGGATGTAACGAGCTGGTAGGGAGGCGTGGTGGCGGCATACGAAACGGTGCTTTACTCCGAGTCGGACGGCGTGGTGACCGTAACGCTCAACCGGCCGGAAGCGTTGAACGCGTTCAACGCCCAGATGCAGCGGGAGCTTCGCGACATCTGGACGAGCCTGCGGCGCAGCAGATCCGCCCGCTGCGTGGTACTGACCGGTGCCGGCAACCGTGCGTTCTGCGCCGGAGTGGACCGTCTTGAGGCGTTCGGTGGCCAGATCCCGCCAGACGAACGGATCAACGGCGAGCGCTCGAGCCCCTTCCACTTCGACGATCTGGGCGCCTGGATCGGCCCCAAGTCCTGTGACCTGTGGCTGCCGGTGATCGCGGCGGTAAACGGCATGGCCTGCGGCGGTGCTTTCTATATGCTCGGCGAGTCCGACATCGTCATCGCCGCGGAAACCGCGACTTTCTTCGATCCGCACCTCACGTACGGGCTGTCGGCCGCGTACGAGTCCATCCACATGCTGCAGAAGATGCCGTTTCACGAGGTCGCGCGCATGGCGCTGCTAGGCGCCAGCGAACGCATGTCGGCCCGTCGCGCCTATGAGATCGGCTTCGCCAGCGAAGTGGTACCTGACGATGACCTCGCCGCGAAGGCGGCCGAACTCGCGGCCGTCATTGCCTCCTACGAGACGATCCCTGTGCAGGCGACGGTGCGTTCGATGTGGCTCGGGAAGGAGCTGTCCCGCCATGAGGCACTGTCGCTGGCCTCCGCTATGGTGGCCCTGGGCAATCACGCGGAGAACAAGGCGGCCGGCCAACGTGACTTCAACGCAGGACGGCGACCGGGCTGGCGGCTGCGCTGACCGGTAACTGTTGATCGCCAGCCGCAGGCTCGTGCTGGCATCACCACCCGCGGAACCGCGGCTGGCGTCGCTCGAGGAAGGCTTCGATGCCCTCCTGGGCATCCGAGGTGGCGCGCACGAGCTCCACGGCAGTGGCCTCGGCATCGAGCGCGCTGCCCCTATCCGACTCGAAGGACTGGTTTAGCAGGCGCTTGGTGAGCGCAAGAGCGGCCGATGGCCCCTGCGCCAGCTGGACAGCGAGGTCGCGTGCCGCAGCGGTCAGCTCGGCCGCGGGCACGACGGAATTGACCAGACCGAGCCGCTCGGCGCGGGCCGACGGCACGTCCTCACCGAGCATCATCAGCTCTTTCGCGCGCTGCATGCCGACGAGGCGCGGCAGCAGCCAGGCGCCCGCACCGTCCGGCACGAGACCCCGCCGTACGGACACCTCGATGAACCGCGCGGAATCAGCGGCGATGACGAAGTCGCAAGCGAGCGCGAGGTGCATGCCTACGCCGGCCGCCGCGCCGCTGACCGCCGCGATCACTGGCACCTCACAGTCCAGGACCGCGCTGACCAGCCGTTGCACGCCGTCCCGCGCTACCCGCGCGGTGAAGCCGACGGGCCGGGACGGTTTCCCTGGAGCCGCGTCGGCCGGTTGTGGGGTTACCGTGAGATCGGCTCCGGTGCAGAAATTCTTACCCGCCCCCATGATGACCACCGCGCGCAGGTCCGGCGCAGAGCTGGCCTCGCCCAGCAAAGTGATTACCCGTTCCCGTTGCGCGGGGGTGATCGCGTTGCCGCGGTGCGGCCGGTTGAGGACCACCCACAGGACAGCACCATCGCGACGATCAAGGACCTCTGCCTCGCCGATCTCGTCCATCGCGCCACCTTCCTCGGATTTCCGTTTCCACCCCGTGACACCAGCTTCCATCCCCGGCAACGATTAGCTAGGATAACTATAAGTTAATCATTGCTGTGAGGAGCACGATGACCGGCTCGCCGTTCAACACCGAATCATTGGGCGCCTTTCTGCAGCCTCGCGCGGTGGCGATCTTCGGGGCCTCAGAGAACAACGCTAGATCCTTCGGTTCACTGGCGCTGCGCAACCTCATCGACAACGGCTACCAGGGCGACCTGGTCGTCGTGCATCCGAGCGCTGATGCCGTCTTCGGGATTTCGGCGGTCCGGTCTCTAGCTGATTCGAGCGTCAAGCCAGATCTGGCTGTCATAGCGATCCGGGCGGAGGCGGTCCCTGCCGCCGTCGAGCAGTGCGCGGCTGCGGGCGTCCGCGCTGTGTCCGTCGTGGGCTCGGGATTTGCTGAGTCGGGTACCGACGAGGGTGTCGCGCTGCAGCGGCAGGTGCTCAGCTTCGTGCGGTCCGCGGGTATGCGCCTGCTGGGACCTAACACCGTCGGCGCGGCCGGTTTCGCCGGCAGCGCCGTCAGCGCCGCGAGCGCCAACATCCCGCGCGGCATCCGCCCGGGCGACGTCGCCATCGTGAGCCAGAGCGGCGGCCTTGGGACTACGATCCTCGCCACCGCCAAACGCTATGGCCTCGGTCTCGGTTCCTTCGTCGCGCTCGGCAACGAAGCCGATGTGTCGGCGGCCGACGCCATTGCGCATGCGGTCGAGCAGGGCGCGTCAGCCGTACTGTGTTACCTTGAGACCCTCCGTGACCCGGCCGCGTTCGCTGCCGCCGCGGCGTTGGCCCGTGCCCAGAACGTGCCCGTGGTGATGCTCAAGGGCGGTACCGGGCCGCGCGGGCAGGCGATCGCGGTCAGCCACACCGCAGCGCTTGCCGGGTCCATGCGGGTGATGGACTCGGTGCTGGCAGACATCGGGGTGGCACGTGTTTCGTCGATAGAGTCCCTGGTATCGGCTGGCGCGCTGTTCGGCGCGTTCGGGACTCCGCCCGGCGTGCGCGTCGGCGCGCTTGGCATCGGCGGCGGCAACAGCGCGCTGCTCGCCGACGCGCTCGAGGGAGCCGATCTGGAGCTGGCAACCCTGACCCAGGAGACGTCGACGCAGGTGAAGGCCATGCTGCCTGACAGCAATGGTGCGAACCCATTCGATCCAGGCGGATGGTTCCTCGGCCGGCAACCCCATCTGCTGGATACGGCGCTGCGCTACATTGCGGACGACCCCAATATCGACGTCATGATCTACGGAATGGTGCCGATGGCGCCGATCCGGGAGGAGGTCTATGTGGGGGCGATCGCCGCGGTCGCCAAGACTTCGGGCAAGCCGGCGATCAGCCTGAGCATGCACACTCCGGTCACGGAGTACCGGGAGGCGGCATACGCCGACGCGGGCGTGCTGGAGCTTCCTTGCACGGCGGCGACCGAGGCGCTGGGCGTCTGGCTGCGGCATCGCGTTGCCGCAGCGGCCAGCGCCGAGCGGGAGGAGGTTGCCATCATCGGCGCGGAGCACCCGGGGCGCGCCAGGGAGCTGGACCCAGCGCTGCGTCAGGAGCTCGCGACGTACGGACGCGTCGTCCTGCTCGAGGATCGAGCGATCGATGTGCTGAGCGGCTTCGGCCTGAGCTTCCCGGCCACGGCGATCGCGGAGAGCGACGACGAGGCCAGGCGGCTCGCCGGGCAAATCGGGTACCCGCTCGTGGTCAAGGCGATCGCGGAGGGACTACACCACCGTGCCCAAGTCGGTGCCGTCGCGCTGGGCGTCACGGAACGGACGCTGGACTCCGATCTGGCCCGGGTGCGCGGCAACGCGCGGAACGCGGTCGGGCCACGTGCAGGCGTGCGACTGCTGCTCCAGAGGCAGGCCGGTGCGGGAAATGAGATGATCGTTGGCATACAGCGGGATCCGGTTTTCGGACCGGTAATCCTTGTGGGCCTTGGCGGCGTCTGGTCCGAACTGCTAGATGATGTCTCATTCGGCCTGCCCCCGATAACCGGCATCAAGGCTCAGCGTATGCTGCGCAGGCTCCGGGGCTGGGAATATCTGGAGCGGGCACATCAGTCAGGCGATTTCGACGTCGATGCCCTGATCGCCGTGCTGCGGGCGACAGGCGACATCGCCACAGTCATCGGGGCGAACCTCGAGTCGCTGGACCTCAATCCGGTGATTGTCAACGGTGCCGGGGCGACGGTCGTCGACGCCCTGGCCATCCTGACAACGGCACGGTAGACAGGTCTCTTTCCCGTTCAAGCGCATGGTGATCGCCTAATTGCTGCATCGTCTCGGGGCGCCGCCGCCTCGTCGTTATTTTCTGCAACAGCCGGCCTGAGTGCGGGCGCCGCAGGGCGTCGCCTGCCAGACTGCATTCCGCCGCGTGGTAATTGCTAATCCGCCGAATCGGCAGTTCGCAGCACGGCTTCCAGCTCCGGTCGGCGGATCTTGCCGGACGCGGTGCGCGGGAAGTCCGCCACGAACACCACCCGCGTGGGCTTCTTGTAAGACGCGAGGCGCTCCTGGCAGTGCCGGATGACCGTCGGCTGATCGATGGCGGCGTCCGGCGAGCGCCTGACCACCGCGACGGGTGTCCGGCCCCACCGCTCATGCGGCGTGCCGATGACGACCACCTCGGCGACACCGGGGAGCTCACTGATGACGCGCTCCAATTCAGAGGGGTAGATGTTCATCCCGCCGCTGACGATGAGATCGCTGCGGCGGTCGACGATGCGGACGAACCCGTCCTCGTCGATGGTCCCGAGGTCGCCAGTCCGGTACCAGCCGTCAGCAAATGCCGATGCCGTCGCGTCCTCGTTGCCGAAATACCCGTCGAAGAGCGACGGGCTCTGGACGATGAGCTCGCCAACCGAAGCCCCGTCGTGCGGGAGGTCCCCGCCGTCCTGCTCCACGACGCGCACGGCCGTGTCGAGGCAGGGGCGCCCCACGGACGTGGCGACCGAGCGCACCCCTTGATCTGACCAGTCGCCGGGAGCGGTGGCGGCAGCGGGCACGCCGCAGTTCTCGGTGAAGCCCCAGGACAGGATCAGCCGGTCGCCGATCAGCCCGGCGAGGCGCTCAGCCTGGTCACGCGGGGCAGCCGACCCGCCATGGATGACCGCTGTCACCCCGTCGAGATGGCGCGGGTCACGCTCGACCACGTCGGCGAAGTCCGCGAACCATGGTCCCGGGAGGCCGAGTGCCGAGACCGACAACCGCTGCGCGAGGCTGACGAGTTCATCCGCGCCGGTGACGGCGGCCAGGTGGACGGTGCCGTGAACGGCGAAGGCCGGGAAGATGCCGGCGATCGCCGAGGCAACGAACGACATGTTGGCCGTGTACAGACGCTGGCTGAACCGCTCGAGGCGCATGGTGTGCGCCTGGAGGAGCATGCCGCTCCATGCTGCTCGATGGCTCAGGATCGCGCCCTTCGGCCTTCCGGTTGTCCCGCTCGTGTATCCGATGACCCAAGGCTGATGCCCAGCCGGGAGCGCCAGGGCGGCTGCGCTGCCCGCGCGTACGACATCCGCATAAGCCGCCGCCGCCGTGATCCGGTTCATTCCCATTGCGATGACACGCCCAGGCGCGAAGTGGCCCGCCAGTTCGTCGTCGAGTAGTCCAGCGACGCTATCGTCGTAGAACAGCGCGCCCGGGCGGGCGTCGCCGATGATCCAGAGCGCCTCGTCCTTCCGGAAGAGGTTGTTGATGGGCGCGATGACCAGGCCGGCCTTCGCCGCACCGAGATACAGCTCGACGTAGCGGACACTCGTGCCCGACCATACGGCGATCCGCTCGCCCGGATGGTGTCCCTGCGCAATGAGCGCGCTGGCCAGCCGCGTCGTCCGATCCTCGAGCTCGGCGTAGGTCAGGGAGATACCGTCGCCGGTCAGCGCCACGCGATCCGGTGCGGTGACGGCACCCCGCCGGATCACGGCAGCCGCGCTCTGCGCGCGCATCTGGCTGCCGCCGCTCGCCGTACCGCGAAGAACCTCACCAGAAGCATCGTCCACGCGCACTCAGAGTCCTCCTGCAGCCGGGTCGTTCCCACGATCGCACCACATAATGACAAATTTGTTAGCTATTATAACTTCATGCCGGGAGGCGCCCAGCGCTCGCGGAAGCTAGTACTAACCATCGCATGGATGGAATCAATGAACGAAGCCGCTGAGCAGCGCAGCGTCATGGCTTCATCGAGGCGGCCGCGATCAAGCGGGAACGCCACGGCGTGGCGTCAATCTTGTCGTCGCGCCGCCGCAGCTGAGGAACGCCAGCCGCGCCATGGTAACGCCGCGGGGCGGAAGGCCGGAAGCGATATCTCGTCGCTGGCAGCGAAGAAGCCGACAGTCAGCGGCATTCCGATCCGCAGCTGATCATGGGGGCAGTCAACGATCATGCTGGCCATCCGGGGTCCTTCCGCCAGGTCGACGATGGCCGCGACATAGGGCACCAGATCCTTGAAGGCAGGCAGGTCATTGACGTGGACCACCGACCACGTGTAGAGCGTGGCCGCACCGCTCGCGTGGACCCAGGTGACCTGCTCGCTCCAACAGACCGGGCAGAACGGGCGCGCGTAAGAAAAGAATGTGCCGCACGCGGTGCACCGCTGTATCAGAAGGCGGCCCTCGCGGGCGGCTTGCCAGTACGGATCTGACGTGGAGTCCGGGACCGGCAAGGCGCGAACCGTGCTCACCGCGGGCTCAGCCGACGCTGGCGCGGACATAAACGGCGCCGTCGCGGATCTCAACGGGATAGCACCGCAGCGGCTCATCGGCCGGGTATCCGGCCGCCTCCCCGGTACGCAGCGTGAACTGTGCCATGTGCCAGCCGCAGACGACCATCGCGCCGTCGACGTATCCCTCTTCGCTGAGTGACGACTGCTGATGGGTACAAGTGTCGTCCACGGCGAAGAACTCACCATCCTCGCTTCGGAACACCGCGATCGGCGGTGTCGTTCCGGCGACTGGGAGGCCGTCGCCTGGTTTGATGTTGTCCACAGTTGCCGCCCTGATCCAGTTGCCGACAGAGGATGTAGGCATTATTCTCCTCGACGCATAACAGCGGTCGTTATCAAAGCTTACCATCTCTGATAGGAATTAACGCGAGCACAGGTGTCAAATTCCGGTCAGTTGAGCGTGATGTCGTCCCAGCCTGGGGTCCGTGCGGCGGGGTCGAATCGGATGGATACCCGTTTGGTGCGGGTGGCGCCTTC
>Ga0302177_10000151_pt1 | contig 58260 bp, 43 predicted proteins | sample I_Palsa_E1_2_FD_198780 | JGI IMG/M metagenome (GOLD analysis project Ga0302177, IMG submission 198780) | Peat permafrost microbial communities from Stordalen Mire near Abisko, Sweden - I_Palsa_E1_2 | ecosystem: Environmental > Terrestrial > Soil > Palsa > Peat permafrost | place: Sweden... | reverse complement strand
GGGATGGCCTCCTGCCGATTTCAGTGAGCCACGAGGGCTACCTTGCCCAGCCCGTGCATTCGTATTGGGACGACTTTTGGGCTCTGCGCGGTGTGCGCGATGCCGTGGAGCTTGCACGCTTGCTCGGCAAAGCGGACCTCGCCGGGCGCTGGCAGGCGCTCGCGACACGCTTTGCCGCTGCGGTATTTTCCTCGATCGAACGAACCCGCAAGGAGCGCGACCTCAACTTCATCCCCGGCAGCATCGAGTGGGCGGACTTCGATCCAACGTCCACGGCGAACGCCATCGCGCTCCTGGATATGCTCGATGAGCTCGACCGCGGCGCCGTCGAGCAAACCTTCGACAGGTATCTCTATGACTGGCGTCGCAAGCGTAGCGGCGCTCTGGCATGGCAGAACTACACGCCCTACGAAATACGCATAATCGGTGCGTTCGTGCGCCTTGGGCGCCGCGACGCGGCGCTCGAGCTGCTGCGATTCTTTCTCGCGGACCGGCGCCCACCTGCCTGGAATCAGTGGCCGGAGATCGCGTGGCGTGACCCGCGCGCGCCGGCTCACCTGGGCGACCTGCCGCACACCTGGATCGCCGCCGAGTACGTGCTCGCCGTGCGCAGCCTCTTCGCCTACGAACGTCCGGCCGATCGCGCATTGATCCTCGCCGCCGGGCTCGCGCCCGAATGGATTGCAGGCGCTGGTGTAAGCGTCGCGCGCATGCCGACTCTTTACGGCAACCTGAGTTTTTCCCTGCGCAGACTCGATGCGCAAACCCTGCGCTTCGAGGTCGCAAGCGGGATCACGGCCACGCTCATTCTGCGGCCGCCGCTGCCAGGCGCACTCTGCAGCGTGACTGTTAACGGCGAGCCGTGTACGACCTTCGACCAGGATTCCGTGACGCTCGTCAATGCTGCCGCCGCAGTCATCTGCATCATGTCATACGCAGCTGCTGGCGCATCTTAGTTCCTCGCGGAGCTTGCGATGCGGGCGAACGCGAGGCGTTGGCCGCGAAGCGCGGGAACTACAAATTGTGACGCACGTTTAGGAACGCGAATCAGGCTAATGCAGTCCCCAGAAGACATCGCCGGCGCCGCAGCCGAGAGCGAGGAGGCCGCCCATTCGGGGCTGGGGCCGCAGCTCGGCATGATGGTGCGGGCGCTGCTGGCGTCGCCGGTCGGCAAGACGCTCAAGTGGCTCGTGGCCGGCATCCTGGTCATCGTCATCGCCACGGCCTATGGGCAAATCGTCCTCAATCGCTGGAACAAGCCGTTTTTCGATGCGCTCTCACGCCGCGACTTGCACGCGTTTCTGGTGCAGCTCGGCATCTTCTTTCTGATCGCCGGAGTTGTCCTGATTCTCAATGTGGCGCAGAGATGGCTGACCGAATTGCTGAAACTCAAACTGCGCGAAGGGCTCGTGCACGACCTGCTCCGCGGTTGGATGCTGCCGCGCCGCGCATTCTGGCTCGCTCACGCGGGGCCGATGGGCGTCAATCCAGACCAGCGCATGCACGAGGACGCGCGCAAATTGTGCGACCTGTCCGCCGATCTTGGCATCGGCCTCCTGCAGGCCTCAATCCTGTTTGCCACCTTCGCCGGCGTACTTTGGATACTTTCCAAAGAGTTCTCCTTCCGCATCGCCGATACCGACTACGCCGTTCCCGGGTTCATGCTGTGGGCGGCAATCATCTATGCCGGTGCGGGCTCGCTGCTGAGCTATTGGGTCGGGCGCGATCTCATCAATCGCAACGCCGAGCGCTACGCGCGCGAGGCCGATCTGCGCTTTTCATTGGTGCGCATCAACGAGCACCTCGACGGCATTTCGCTGGCGGCCGGGGAGGCGCACGAACGACAGCGCGTCGAACTGCATCTCGCCAGCGTACTCGCCGCCACCCGACGGCTCGTGGTGGGGCTCACCAATCTCACCTGGGTCACCGCCGGCTTTGGCTGGATTACGATCGTAGCGCCAATACTCGTCGCCGCACCGCTGTATTTTTCCGGCAAGATCTCCTTCGGCGGCCTCATGATGGCGGCCGCGGCGTTCACGCAGGCACAATCCTCGCTGCGCTGGTTTGTCGATAATTTCAGCGTCATTGCCGACTGGCGTGCGACGCTGCTGCGCGTCGCGAGTTTCCGCCGCGCTGTCATGACCGCCTCCGACGAGCCACCGGAGCTCGAGACCCGCATCGTCTACGGCGAAGGCGAACCCGGCATGATGACGATCGAGGATCTGGAGATCGTTTCTCCGGCCGGCTGCGACATGCTCAAAGAGAAGAAGGTCGTCATTACGGCTGGCGAACGCATCCTCATTGTCGGAGCCCAGGGAACAGGAAAAACGGTGCTGTTTCGTGCGCTCGCAGGCTTGTGGCCCTACGGCATGGGGCACATTACCCGCCCGAAAGATGAAGAGATGTTCTATCTGCCGCGCGGAACTCCGTATCTGTCCCGCGGCACCCTGCGCGAAGTCCTCGCCTACCCGCTGAAAGCCGACGGTTTCGCCGACAGCGCCTTCACCCACGCGCTTGCGCGCCTGGGACTCGAGCGCATCGTGCCGATGCTCGATGTGACCCGCCGCTGGGACCGGGAACTGAGCCAGGATGAGCAATTGTGCCTCGCCTTCGCGCGGATCGTGCTGCAGAAGCCGCGCTGGGCGCTCATCGACGACACGCTCGGCTCGCTGGACGACGAAGCGCTCGAGCGCGTGATCGACGTCCTCGCGCACGAACTTGCGGGCACCACGGTCATCAACATTGGCAGAGGCGCGCAGGCGCGTGATCCGCTTTTCACGCGCGTCCTGCACCTCATTAAGGCGCCCGCGATACGCACACTCGCACACGGCAGAACCGCCGCGGCGCAGCGCGCATCCGCGCTCAGCCAGCAATGACGCCTCCTCCGCACTACCGGCGCCGCAATGCGGGCGAGCGCAACGCGCAGCCAAGCAAAGCCGTTGCGCGGATGACAGGCTGGGCACTGCTGTTGGCAGTGCTCGCCTGCACGCACTGCCGCGTCAACGCGCAGGAATTCGAGTTTCATCCGCCCATATCCGCGGCGGACCCGGCAACGCCGGCCATCATGCGCGACCTCGCAGTGCGCATCCTGCCCGTGTATCAGGAGAATGATCCCGAGCGCTATCTTGCGAATCTTTCTGCGCTGCAACTCACATCCGGCGACTACGCAGCCGCGTACGCGTCGCAGCAGTCTCTGCGCGAGCGGCGGCAGAACGCGTATCCCGATCGGCTCGGCGGCCAGGAGCTCGTCGCCGATATCTACGTGCGCGCAAGGGCCATCGAGGCCCAGGACCGGGTGTCATTCGCTCAAGCGTTTACGCAGTCATTCCAGGACGTGCTGCTGCTGCTCAACAATCCGGACGCGTACGCGCTCTTCAAGCAACTGCGCACCCCGCTGTCGGTTCTGCAGCTGGATCTGCAAAAATCGTTTGATGAGCGGCGCGCCAAGGGCACGGTGACGCTGGCGGAGGCGGTAGCGCTCATCCGCACCTACCTGACCTTCGATGCCTACCGCAACTTTGGGCCGCTGATCAATGCATTCGACGTCGACGATGATCATCGGCGCTATATGACTGCCGAGGACGTGCCGCTTGTTACAGAGAGCGGCCGGAGCATTTCCGTCTTCGTGGTGCGCCCGCGGGCTGCCGTCAAACCGCTGACGACGTTACTTGAGCTTACGCTCGACGGCTCCGCGCAGAATTACGCCAAGGAATGCGCAGCTCACGGCTACGTGGGGGTCACGGCATATGTTCGCGCAAAAGCCGACAGCCCCGAGGGGATCGTTCCCTATGAGGACGACGGTGAAGATGCGCGGGCGGTGATCGATTGGATTGCCAAGCAACCCTGGAGCGACGGTCGCGTGGGCATGTATGGCGGCAGCTACAGCAGTTTCGTGCAATGGGCTGCTGCAAAGCGCCTGCCCTCCGCGCTGCAGGCGATCGCCACATCCGCCGCCAGCGCGCCGGGAATAGACGCCCCGCTGGAAGGCGGAATTTTCCGCAGCTCAGCGTATCGCTTCAGCTACTGTTCAACGCACTCGCAGGCGCCGGATGAAAAAGGCTGCAGCGACGACGCTCAATGGCGCGCGCTTGATGCAACCTGGTATGCGAGCGGCAAGTCATACCGGGACTTCGGCCGCGTCCATGGCGGCCACAATCCGCTTTTTCAGCGCTGGCTCAACCACCCGAGCTACGATCGGTTCTGGCAGCAGCTCATCCCCTACCGGGAGGAGTTCGGCCACATCGGCATACCGGTTTTGACGATCGCCGGCTACTTCGCCGATCGCGAGATCGGCTCGCTGTATTATTTCACGCAGCATTATCAATATAACCCGCACGCCAACCAAACCCTCTTGATTGGCCCCTATGACGACGCCGTCATGCAGCATGGGCCGCTCGCCAATTTGCAGGGTTACCAGGTTGATCCGGCCGCGCTCATCGATCTTCGCGAGCTGCGCTATCAGTGGTTTGACTCCGTCTTCAAGGGTGGTGCGAAACCGGATCTGCTGAAGAACCGCGTCAATTACGAAGTGATGGGGGCAAACGAATGGCGCCATGCTGCATCGCTTGAGGGCATGGCCAAGGGATCGCTCAGGTTCTATCTGGATGCGGCAGGCGCGGGCGAGGAGCACGCGCTCCTGCGGCATGCGACTTCGCCGGCCACATTCCTCAGGCAGAGTGTCGACCTCGCAGATCGCAGCGACGCCAACTGGACGGCACCCGCCGCCCTCCTCAGTCGGGATATCAAGACTCACTACGACGTGACTTTCGTGAGCGAGCCGCTGCCGCATGTGCTCGACGTCGCGGGACTCTTTACGGCGCGGCTCGACTTCACAACGAACAAGATGGACATGGATCTGAACATCGCGCTCTACGAGCTCTTACCGAGCGGCGGGTATCTTGCGCTTTTCGCGCCGGCCTACGAGATCCGTGCGAGCTACGCGCGTGACCGCTCCCACCGCCATCTCCTCAAGGCCGGCGAACGCCAGCAGCTGACGATCAGGAGCGAACGGCTGACGAGCCGCACACTGCAGGCTGGCAGCCGCCTGATCATGGTGCTCGGGGTCAACAAGCGGCCGGACCGCGAAATCAACTACGGCAGCGGCGCCGATGTTGCCGAGGAATCGCTTGCCGACGGCAGGATCCCGCTGAAGATCCGCTGGTACGGCGGTAGCTATATCGAGATCCCCGTCGTCCGAAAATAGGAATGTCCTGTGCGCGGCTCGGCTGCCGCTTGCAGCCGCCGGTGAGCTCTCCTGCAGGTGTCTTCCAGGGTTTGCAAAGATTTCTGGAGGCGCTAGCCCGAAGTTCCTAACTGCGCCGTGCGATAAACTGCATAGATGTCCGAGACATGCGTGAAGTATGGGTGTTGGCTTTCTGACTACGCGGCGATGGAGTTGAGAAGTTCGAAGGCGCGGCGCTGCAGAGCGGTGGGTGTGGTGAGGATATCGAAGGTGGCTGGATGCTCGAGGGTGCCGGGCGTGCGGCAGGTGTTGCGCACGAGGGTGGCGAGTTCGGCGATGAGGGTGCGCAGGCTGTGCACGGGCGTGCCGTGTGAGCTCAAGTGGCTGTGGACTTTCTCGAGTGCGGCGGCGGAGCGCTTCGCGGGGGCGACCGGATCGCGGGTGGCCTTCGCGGTTTGATCCTCGTCGGCGAACAAGAGCGGCCGCCACGCTTCGATCAGATGCCACTCCACGTAGTAGGCGAGCATGCAGAGGAAGATATGCGCGCGCACGCGACTCTCCAGGCGGTGATGGATCGGGCGGATCTTCAAGTCCACGCTCTTCAAAGAGCGGAACGCACGCTCGACCTGGGCGAGCGCCTTGTAGCTGCGCACCGCCTCGGGCGCGGACATCTGCTTCTTCGGTAAGCCGGTGCGGATGACGTAGATCCCATCGAGCGCGGCCTCGGCGGCGACTTGGGGCTCGAGGATGTGGTACGTGAACTGTGTATCCGTGATGGTCAGAGCAAAGTGTTTGCCGACCTTGTACTTATTGAGCACTCGACCGAGCTTCAAACCGATCGTGGCCTTCCCGTGCAGCGCCCCGCGTGCGACGCGCTCGCAGATCTTCTCAAGCTCAAGCGTAGTCGCCTCGAGGAGGGCCTGGCGCTTGTGCGCTCGCACCTTCGCAAGCTGCGGATTACGGCAGGCAATGAGCCGCTCGCCCGGATAGGCGGGGTGAGTGATCTCAAAGAGATTGCGCTCATCGAAGAGGCCCAGCTGCAGCGCACCGGCCTCAACGAGCGTGCGGATCTGGCTACTCTTCAAGGCCGTGATCCAGGCCATGCCCTCGATGCTCTTGATCTCGCCGATCGCTTTGTGCGAGATCATGCCGCGATCTCCCACCAGCACCACACGCTCAAGAGCAAAGGACTCCTTGAGCTTTGCGACCTGCGGCATCAAGGTCTTCGCATCCCCCGTATTACCCTCGTACACCGACACCGAGATCGGGCAACCTTGCCGGGTGGTCAGAAGGCCGTAGTTCACCTGCAGCTTGTTCTTCTTGCCGTCGCGGTTGTAGCCGATGCGTCCCAACGGACAGTGCGTGCCCTCGAAGTAGCTCGAGGAGAGGTCATAGAGCGCCAGCGCCCCTTCGCCCAAGTGCCGCGCGGCAAGCTTGCGCTCGATGACGCTCTCTCGCTCGAGAAGCCAGTCCATCGCCGCATACAGATCATCCTCATCGGCATCTGTCACGCCGAACACCTCGGCGAGCGTACTCGTGTGCCACCAGCGCGTGGTCGCAAGCTTCGTGTGCGGAGCAAGCACACGTGCGGCAATGAGTGCGCAAATGCGTTCTCGTTCCGGTGAGGCTCGCGAGCCGAGGAGCGACTCGATCCCCAGGCGCTGCATCGCCGTGCGCACCGCCTGCACATGGCCATGGGGCCGCGATCCTAAGATCTCGAGCCGAGCCGCAAGCGGTACGAAGGTCTCACCGCGCAAGCTCCTGCGGACAATGTCAATCAAAGACTCCGGCAGGTGCGAGAGGTTGCCGAGGGTTTCGTTCTTGACGCGGCCCTCCTCGCGATAACTTCTGCGCAAGAGATGGGTGGCATACACACGGCCCTTGTAGCGGCGCCGTGTGGTGACGACGTGCACAGCGCCCCCACGTTCTGACATGTCAAGAAACGTAGCATATGACGGTCATTATGTCAATCAATTAGTGACTACATATTGTACCCATGTAAACCCGCGAAGCCCACTCCACACACAGAAAAAATAGGGATCTGCTGACTACGCAGTAGCTAAAATCGCCGGGAACTTCGGGCTAGCGCACGCTTGGCGCACAATCGCTCATCGCTCGAGCTGTGCTAACCTTTCGCGCAATGCACAGGCAAGCCCCCGCCGTTCTATTTACCGCATGCTGGATGTTCCTCGCATGCGCATCCGCCGCGGCCGCCCCCGCCCCCGTGGAGTCGCGCATCGCCGCGCAGAATGCCCTCTTTGACGAGGAATACGAGGCCGCTTTGAAGGCCCACCCGGAGCGGGCGACGGCCTTCGGCGACTATCGCTATAACGACCGGCTGGGCGATTACTCTCTTGCGGGGCTAAGCCGCGAACATGCGAGCGATGAGAGTTTTCTGGCGCGCCTGAAGGCCATTTCCACCGCTGGTTTTCCTGAACAGGACGCATTGTCGCACGAGGTGTTACGCAGCAGTCTCGAACAGCGCATCAGGAACTACGAGTTCAAGGAATTCGAGATGCCGGTGAATCAGCTGGACGGTCCGCAGGTGCGTCTGGCCGATCTGCCGCTTGCGGTGCCGTTCGATTCGGTACAGCAGTACGAGGACTACATCGCGCGCCTGCATCAGGTGCCGCGCGTCTTTACCCAGACTGAAGAGGTCCTGCGCAAAGGCATGGCGGACAACCTCATGCCGGTGCGCTTTCTCCTCGAGAAGATTGCCGCGCAATGCCAGGGGATCATCACGGCAGACCCGTTTCTGCTGCCGACCAAGCATTTTCCAGCGAGCATCGCTCCGGAGGACCAGCGGCGTCTTGCTAAAGCGATCAGCGACGCGGTCGTCGACGATGTTCTGCCGGCCTACACCTCCTTCGCAAGCTTCATGGCCACCGAGTACGCCCCCCGCGGTCGCGCCGCGCTCACCGTAACGTCGTTGCCCGGAGGTGCGCAGCGCTATCTCAACGACATCAAGAGCCGGACCACCGTGAGCAATCTCACTCCGGCCGAGATCCACCGGATCGGCCTGCGCGAGATTGAGCGCATTCAGGCCGAGATGCTCGCCATCGCGCGCAAGGAGGGCTTTGCGGATCTGGCAGCATTCCGTGCGGCGCTCAAGACCAACCCCAAATATATACCCACCTCCGCCGAGCAGATCATCGAGGACTTCCGCAAGTACATCGCGCAGATGCAACCGAAGTTGCCGGAGCTCTTTGGCTTCATTCCCGGCTCACCGGTGACGGTCGAGGCCATTCCCGCCTTTCAGGCTGCAAGTCCGACTCACTATCAGACGGGCACTCCGGACGGCAAACGCCCCGGCCGCGTGGTCGTGGCGACCTCCAATTTCCAGCAGCGCACGCTGGTCCTCGACGAGGCCATTGCCTATCACGAAGGCATTCCCGGACATCACATGCAGCAGTCCGTGGCGCAGCAGCTGACCGCCCTGCCGAAGTTTCGCCGCCATGCCGAGAACTCCGGATACATCGAGGGCTGGGCTCTGTATGCCGAGCAGCTCGGTAAGGAAGTCGGCTTCTATCAGGACCCGGTCAGCGATTACGGACGTCTATCGAGTGAGCTTTTCCGGGCGGTGCGTCTCGTCGTCGATACCGGCATTCATTCGCAAGGGTGGACGCGCGAGCAGGTGGTCGATTTCTTCCGCAAATCCGCAGCCGTCGATGAGCCGACCATCCAATCCGAAACGGATCGCTACATCGCCTGGCCTGCGCAGGCGCTGGCATACAAGCTCGGGCAGCTGAAGATCCGCGAACTGCGCGATCGTGCCCGCAAAGAACTCGGATCGAAGTTCGACATTCGCGCCTTTCACGACGAGATGCTAAACGGCGGTGTGCTGCCGCTCGACCTATTGGACGCTCGCACCAATAGCTGGATTCGATCCGCGAAACTGGGCGTCGGCTCTGCGCCCGCGAATTAGCCGCTCGGCTGCGAGAGTGCGCGTGCGGGCCGTGCAGGAATTGCCACGCTTATGCTGTGCGTGATGACGGCTGCGGCAGCAATGCCACCTCCAAGACTTTGAAGGCGCTCGCGTTATTATCGAGCTAGTGCGCTCGCCGAGCGCACGCAACGTGCGCCAGTCAACGCGGCCATAACCGCCGCGTTATACGTCAATGGTCTACGGCTGCGTACGCGTGGACAGGCACAAGGAGCCAAGACTTCCACTTCGACCAACTGGAAGTGCGCGAGGCCCGGGTGTTGCCCGCCCGATACAACGAGGAGCTGCCTGTGCGGAAAGATCGTGAGGAGGAACTTATGCGGTACTCAACTCTTCCCCTATCCATGCCACATGAACCGGTGCCACGCCTTGGCGGGACGTTACTGAGCTTCGCGCGAGCGCTTCTCGCGTGCGCATTGCCGGCCCTGCTTGCAGCCTGCGGTGACCACGACCACGGCGACTACTGCTTCCAGTGTGGCCCGGTTCCACAGAATGAGCTTTCTCTCGGCGTCGTGAGCGCCGATTTCAACAAGGACGGCTTTGCCGATGTCGTCGCACTGAATTCCATCGAACCGCCGTCGGGGCCGAATGCTTCCAATCTCGAGACCTACCTGTCGATCGGCGCCGGCGAGTTTGCCGCACCAACGCAGACACCGGACGGTAACAATCCGCTATATCTTGCCACCGCCGACCTCACCGGCGATGGGCTGAATGATGTCGTCTCGGCGAGCGCCGATGATGGCGCGCTGCGCGTGTTCCTCAATGACAAATTAAGCCCCGGCACCTTCAATACACCGCTCGTCCTTGCAAGTCCGGGCGCATCGCAGGTTGCGATTGCCGACGTAAATGGCGATGGGCTGCCGGACCTGGTGTCCGCCGACTTCAATGTATCGCTCTTCGTGCAGACTTCCCCGGGAACCTTTGCCGCACCGATCAGCCTGTATTCCGGCGGCGCCAACTGGGTCGCCGTCGGCGATCTCAATGATGACGGCGCGCCGGATATCGCGCTCACGGATAATGTCGGCGTCAAGGTGCTCATGCACACTGGCGCAGCATCGGCGACGACCTACGCGGCGCCCATCAGCGTATTTACGCAGACTCAAAATCAGACTCTGGCCGGCGCGAATATCGTCGCCATTGCGGATGTCAATGGTGACGGCCTCAATGATCTCATCATCACCGATCCAGGTCCGAGCAGCGCGATGGCACCGACGGTGAACGTCCTCCTGCAGGAAGCGGCGGCTCACGGCACTTTCGCCGCGCCCGTCAGCTATCCGATCGCCGCACAGGATCTGCCGCAATCCATTGTGGTCACCGATCTGCAGGGCGACGGACACCTCGACATCGTCATCGGCGGACAAAACACCGTCACCGTGCTGCTGCATGACCCGGCAAATCCAGGCGCGTTCCTCGCGGCGACCGTATATCCGGCGCCGGGTGCAAATGAGATCGCGATCGCTGACATCAACGGTGATGGCAAACCCGACATCGTGGTGAGTAACGGGGTGACCTACCCGACGCAGAATGGCGTCCAAACCACGCATCCAGGCGTACTGCTGCAAAGCGCGACGACTCCAGGCACCTTCGCGGCACTGCAGGACCTTCCCTGAGACGCAGCCAAGCGACGGGCGGGCGCGGGAGCGCCCGCACTGCCCTGCGTGTGCCGCCCGCGCGCTCGCCAGCTCGGCGTGGCACCTTGCGCATTAGCACCTCGAAGCCGCGCGAGCGCACATCGCGCGCGGCTGCGCCGGCCCGCATGACGCTTGGCGCTCGCTCGGACGATCCGTAGTCCGCGCGAAGCTCCCCGTGCGTATCCCCCTCTGGTAGTCGTATGCTCGAGCCGAACACTCGGGGGCATAGCATGCACGAACAGATCCACGAAGACGGTGCGCGATGAGGGCGCGATTCCCGATGCAGGCGCTGCTGGTGGCGACGCTCATTGCCGTGGCGCCGACGAGTCTTGCGGACGCCACAGAAGTCGGGCCGGGCTACGACATCGAGATGAGCCGGATGATCCCGATGCGCGACGGTGCGCAGCTCGAGGCCTGGATCTTCAAACCATCGGGCCCGCAGGCAAAGCTGCCGACCGTCCTGACCCTGACGCAGTACGACATCGACGGCGGCCGTCATGCCGACTCGCCCGCCAATTTCACGCGCCGCGGCTACGTATTTGTGCGCGCCTATGTGCGCGGCCGCGGCCGCTCTGGCGGCTCCAAGAGCGATAATCTCGGCTTGCAGGTCGGACGTGATGGCTACGACCTCGTCGAGTGGATTGCAGCGCAGCCCTGGAGTGACGGACACGTCGTCATGTATGGGGGCTCATTCGTCGGGATGAGCCAGTGGCATACCGCCGCGCAACACCCGCCACATCTTTCGGCGATCGCCCCGTACGTCGCGATCTATCCCGGATGGGACGTGCCCAATACCAATGGGATTCCGCAGGCGTGGTCGGCCGTCATGATGGGCTATGTGTCAGGACGCTCGCTCAACACCGGCTTCATGGCGAATCACGACTATTGGGGAGGCAAGCTCCTCGAAGCGTACGCGGCTTATCGTCCGTTCAGGGAGCTCGACGCTGCAATCGGAGTCGCCGCGGACGATTGGTGGATGATCGATGATCGCGGGCAGAAGCTCTCATTCCTCGACATGTGGCTCGACCATGTCGGCGATGAGTCGTTCAACCTGGCAGCAGAGCCCAAGCCGCAGGATTACGCGCAGATGAGCATGCCGGTGCTTTCAGCCACGGGGTATTACGATGACGATCAGCCCGGCGCGCTGCACTATTACCGGCGCCATATTGCCCACGCGCCGGCCGCGGCCGTCGCCCGGCATTACCTCATCATCGGGCCCTGGGACCACTCCGGCACGCAGAGTCCGACCAAGGAGATTGAAGGCCTCTCGATACCCGACGTCGCCGTGATAGACATGGAAAGGCTGCACGCCGATTGGTACGACGCCGCGCTCGGCCGCGGTCCGCAGCCGGCGCTGCTGCGCGACAAGGTCACCTACTTCATGATGGGCGCCGACGAGTGGCGGTATGCAAACACGCTCGAGGCGGCTTCCTCCGGCGCAAGCCTGACTTTCTTTTTGGCCGCTGCGGACGGAACGCCGCAGGACGTATTCCACTCGGGCCGGCTCGCAGCCAAGGCGCCTCGTAGCGAGCCGCCGGCCGTCATCGTCAGCGACCCGCACGAGCTTCCGGAGCTCGAGCTGGCGAAGTACGCCGCTCGCGAGGATGCGACGAGTCAGTTCCGTGCCTTTCAGAAACGGGCGATCGTGTTCCACTCCGATCCCTTCAGCCGCGCAACCGAACTCGCCGGCCAGATGCACCTGACACTCGTGTGCGCAGCGGATACGCCGGATTTCGATCTGTGGGCGCAAGTGCTGATTGTGCGTCCTGACGGCTCAACCGTGCGTCTGGCCGAAGATGTCCGCCGCGCGCGGTTTCGCAACTCCCAGTTCAAGGAGGAGCTGCTCAAGCCGGGTCAGGTGGTCGAGATTCCGTTCGAATTCAACTGGACGGCGTGGCGGATTCCGGCCGGCGCGCGCCTGCGACTGATCATCGCGCCGCTCAACTCGCCCAACTACCAGAAAAACTACAACAGCGGCGGCCGCGTGGGCTACGAGAAACTGGCGGATGCGCGCATCGCGCAGATCAGAATCTTCCACGACGAGAAGCACGCGAGCCGATTGAGTGTGCCGCTTGCCGCGGCAGCCTCACAGTTGGCCGCGGGCCGCTAAGGAAAGGGATCGCGCAGCACCGTTCCGCCATTCAACCACTGCCGCCATTCGGTCGCCGCGGCGTTCCTGCTCACAGGGCGCTAGTGCTTGCCGCGCTTTCTCCGCGCCGCCGCTTGCGGCGCCTTACGGGCCTTGCGCGGCGGCTGTCTTTTGTGCACTCGACGCCGCGCAGTTGTCCGCGCTGGTTTCGGTCGTACGTGGCGCGGCTCGTAAACGCCGAGTTTCCCGCCACCCGGGAGCGTCAGCTCCGTGAGCAGTCCCCAGCGCCGGTCGCGCACGGGCGTGCACACGAGCGAGCGGGCGCGCATCGCCAGCACAAACGCCTCGACGTCCTTACACATGAGGTAGAACTCGTGGCTTGGCGCGCCGTCGGTGGAGTGAATAGCCACCTCCGAAGGTGGCAATCCGAAGATCAACCACCCGCCGCCGGCATCAGCATGGGGCAACTTGAGAACATCGCGGAAAAAGGCGCGGTCGGCGGTCTCATTCTGGCTGTAGATGATAACGTGCGAGCCCACGATCATGGCGGCTTACCCCGGTGTGCGCATCCGAAGCATCATTCTACCCGGCATCATTGGCGCCTTGATACGGCCGGCTGACAGACGCGTGCACTGTGTTCTCAGGCCGTCGCAGGCTCGATCGGCAACCAGTTCGCCCGTTACAGAGAAACTGCGGCGGATGCCGTGTTGAACATCGCGCCGCGATCCGCGACCAAGCGACTCATCCGTATTTCAATGGACCCGCTTGAGCGATGTTTTTAGGGATGGTTGGAGGCATTCGTGGCGCTCGCTGTAAGCCCAGCCCCGACCGTGGCTGAGAGGGAGCCGAAGCCGATTGAAAAGCCAATATTCCCGACATACCATCCACCACCGCGAGGTAAATCCATGAAGCCACTATTTTTGCCCTGCTTTGCATCACTGCTGATGATGATCGCGCCTGCGATTTCCATGCCCTTGAAGGCTTATAAGGTGGCACGAAAAGCAGACAGCATAGAAAGCATTGAGACCTACATTGATGGCGTCGGCAACGGCTTCCTCTTTGCAAGTACGGCACTGCAGGCCGAAAACAAGGAGCCGCTCTTTTGCATTCCGGATCTGGCGCTGAACGAAGATAATTATCTCGCATTGCTGGATCGTCAAATTAAGGATGGCATGCCGACTAAAGCCGCATGGCGCGACGACGATCCCATTGAGATCATATTATTGCGGGCGTTGCAGCGTACCTTCCCGTGCAAGAAGTAAGGCGCTGCTTTGGATGGCAACTCGACATGCATAGACGCCGCCGCGATTTCAGTCATAAAGATCAAGACACAGATGTCACCTAAGAAAAATGCCCAAACCGCACAGGCCGGCAGCCAGGGCGAGTTCGCCGCACAGGTTGAAGCCAGTCGGCGCGCGCACGAGTGGGCCGTGAAATGCCTCGCGTACCGCGATGCCGGCAAGCCGGCGCTGGCGAAGAACGCAGAGCGGAAGGCGCGGCACTGGTTGCGGCGGGCAATGACTCTCGAGGCAAGGGCGAGCGGCAGACCGAGCTTGGCGAATCGAATCTGACCGACGTGGCCTGAGCCGCGCGGCCGCCGCGGCAGTCATGACCGACTCCATCGCATTCCAAACGCTGTGTCCGGTCGCGCGCACCGTGGTGACGAGCGTGTCTACACGGCGCGAGTTGCTGCAGCTCCTGGAACGAGGGCTCGCGATCGAAGTGTTCTGCACTCGGTGTGCTCAGCTGCACAGGCTCGACGCTGATGAGCGTCAACGGCTTGGCCACCGTCTGCGAACCGCAGATTGACGCGCCAATATGGCTGTCACCGCGCCGTGTGCATCCGCCTGGCGAGTGCGACTTGCGGGGCGATGCACGCGAGCTTAAGTGACTGTAACTCGACTCTGGGTCGAGGTTCGGCGAAAATCGCCGCGCATTTTTTGGGGGGGGGGTTCGATGCACGCTTGTCGCCTTCTGGCGTCACTTTGGGCATGCGATCGAAGGAATTTCGCGTCACGGCCGTCAGCCGTTCGTAAACTGTGACGTTATACATTTCATGGAAGCAGACGGCTGCGTACTCTGCGTTACAAACATCAGCATGGCGGGCAACATGGCGAAATCATTGAGGAAATTACAGTTCGTGGCTCGACCCCTGCGAGGGGCGGTATGGATGTTGGCAGCGGCAGTCCTGCTGGGCGCGTGTGTCGCTCAGGTGCGTGTGCCGCCGCCCCCGCCGCCTCCGCCGCCCCCGCCGCCGCCTCGAGTCTACTATCCGCCGCCGCCACCACCGGCTGCACCTGCGGTCGACGTCGAGGTGCAGGCAACTGAACCACCGCCGCCACTACCCGATTACGAACAGCCTCCGGTGCCTGCACCGGGCTATCTGTGGACTCCGGGCTATTGGGCCTACGCGCCGGCGGGCTATTTCTGGGTGCCTGGAACCTGGGTACAACCGCCGAGTGTTGGTCTTCTTTGGACCCCTGGCTATTGGGGATTCGTCGGCGGCGTGTACGCATTCAACGGCGGCTACTGGGGCCCGCACGTCGGCTTCTATGGCGGCGTCAACTACGGCTTCGGCTATGTCGGTGTAGGGTTCGCCGGCGGCCGCTGGGTCGGCAACTCGTTCGCCTACAATCAGGCCGTTACCCACGTCGATGTAACAATCGTCCATAACACCTACAACGAGACGGTGGTCAATCGCACGACCGTCAACAACCGTGTGAGCTTCAACGGTGGTGCCGGTGGGACCACCGCGGCGCCGACTGCACAGGAACGCGCCGCAGCAAAGGAGCAGCATGTTCCCCCGACCCCGATGCAGCGTCAGCACGTTCAGGAGGCGGCCAAGATCCCCACGGCATTCGCGAAGGCCAACGGCGGCCATCCTGCGATTGCAGCCACTCCGAAACCGGGTGCGTTCCACGCTCCCGGCGTCGTGGGCGCTAAGGGTGCGCCCGCCGTGTCGCCGCGTCCTGCTTCCGCGGAGCAGACTCGCGCGACGCATCCGCCAGCACCGAATGCCGCCACACACCCGCCGGCAGGCGCGCCCAAGCCGGGCGCCGGCAAGCCGAACCCGGCTAACCCGAATGCGGCTAAACCGGGTGCGCCGAAGCCACCTCCGAAAGCGCCCCCGAAGCCCAAGCAGCCCGAGGGCGACAAATAGGTAACCAGTCCTGGTTGCGTCCATGTCGGCTACGAAGCCGACATGGACGCGCGCTACCGCGCAAACTCAGTGTTTCCTGTTAGCGCGCGGCGACGTCCGCGCGGCACGCACTTTATTGAAAACCGCGGGCGCCACGACCTCGCAGGCGTGCACCCTCCGCTTCCCTCCGCCAGTGGGTATTGACCTTACGGGCGGCTCTTTCGCTCAGGGCTTGATCAAAGCCGCCGCCGCCGCACATACCACTTCATCCTGCGAACCGGTGCCCCCGGAGCAGCCGATAGCGCCGATGATCCTTCCGTTCTCGATCAGCGGGATTCCGCCGCGCGACGCCACCACATCATCCAGGCTCAACACGTACTTGTAATCGGACTTCTGCACGGCGTCTTCAAATGCGTGCGTCGGGCGGCGGAACTTGGCCGCAGTGCGCGCCTTGTGCTCGGAGATCGAGATTGACGCGAGTTGTGCGCCGTCCATGCGCAGGAATGCGACCAGATTCGCACCCGAGTCGACGACCGCAATGTTCATCGCCCAACCCTTCCTGAGAGCCTCCGCCGCCGCGGCCTGGATCAACGACTGCGCACGCTGCGCGCCGATGGGCGCGCCGTACGGCTCGCTGAAGGGCATCTTCTCGGGAATGGCGTCGAGATTGGCGGCAGGTGGCGGTTGGGCCTTTACGTGAGTGCCGACCAGAAGCGCTGTGGCGACGAGCAATGGGGCCAAAATTCTGTTTCGCATCGTGAGCTCCCGAACTGACGAAGGCTCACTCTACAACGCATTTCGACCCGGGAGAAATCTCCAGCGGCATGGGCGCTGACCAGCGCACTCGTGAACTTCGAGCGCGACGGCGTCGCATGGGCTTTTCATGCCGCACTGCCGCTGATGCCGGCTCCGCCGCCTCCCGGATATCAGCGTGGGAATAAATCCAGCTTGCCGGCAGTCTAGTTGGCGCAGGGAGCATGCCATGCGGCGCCGTGACATGCGGATGCCCGCAGCGGTGAGTCACAAACCAAGTCTGAGAGCAATTCGATGAAAAGACCTCAATCCATCAACGGGCTTGCGGCCGGCGCTGCCGTCGCGGGCCTCGTGATCGCCGCAGCATCGCTCGCAGCGGCGAGTTCTGCCTTCAGCGGTGATCCGGTTCGTGGTCAGGCATTGTATAAAGGATGCGGGGGTTGCCACTCCATCGATGACAACGATATTGGCCCGCGACATCGCGGTGTAGTCGGACGCCGTGCGGGGAGCATCGAGGACTACTCTTATTCCACGGCCCTGAAGACATCTGGCTTGATCTGGGATGAGGTCACGCTCGAGCGCTGGCTGACCAATCCCAGCGCGCTCGTTCCAGGCACAAAGATGTTCTTCAAGGTGGACGACGCGCAATCCCGCGCAGACATCATCGCCTACTTGAAAGAGCAGAAATAACCGCGCAGATTCGCCGCGCGCACGGCATAGAGTTGCACGCGCACGGCCGGCGCCGCTTCAGAACGGGAGCTTCTTGCCGCGAGTTTCAAGGCACAGCGGCAGCAGCAGCAAGCCGACAATAAACACCAATGCGGTGGTGGCGACCGGCATTCCCATGCTGCCATAGGCATGCACGCCGGCGCCGATGAGAAAATTGACGCCGGCACCGATGTATCGGCCGAAAGAAGTCACGAACGCAAAGGCGGTTGCACGAATGGCCGTCGGATACTGTTCCGGCAGCCACAGGCTGTACATCGCGAAGTTGCCGCCAAATACCCCGAGGAGGAAAAGACTGCCGATGAAGAGGGCCAAACCGTTGGCGGCATAGAACGCCCACCCAAAAGAGAGCCAGATGCAGGCCGCCATGCCGATGAAGAAGAGCGCAAGTGTCCAGCGCCTGCCCCACCGCTCCGCCAGCGGCACAACGGCGAGGCAACCGAGACAGGTGCCGATCGACAGCAGGCCCGTGCCGAACGAGGCAAGGCGCGTTGCCTCCGTCGCGCTGTGTCCGGCCTTCTTCGCCAGCGTGACGATTGCAGACGGCTCATATACGGCCGCAGCCCAAAGGCCAATGATCGAGACCGTAACCAGACCCGCATTTAGGATCGTGCGGCGACGGTACTCGCCGGTGAGGATCTGCCGCAGCGGATTGGCCCGCGGAGCAGACTGCGCCGCCCGCTGCCAACGGTCCGATTCTCGGATCCGGGACAGCATATAAAATGCGAGCAGCACCGGCGCGCCGCCGCAAAGGAACATGGCCCGCCAGCCGAAACTCGCACCCACCGTGTAATTGAGAGCCGCGGCCAGGAAGAATCCAACGTAGTAACCGGTTTGCAGATACCCCGCGCCCATCTTGCGCCGGGATTCGGGCCAGACTTCGGCGACGTACGTGCCGGCTACGGCCCACTCGCCGCCGATGCCGACGCCGGCAAGAAATCGAAAAATGCCCAGCTCCCAGACGTTCTGTGCCAGCGCGGCGGCGGCGGTGAAAAGGGCGTAGCAGGCGACGGCAGCGGCGAGAGTCCGGGTTCTTCCCCATCGATCAGCAACGGGGCCCCACACGAGGGACGTGCCCCACCCGGCCAGAAACACGGCAAACAGCACCGAGCCTGCGAAGACCACGTGGCTGGGCGAACCGTCCATTCCGGATTTTGGCAACAGCTCCGTCAATGCAGGGGCAAGAACCAGCGCGAATATGAACGAGTCCATGCCATCAAGGGTCCAGCCCGACCACGCCGCCCAGAATCCGCGAATCTGCGCGGACGTCAGGGGCTCGCGGGCCGATGCCTGCATTTGAGGTGTTTCAGTCATAGCTGCTCCTGCCGTCGCTGTTATCCATTGTGCGCGCCTCTGACATGCGGCGCAGGATGCCCGTCTGGGGCGCGGTAAAGCGACGCATAAGATGCACGCAACGCATTTTTCTGCACCTTGCCCATCGCATTTCGGGGCAATTCGTCGACGATCAGTATGCGCTTGGGGATCTTGTAGCGCGCGAGGCGTGCCTGGATGGCATCGATCATTTCAGTCTCTGACAAAGCGGTACCGGGCTTACCCACGACCGCCGCCGTAACGCCCTCGCCAAAATCAGGGTGCGGAATGCCGAACACGGCACTCTCCAGCACGCCCGGCAGCGCATCCAACTCCGACTCGACCTCTTTTGGATAAACGTTGTAACCGCCGCTGATCACTAGGTCTTTGGCCCGGCCCACGATGTGCACGTAGCCAGCGGCATCGATGCGCCCGAGATCGCCGGTCTTGAACCATCCATCGGCCGTGAACTCGCTGCGCGTTTTCTCGGCGTCGCCCCAGTAACCGGCGAACACATTGGGCCCTGTGACCTCAAGCGAACCCACAACATCGCTTGCAGGCGGGGCTGCGTGGCTCGCGGGCTCGGCTACGCGGATTGCAATTCCCGGCAGTGCTCTGCCAACTGAACCTGGCACGCGCGCGCCGTCGTAGGGATTCGAAGTGTTAATCAAGGTCTCGGTCATGCCGTAGCGTTCGAGAATCATGTGACCGGTTCGCTGCAGGAATTCGCGATGCGTCTCGGCGAGCAGCGGCGCCGAACCCGATACGAATAAACGCATGTGCGCGGTCGCCTCGCGATTAAGTCCAGCGTGCTGCAACAGCCGCGTGTAGTGGGTTGGAACACCCATGAAAACCGTAGCCGCCGGCAGATGGCGCAATGCAGCGGCAGCATCGAATTTCGGCAGCAGTAGCAGGCCTGACGCCGAGGCCAGCACGGTATTGATGGCCGCAAAGAGTCCGTGTATGTGAAACAGCGGCAGCGCGTGCAACAAGACGTCGTGATCCGTAAAGCGCCAAGCCTCGATGAGCCCCGCGGCATTGGAAGCAAGATTCGCGCGGGTGAGCATCGCCCCTTTGGATCGACCTGTCGTACCGGAGGTGTAGACGATTGCCGCCAGAGAATTCGCGCCAGGGTGCTGCAATGGTTCGCGGCGTGACTCGCACTTCGCCACGAGTTCGAGAAACGAACCCTCGCCATCCGCTCCGAGGGTGTCTACATGGCGAATTCCAGCGCGCGCCGCAAGAGGTTCGAGAATCGTCCGATCCGCCGGGCGGATGACTGCAACCCGTGGCCGCGAGTCCTGCAGAAAGTACTCTACTTCGTTAGGAGTGTTCGCAACATTGATCGGCACAAACACGGCGCCCATGCGCAGGCAGGCAACGTAGAGCAGCACCGCCTCCGCAGATTTATCCACTTGCACCGCGACTCGGTCGCCAGGCACGACGCCCCGCTGCAGCAAGGCGCAAGCGAAGCGGCCGGACTGCTCGTGCAGCGCAGCGTAGCTGCATTGGCGGCCAGCAGCCGTCTTAAGAAATAACCGGCGCGGGTGCTTGCGCGCAGCGTCGTCAACCCAGTCGGCGGGATCTTTTACCTCAGACACGGTATCCGCAGTGCCGCAAAAAGGTGGTTTTTTGGTGGTTCAACCGTCAAGCACCGGGACACGGGCTGCCTGTAGCTGCCGGCAGCGTCGCGGCGCCAGCGGCCCTAGTAAGGCTGTGGCCACGCGTTGAACAGATTGGTGGCATCCACGGATCCAAGTCCGGTTGCGAGGTCGTATCCGGCCGTGGCCGGATAGGCAGGCTCGTTCTTAGAATCCGAGGATGATAGCTCGCCGATGATACGGCTGCCCATGGCACCGAAGCAGTTATAAAACTCGCCATCGGGGTTTCGCCCGCAGGGGATGTCGATATCGCCGCGGGTGATGTCGTGAAAGATGCAGCCACTTGCGGGCAAAGCGCCGTCGGTCTTGCTGGCGTTGCAAGCAAAAGCGTCGGGCTGATTGAACTGCCGGCGTGCAAGGGCGTAATAGACGTAATTGGCGTTCCCCTGCCGGCCGAACTTCTGGTTGATCAAGGCTTGAATGCCGGCCATGGACGGAGCGCTGAAAGAGGTTCCCCCTCCGCCTTGCACGAAGGCGTCGTTTTTGAGCGTGCAGGGCGCACCTCCCTGGCTCGCATCGGACATGCATTCCAGATAGAAGCTGCCCCAGGCGCCGTTACTGGCGAAGAGCGAGATATCGGGTTGATCGCGCAGGCCGTCGTTCGGCACGCCCGGAACTGCGAACTGGTACGCCGGCTTCGGATTGCCCTTGCAGGTGCCGCTGACGACGCCGGGGATGGATGGCTTGCCGGTAAAGCAGGTGCTGGGGCCGCCGCCGCCGGCCACGTCAATGAGAAATTCCTGCTGTCCGAGCGTCGAATTGCAGAAGCCGGTCACTCCGTAGGAGTGCGTGAAGCTGCCGTTTACCGGATCGCTGTATATGAGCTCACTCGCGCAGCTATCGTTCCAGGGGATCTCCGGAATGTAGGACAGCGCGGATGCCTTGGTCGTGGGATTATTGGTCGCGCTCCAGTAATTGCTGACCGGGATGCCGCTCACGTCAGAGTTGTACTGCGCCATGAAATCGGTGCCACCTACGTCGACGGCGTAGGCGGAGGCGGTGTTGTCTCCGCCGTTGATGCCGCGGATGGCATAGTTTGTCGGTTCCACCGGCGCGCATTGATCCGCGCCGTCGTCACCCTCGGCGATGAAGAAAGTGGTGCCTTCCGCGGTAGCCAGTTGCGCCTCGCGATTCTCTAGAGCGATCTCGGCGGCCCCGGTGATGGTCTCGCACAGGCCGTAGCTGTCCGTGATGATGTCCGGCGGACGGAAGTCGATAAGGCCCAGAATCGCAAGGTCGAGCCCGGAGGTGGTCGCCGTGTTCGCGCAGGCGGAAAGCTCGATGGTGGCGTCGGGCGCGGCGGCGCTCGACCATTCGACGTCGAGCGCGGCCTCGGTCTCATCGCCGTTCTGCCCGGGACTGGTGCAGCCGGGATAGATCTGCCGGAAGTTGCCGGACTTGAACTTGTCAAGACCGAATGTCTGGCGAAATTGCGCCCAGTCGCTGGGATTTAGCAGATTACTATCTTCGACGGCGGCAATGATCACGCCCTTGCCCGTGAAGCCCTGTTTCCACAGCGGCAGAAGGTCGTAGATGGTCGCGAAGTCGTATGGCGCGAGCGTGTGGTAGACCACGCCGTCAAATTTGATGTTGAAGTGCGGTTTCCAGGTGTTGCTGCTGCGGTCAAAGCTCACGGGCCCAAGAGCAACGGCATGCGAGCGCGGAAAGAAGTCATGTAACGATGCGACGCCTTGAATTGCCGGCGCAAGCGCGGCCGGGATCTGCGGGTCACGGACGTTGGCGATGTGGCGTTCGCCGTTGGGCAGAACCAGGTGGTGAATTTCCGTGTGGAATGCCTCGCGCACCTGGGCTGCGGAGCCGGAAAAATCGATGACGAGTGCATTCTCATACACCCGGTTGACGGACAAGCCGTGCGATTCCAGCCAGCTGCGCACGATCTGCAGATCCTCGGGCGCAAGACCGAAGCGCACTCCGAGCTGCTGCGGTGTCAGCCATTTGTGATATTCGGCGGAATCCGCACCGTTGTGCATGTCGTCAATGAGCTTCTGCAGCGCCGCTTCGCGCGCCGCCGGCCGCTTGAGAACGAGCAGCATATGCTCCAGTCGCGTTGCGTCGTCTATGGGGCCGCGGTCGTTCGCGGCGCGCAACGCCGCCGGTGGCGTATTGCCCTCCAGTGTCACCGTCTGCGATTCCACAATCGCCGTTGCAAGCACCGGCCGGGCATTCTGCGCGAGGGAAGCGCTCGCACAGACGGCAAGAACAGTCAAAAACGCAGTTGAAGCGAAGAGCTTGCGCATGATCCACCCACGGTATCTACGTGTGAAAAGCTACGAAAGATGCCTGCCTCGCTGCGAGCTTGGCGCCAAGTTAGAAAACTCCGTCCCGCGCACGTGCCAATGGCCGAATCGCGCCGCGGCATGCTGCAAAGATCTATCGGCGCAGTTATTTAATCATCGCGGATTGGGATCGAACGGCCACCCACCTGCCGTGGCGCTTCACAAACACATCCATCCAAACCCACTTTCCGCTGGTGTCCTTGCCGTTCATCGTGCTCTTTTCGGTATCGCTGCCCTGGACGATCGCGACGCTTCCCAGGACTTTGACTTCCATGGGCCCGATTTCGATGGACTCGGCTTTGTCCTGCCCGGCTCTTACATCCGCCAACAGCTTCTGCTTGGATGCCCTGCTGCCGTCATAACTGATCCCCATCCAATCGTCGCCGACGATCTGGGCAACTTTATCCAGGTTGCCAGACGTCATGGCGTCAGCCCAGTCACGCTCGATTTGTTTGATCTCCTCCGAGACGCTCATGCCCTTGGCGGCCACTTCTGCAGAGGGTGCCTGCGCATCGGCCCAAGCCAGTCCAACGGCGCTGCAGGCCATCAACACGGTCGCTACGAGACTCTTCATTCTTCTTTTCTCCGATGAGATACGGCGCGCAGCGGATCTGATAATAGTCTATACCTCGAGCCCCGATTATCCAACGAGCCCGAGTGGGCGCGACTTAATACTTTGCTCTTAGGTCCTGTGCCCCGCTGGTTGCGACGCATCGGACGCCGGCCGCTGACGCCGAAAGCCTTGGGTACAGGCGATAGGCAAATGCCTGCCCTGCCCCCGGGATACACGGCTCCACTGCCCAGCCACCCCTTGATATCGCGACCGGCGCACTGCACGCTCAACCATCAGGACACCGGAGTGCACAGCATGAGCAGGCAAATGCGAACCGCCACTATTGCGGCCGCCATCGCCGCGACATTCAACGTTGCCGGCATGGCGCAGATGCCGGCACCCGACGAAGCCGCGTTCCGCGAACTCTACCGGCAGCTGGTCGAGATAAACACCACGCGCTCGGTTGGCAGTTGCACACAAGCGGCTGAGGCGATGCGCGCGCGCTTGGCTGCGGCAGGCGTTCCTGGTGGTGACATGCAAATTCTAGCGCCCGCTGATCGCCCGAAAGACGGTGCACTCATTGCCATACTGCACGGCCATGACCGCAGCGCCAAGCCGATACTTCTGCTTGCGCATATCGACGTGGTCGAGGCAAAACGCGAGGAGTGGAAGCGCGATCCGTTCAAGCTGGTCGAAGAGAATGGCTGGTTCTACGCGCGCGGCTCGAGCGACGATAAGGCGATGGCGGCAGTCTTCACCGACAATCTGATTCGCTACAAAAAAGAGGGGTTCAAGCCGCGCCGTGACATCAAGCTCGCGCTTACCTGCGGCGAGGAAACACCGGACGTCTTCAACAGCGTCAACTGGCTGACTCAAACCCAGCCCCAGGTCCTGAGCGCCGCGTTCGCACTGAACGAAGGCGCCGGCGGCGAACTCGACAAGAACGAAAAACCTGTCGCGCTGCAGATTCAGGCAGGCGAAAAGGTTTACCAGGACTTCGCCCTCGAGGCAGCCGACGTCGGCGGCCACAGTTCGCGCCCGACCAAGAACAATCCGATCGTGCGGCTGAGCGCCGGGTTGGTCAGGCTCGGCGACCACAATTTTCCGATCGCGCTCAATGCGGCGACGCGCGGCTACTTCGAGGCGCGGGCGAAACTTGCGCCGCCGGAAGTCGCCGCGGACATGAAGGCCGTGCTGCGCACGCCGCCGGATGAAGCCGCGGCCGAACGCTTATGGGCGATCAATCCCGGCTGGAACGGCTCACTGCGAACGACCTGCACCGTCACCGAAATTACCGGAGGCCACGCGCCCAATGCGCTCCCGCAGCATGTGCGCGCGAACGTGAATTGCCGCATCCTGCCCGGTGTGCCGATTGCCGACGTTCAACAGGAGATCGTCAGCGTGCTAGGTGACGCGCAGATCAGCGTCACTCCCGTCGGCGACCCCGGCATGCAATCGCCGCTACCGCCGCTGTCGGACCACATCATGGTGCCCGTGCGCAAAATCGCGCAGGAGATTTGGCCTGGCGTCGTGATTGTGCCGACGATGTCCACCGGCGCGACCGACGGGCGCTTTCTCAACGCGAGCGGGGTGCCGACTTATGGCCTTTCCGGCATGTTTCACGATGACGAGGGCAGTCACGCACACGGCCTCGATGAACGTATCCGCGTGAAGTCGCTCCTGAACGGCCGGCGTTTTCTCTACGAAGTGGTGAAGCTCTACGCCAACGGCGCGGATTGAACGCACGCGTATGCCTGCTGCCCGATCACGAGCGCGGCAGCGCGGCAGCGCGGCCGCGCCGGCGCTCGCATGCGCGCTCAGCGCGTCAAGCGCAACGTGCAGCTGCCGCCAAGGTGAATCGGGTCCGGTGCGTCATGGGGCCAGCTCCTTAACCAGCCGATCCGCGTGATAGATGTTCTTCAATGCCTCAGTAATGCCCGCCACATCGACCGCCACGGCCCGATTCACGCTCGCGTCAAAGCCGAAATCCCCACCCAACGACTGGATGTTCCCATCGAAGATCAGACCGATCGCCTCGCCGTTGCGGCCAATCACGGGCGAGCCCGAATTGCCGCCGATGATGTCGTTGGTAGACGCAAAATCCAGGTTGGTATCGAGATTGACTGCTTTTTCCGCCCTGATCCAGCTGTCCGGCAGCTTGAATGGGTCGCGCCCCGTGGCGTGTGCGTAAGCTCCGGCAAAATTGGTCACCGGCGCCACGGTGCGGCCATTTTCCTGATATCCACCCACCGCGCCATACGAGAGCCGCAACGTGAAGGTCGCATCCGGATAAGCGCTCCTGCCCTCCAGTGCAAACCGCGCTTTGGCGATGAGCCCGGAGTTCTTGGTAATCACGGCCTTCACATTGTCCTCGTAGTCGCTGCGAACTGCGCGCGCCAGCGGATCCAGGAGGCGGGCGAAATCGATCAGCGGATCGTGATATGCATCGATCTCCTTCGCCCCGCCCGCCAATAAGCGCGCGCGCAGCTTCGCGTCGGTGAGTTTGGTACCGTCCACCAGCGCCGTGGCGATCTCCTCGGGGCTGCGCTTGCCCATCAGCTTGCGCACATCCTCATCGCTCGTGCCCAAATCCTCGCGCAACTTGGTCAGCCACCAGGTGAGTACTGTCTTTTCAAGCTTTGCGTGCACCGGAGCCGGCGCGACGATCTGCTGCTTCAGAGCCGGGAAATTGGCATCCGAATATTCCTCCAGCCGCTGCCCGTCCGGCTTGCCAATTTCAGCTGCGTAGCGGTTCAGATCGATCGCGTGGCCGAGCAGCGGAGACAAACGCGGCGGCAGACGCTCCAGCAGCGAGTTGCGCACGAAGATGTTGCGCCCGTGCGCGACCGCCGCCGCCACCGCGGGCCAGGCGCCGCCGTCCGCGGCCGCAAGCTTCGGGTCTGCCGCCACCCGCTTGCGAAAATCGTTCTCGGCACGCGCCTTGTCCGCCATCAGCGTTCCCTGCACCAAGGCGAGCTGCCTGCCCTTGTAGGCTTTCAGTGAATTTTCAATGGAGAAGCGCAACGTATTGGAGGTGCGCGCCTCTTCCGGGCCCTTCGTGCCGAACTCGTTCAGTACGCCGCGCAGTTCGGAAAACAGGCTCAAAATGAACGGCTGTGCCACGTCGCGCTGGTACTCCAGCTGCGCCAGCGTATTCTCACGTTCCGTCGCGCCAGGATTGCCGCTGGTAAAGGCGATGTCACCAGCCTTCACACCCTTGCTGGCGAACTTCAGATAGCTATCGGTATGCAGCGGTTTGCCCTGATCGTAGATGCGCACAAATGCGGTATCCAGATCGAAACGCGGGAACGTGAAATTGTCCGGGTCGCCGCCGAAAAATGCGACGCTTTCCTCCGGCGCGAACACCACGCGGATATCCTGGTACCGCTTGTACTTGTATAGATCGTAGACGCCGCCTTGATACAGCGTCACGACCTGGCAGCGCACGTCCGCCGCGGTGCCGCACGCGCTTTCAATTTTCGCCTTAGCCGTTCGCTCCGCCTCATGAAATGCGCGATCTGATTTGCCCGCGGTCGCAGCCTCCATTTGCGCGGTCACGTCGGTGATTTCCGTCAGCTGGTTAGCTTCCAGGTCCGGGCAGCGCTTTTCATCCGCCGCGGTCGCGGCATAAAAGCCTTTGGCAATGTAATCATGCTTGGCGTCCGCAAGCTCGCTCAGGCATGCGCGCGCGCAATGATGATTCGTCATCACGAGCCCATCGGGCGACACCAAGCTCGCCGAGCAGCCCTGCGCCAGCCGTATGCTCGCGAGCCGCGCGTGGGTAAGCCAGGCGGCATCTGGCGCCCAACCGTACTTTGCCCGCATCTTGGCGGCGGGAAAATTATCGAACGTCCACATCCCCTCGTCTGCCAAGGCAGTTAGGGCAAAGCTCATTCCAACCACAAGCAGGGCGGCGCGCGAAGTAATACGCATGCAATTTTCTCGTTTTAGGAAAGATGGTCGATCGGTTAACCGGTGATGCTCACAACACGCGCGGCGGCCATTTTCTGCTCCCCGGGGCACTGCGCGGCACTCGTTCTTGATTATCCCACGTCCCGGCGTTTGTCGAGTAAGTCCGTGACAACCCCAGCGGCCCCGTCCGGGGCACGGCGTTCAGCAGCCATTTTAAGCGGCTGCCAGGATCTGCGAAAGCCAGACGTGCAGGCACCAACACGCCCAATCCGACGAATATCGCGGTGAGAAGCCCCGCGGCGAGGTGCGACGGGACACACCCCTTTGGCAACGCCCGGCGCGACATGAGCCGCGCCAGTCGCATGCGGCGAGAACAGCCGCCGCGGGTGGATCCATGTCGGAACCATCGCTGCCGCCGGTCCTGCCTTGTTTTTTAGCGGCCCGCTCCCATCTTCTTTTGTCTATTGTCACAGCACCAACAGATGATTACCGATTGCGCCGCGGCATTGGACGGCCATCTGACGTCCGGCACGGCCGAAGAGCCGCTGCCGGGCGAGAATGCGCCTGCACCTCCTCAGCAAATGAGCGAGGACGATGCGGCCTTCGATGCCTACTCGCGCACCGTCATCGGCGCGGTCGACCTCGTCGGTCCTGCCGTCGTCAGCGTGCACGTCGGCCAGCAGCGTGAGGACAGTATCGTGCCTGTGGGCAGCGGCTCCGGGGTTATCGTAACCCCCGACGGATATCTGCTGACCAACCAGCACGTCGTCCATCGTGCCGCGCGCGTGAACATCAAGCTGACGAACGGCGATACGGTCGAGGCACGCGTCATAGCCGAGGACGCCTCCACGGATCTGGCGGTGCTGCGCGCGCGCACCTCGAACCTGCCGGCTGTCAGTCTGCTGACGAAGGCGGCACCGCGCGTCGGCCAGCTCGTGGTTGCCATCGGCAATCCGCTAGGCTTCGAAGCCACCGTGTCGGCGGGGGTCATCAGTGCGCACGGACGCACATTGCGCGGGGCCGATGGCCGGCTGATCGAAGGCGTCGTGCAGCATACGGCACCCCTCAATCCCGGCAATTCCGGCGGGCCCCTCGTTGACGCGCGCGGTCGTGTCGTCGGCATCAACACTGCAATCATCGCCGCGGCGCAAGGCATCGGGTTCGCCGTGCCCGCATCCACGGCTGAATGGATCATCTCCGAAGTCCTGACAAACGGCCGCGTGCGCCGCGCCTACCTCGGAGTCGCCGGCCGGACACGCCGCCTCGACCGGCGATTGGTGCGAGCATTGACACTGCCGAGCGACTCGGCACTGGAAATTGTGGCGCGCGAACCTGATACGCCTGCCGCGAACTCGGATCTGCGCGTCGGCGACATAATTCTTGCGGCGCAGTCGCAGACCATTACGAGCGTCGATGCGTTGCACCGGTTCCTGAGCCGGTGGCCAATCGGCGAGTCGCTGCAGCTGTCGGTATTGCGACGCACGCAGCTGCTGCAAATGGATATCGAACCGGTGGAGATGCCAAGCAAATGAGGGTGTTCCAACCCAGATTGCGGTTACAAGGACGGCGCACGCTGTAGGCGCTAAGCGCGAGAGATGAACTTGCGCGTCAGGTCAGGGCGCTCTGGGCATCGACGCGCGTGCGCCGCGGGCCGCCGCGCTCAGTTCGACTGCACACCTTCATTCTTGAGCGCTGCCAAACCGCTCAGATTGATGCTGGCCACGGCGCCTTTCAAATCATCGATGCTGGCAGCCTTACCTGACACCGTTACGGAGAAGCGGTCGCCGATGATCACGCCGTATTCGCCGTTATGACTCTGATTGTCCCATTTCTCGTGCACGAGCTGTCCGCTGCTCTTATAAGTCTTATCGTATCCCGTGTCGGTTTCATGGTCCTGTTCCACGCCCGCCCAGCCGCCGGCGAATCCGACCAGGCCTTTGAGCGATCCCGTATCCGTGATTTCCAGCTTGAGGCTGTGATCAGCACCGTCGGAGTAGCTTGCCTCGGCTTTGGAGATCTGTACTCCCATGGCAGCCGTCCGGTCTGCCGACATTTGCGTGCGCTTCATCCCGGCCAATGAATCCGGCACGAAGGGCTTGATGCGATCGGGAGCCAGCGACTCAACTTTGCCGCTGCCGCCCAGGGCAGCGCCGAGCATCGCCCCAACGGCGTTCGCCTTTGCATCGGCATCCCCAGACTTCTGTGCCGCATCGACCTGCTTGGACGCGGCCGCCATCTTATCTGACCAAGCCTGCAGACCTGCTCCCGCGCTGCCGCGGGCGAAGCCGCTGTTATCGATGGCACCATGCGTGGTAAATCCCGCCGGCATGCCGCTCGAGCCAAAGCCGCCGGCCGAGGCGACGATCAGATTGAGAACGAAGCCGACGATGATGGCCACTATGATCGTGACGGCCGTATAGCCGACCGACTTTTCGGGTGGGCACTTCATCGTGTAGGGCAGACCCATGTTCAGCAAATAAATGCCGTAAATGCCGCCGGCCAATGCTGCGATCAGCATGAGACCGGGGATCAGGCCGACGATCGATGCAGCACAGCTGGCGGTATAGGTGTAGGCGACGGTTTTGAGCGCCTGCACCTGGCTCTTCTGTCCCCCGAATGTCGGCGCAAGTGCGTTAACGATCAGCGTCAGGATAAAGATTCCAATCAGCGCCAGTACGTAGGAGATGATCGCCGCACTCAGTGCAGCCCCCACGCCGACCCGGTAGTAGCCCAGCACGGGAACCGAAACACCGATGAGCGAGGCGGACACAAAGTGCACGACGGCCGGTATTGCCGCCACGACGAGGATGTATCGCGTGTAGAGCCCACCCACAGAGTCGGGCTCCTCGGCGATGACCGGCCATTCAGAGCGCGGCGTCAACAGAATGGATTTGGCGCGGTCGATGAGATTGTTTGCGGCCATTGTCGTTCTCGTTATTCTGGTGGATAGATGATTTTTTGGTGCAATTCGCAACTCGCGCCGGGGCCCTAACTACGAGCGGGCCTGAGCGCCGATTCCCCTCGCTCAATCCTAGTGCTGGCTCGTGCCTCGCGGCAAATGGGAGCGCAGCGCGACGATGCCCTATCCGCGACGACACCGACTTACCATAACATCGGTTGCCGAGAGCGAGCGGAGTGCGATGATATAAAATGATTAAAATCAATATCTTAGCGGACCAGAGAAGGTGGCGCGCAGGCCCCCCGCGCCTGCTATTAACTCCACGGCAAATCGGTCGGGGCTCCAGACTGTCCGGTGTCTACCTGCCTTGATCGCCTGCGACAAAAGGCGCGGTCGCGGGCTACGTCGCTGCCATCTTCGGGTTCAGAGGCCGCGATAGAAGGAGTCAAGTTCCCGCCCGGCAGCCGCACCGGCGAACCCGTCAAACCTTCCTTCCTCTGCGATGAGCCGCGCCGCACGCATGAACGCACCCCACGCCGAGCGCGCCAGTGCTCCGCCAACGCTCACCCGACGTACACCGAGAGCTGCGATATCCCGCATTGTCAGCTCGCCTGCCGTCCCGACCAGAAGATTAACGGGCTTCGGTGCGACCGCCGCAACGACCGCTGCAATCTGCTCGCTGCTGTGCAATCCAGGAGCGTAGAGGCAATCGGCTCCGACCTGCGCGTAGGCTACGAGCCTGTCAATTGTCTCCCCTAGATCGGGCCGACCGACTAGAAAGCACTCGGCGCGTCCGATCAGCAGGACTTCGCCACCCGCCCTATCGATGGCATCGCGCGCCGCACGCATCCTGTCGACCGCAGTGCGCAGGTCATACAGTGGGTTCGCGGCATCGCCGGATGAATCCTCAATCGACAGTCCCGCAACTCCCGTCTGCACCGCGAGAGCGACGCTTTCTGCAACCCCTGCTGCATCGGCTGCAAACCCATTTTCGAAGTCCGCGTTGACAGGTAGATCGGTTGCTGCAACCAGACCTGCGATGTGAGCAAGCGCCATCTGGCGCGAAATGCCGCCATCAGGACGCCCCTGGGACCAGGCGCATCCGGAGCTCGTCGTCGCCAGCGCCTTGAACCCCAGACTCTGCAGGTACAAAGCGCTGCCCACATCCCACGGGTTCGGAATGACGAAGCACCCGCTCTCGTGCAACCGGCGAAACGTGCGCCGCTTGTCGGCGACGGACGGACGATTCCTGGTCATGTTGCGTGCTCCATGATCTAAATGTATCCAGCCAATAAGCAAAGTCTGCCGCAGAAGGCTCCCGGAAGCGGCGTACTAAGGCGGCGGTTGGCGGCTCAACGTTCGACATGATATCGCGATCAGCACAAGCGCCGGCCTGGGGAAAGAAAATTCGCGCGTCCGATCATGAGACCCTGTGCCAAACTCTCCAGGCGCCGACAGCACCCAGAACACATCCAGCACAAACAGACTCGAAGCGTTCGCTTCATTGTCGTCGCAAAGAACCTCGCAGAGATCGTGACATCCAATGTCAGCTCCGGTACGGTTAGCATCATTGAGCAGATTACGCCACAGGAAGGCGCGCTCGGCCTTCCTCTCGGCGCACCAGGTCGACCGGGTCATCCGCCGCCAGGCGCGGGTGAGCATTCTCGAAAGCCCTGGGTCGTAACAGACGTCCGGGCCGGAAAGGGCTCGGAGGGCATTGACGTCTCTCCTGACGGCAAGGAAATCTGGGTGGCAAACGCTCCAGATGCGACAGTTACGATCATCGACGTTACCCTGGCGTGGGCGGTTAGGAAATAACCGGATGGAAACTTCCCTGCATCCATACCGGCAATTTTCGGCCGTCCGCGCCGAACAGGTTTTTGCCAGACCGAATCCTGAACACACCCTCGCAACTGCGCTCACGCGCCAAAGTCTTTGAGGAGAACAACATGCAACAAGCCGTGCGTAAGTACCTAACGGCCCTTGAGGCGGGCGACGCCGACAAGGCGGCCGCACTTTTCACACCCGATGGCTGGGTTCAGTCACCGTTCCTGGGGCGGGTATCGGTGCGCGACTACGTCGCGAAAGTCGCCAGCGCATCGAGCCGCGCAAAGCTCACAGTGCATGATGTTCTTGTCAGCGCAGAGGGGCATCTGCGAGCGGTTGGCTACTATCTTTACGATTGGTGGCTGAAGGACGGTTCTAACGTATCGTTCGAGTGCGCTGATGTATTCAATTTCGATCCCGATTCAGGCCGCATCGCCTCTATCGTGCTGGTTTACGACACCCACCTGATCCGAGACGTCGTCGCCAAGAAGTACCCTTGAGCGACAAACTGGCTGCGGCTGGCGTTGCGGATTTCACTCGGTTCGGCAACCAGCTGCAGCACATCGATGGCAGCCGCTCATTCCCGACTCGAATCTGGCGGCTGGGCTGGCTCGGGGCGCTGCGCGCGCTCGAAGTCTGCCAAGCTGACCTGCGAAAAGTATAGCCCCTCCGGACGACGGACCCACCACTGGCCGGTCTGCGCGTGTGTGCGTCGATCGGTAAAACGATAATCATAAAGCTGCGCGCGAATATATTGGGGAGGGTGGCCGGAGAACGGATCGGAAGCGAACAACGCCAGCACCGGCCGACTTCCTTCGAGGAGGCGCAGCACCAAGTTCGCGATCCAGGGATTATCGCGGACGCTGCCGAGCGCGGCGAACCACATTTGCCAGTCAAGTCGCGGCTGGTGCGGGATGTTCCACAGTGCAGGCCGCGACAGCGGCCCGGGCTTGTAGCGGAAAACATATTCGCGCCAGGTTGCGCCATCCTCCGACCCTTCAATCACGATTTCAGGTCGGGCAGTTGTCATGACTGCGAACAGCCCATAGGGGTTGACGACAAATAATGGCGCAATTGCCCGCGTAAGTGCGCCGAACACCGGCAAGTCCGCATGCGTCAGCGTCTGCCAAATCCGGTTGAGGCCGGCTGGCAGCACGATCAGCGCTAGCACCGCTGCGATCATCGTCGCCCTGCGCCCCGGGAGCGGCGCACGGCTCTCGGCGCGCGACTCCATCCCGCGTGGAATGATACGACGCAGCGCCGCGTCATCGAATAGAAACACGCACAGCAGCATCGTCAGCAGATTGAAGAAGTTGTAGTTGCCAGTCAGGACAATCAGCGATTGCAGCAGCAATACGCAGCAGGCGGCCAAGGCCCGTGGGCGGCGCGGCAGGAAGATAAGAAACACGCTGCCCAACTCGATGAGCAAAGTTGCCGCTGTTCCTCCGATGAGGAGCCAGGCCGGCAGCTGCGCTGCGTACCACGCGAGCGGAGTTGGCAGCGGCTGCGTCCAGAAGTGATATTCGAGGGCTGTCAGATTGTGCCATGTGGGGTCGCCGGACAGCAGCTTCACAATGCCCGCCAGAAACACGTAACGAAAAACCAGCCAGCGGAAGAGCCAGACGACAATCCTTGAGCCGCCGGTGAGAAATATGGCCAGGAACCCCACCTCCAGCAGTAGCACGTCCCACTGGAAGCTCATGAACCCCTGTCCGGCATAGACATAGGAGAGATAGAGCGCATAGAGCCCGACCAACGCCAGTCGCGTCCCCCAATTGACGACCACGAGGACACCGAGCAGCATCCCGACTACTGTGCCCGCGACGAGCGCGGTGTCGCTCGAGTTCACCCAGAAGAGCGTAGGCAGGATCCGATACGCCGAGTCGCCAAAGGCCTGACGTGCTGCCGCTAGGAAATCGCCGAGCGGAGCGATTCCGGCATGGCCGCTCAGTCCCAGGATCTGCACGCCAAGCGATGCGAACGCTGCAACGTAGATTGCGCCAAAAAGCCGTAAGAAGACCCAGCTCACGAGCGCATAGCGTTCCGCCACCAGCGCAGGTCCCCACAGAAGTTTGCTGAACCGTTCGAGCAAGCCCCGGCGTCGAGCGAGGTACGCATAAGCCCATTCGCTGACCGCCGCGAAACCAGGCAGGTGTGCGTAGCACCACCACCATGCTGCGCGCCCCGGGACCCGACGTAGGAGCCGAAACGTCGCGGCCGCGCCCGCATACACCTGCCCGTCGGGCTCGATCAATTGAATGGCGCGCTGAAACGCCTGCAGAGAAATCGTTGGGAAGTCGGTCGCCGCCTCCTGGTACGGGCGGAACGCGACGCGCTCAGCAGTCAGACCCTGCCAATAGTTCACCCAGTAGCGGCAGATCGTGCAGTCGCCGTCGTACACCAGTGTCGGAAGTCCTTGTGACATCTGGCTCGCTCAGACCCCCACGGTTCGTGTGCATGACGAGGTAGCGGTCGAATGACTATTCAATTGCCGCTCTCGCGTCATCACGCCGGGGAATTATACGATTCGTCGTCTTTAGGCTGGCGCTCGGGGGCGACCCAGGTGCATGGGACGCACGCCAAGACAGTGAGAATTGTTCGCATCGAGTATAGCCAATGCGCACGAAGCGTCAAATCCGCGCGCTCTTCATTCTTCGGCCTGCACCCAAATGCTGGCATGGGCGGCCAGGGATGCGTTCTGCGCCAGGCGTTGCTCCGCCAGGGGACATAGCGTGTAATGAGGCTGCGTCAAGCTCGGGAGTTCGGGCGCATGCCTCACGGACATTGAACGGCCTCGCCGCACAACGCGACGTGCTCAACGAACCATTGCCATGAGCCAATGTGAAAAATGTTAGCGCTCATATCATTGATGGTTTGGATTTATCTCTTTTTTGCGCACGGCAATTTCTGGAAATCTGCTCCGGAACTGCGGCCGGCTGCGCCTGCGCAGTTTCCGGATGTGGACATCATCGTCCCCGCGCGCGATGAGGAGGAGACGATCCGCCCGGTGATGGCGTCACTGCTTGCGCAGGACTATGCCGGGAAGTTCCGCGTTATACTTGTCGATGACAGTTCCAGCGATGCTACTGTGGCGCAAGCTGGCGCGGCGCCCAACCTCATCGTAATCCGCGGCCAAGCGAAGCCTTTGGAGTGGTCCGGAAAATTGTGGGCACTGAGCCAGGGAATCCGCGCGAGCAACGCGCCAGTACTGCTGTTCGCCGACGCCGATGTCGTGCATGATCCGCGCCACCTTTCGTCGCTGGTCGCGCGACTGCTGGATCCCTATGTCGAGCTGGTGAGCGAAATGGTTGTGCTGCGCTGCAAAAGCCTCGCCGAGCGCGCGTTGATACCCGCTTTTGTATATTTCTTCCAGATGCTCTACCCGTTTAGCAAGGTGAATGAGCCGCATTCCCGCGTTGCCGCTGCCGCTGGGGGAACTGTGCTCCTGCGCCGCACAGCCCTTGATCAGATAGGCGGAATCGATTCGATCAAAAGCGCTCTCATCGATGATGTAGCACTGGCGAAGGCGGTAAAGACGATCGGCCCGATATATCTCGGACATTCCGGCCTTGCCTCATCCATTCGCCGCTACCCGGCTTTCAAAGATATCTGGCAATTGATTTGCCGAACGGCTTTTACGCAGCTGCGCTATTCGGCCGTGCTTTTGATCATGACAATCATGGGTCTGACACTGGTGTTTCTGGTACCGCCATGGGAGATCCTATTTGGCCACGGTTGGCAATTCGCGATGGGCGTTACAGCCTTTGGACTGGCGATAATCAGCTTCCTGCCAACCTTGGCCCGATACAGACAGAACATGTGTATCGCATTCGCCCTGCCTGTGATCGCGCTGTTCTATATGGCCGCTACGGTCGGCGCGGCGCTGAACTATTGGTTCGGCACTGGCGCTACCTGGAAAGATCGCGGCTATCGCGCGGGCGACTGCACATGACAAACTCTAGCGATCAAATTGTTTCCAGCACCACAACTTTACCGAACAGCGCGGCGCTTGCGCTGTTGCAGCCGGCGAAAATGCAGTCGCAGGGCGGGAGCCACGCTTGCGCTGACAGACCCCGCAAAGGGCGCGGCTAATGCATCTCCGCCAGCAAATGCCTGCGCTGAAATTTGAGTTTGGCCCTTTGGAGGACAATACATGAAGGCCATTGTTCTTGCGTTGTTAGCCGGATCGGTCACCACCGCAGCGCTGGCGTAAAGCCTTGCCGCCCCATCCGTCAGGGCTGGCGATACTTGGACGTACCGAGTAACCGCCGAAAAGGGTGCGTCAGGTTGGAGTCAATCACGCGACGTAATCACTGTCTCCCGTGTCACTGCTTCGTCGATCTATTACACGACCCAGCAGAGCGGATCGACACAGCCCGCGAAGGAATTATTTGCGGGCTTGGATTTGAGCCGCACCCGCGACATCAACGGGAAGGAGACCGTTGTCAATAGGCCGTTGCTATTCCCGTTAGCCACTGGCAAGACCTGGGAAGTTCAATACGTCGAACAGCACCCAAACAAAGTGCACAAGTCCGAGCGATGGAGCCATAAATTCACGGTCGTCGGCTTTGAGACAGTGGAAGTGCCGGCCGGAAAGTTCAACGCGCTTAAGGTGGAGGCGGAAGGTCATTGGACGGCGCAGATGGAACCCGCCCACACAGTCGTTCAGGGTGCTCAATCGAGCGCCGACGGGACGACCATGGTGACGCAGGCGCAAAACACGCGGGATGAACCCGTGTCCGGGAGGACCTACAAGGCTTTCTGGTACGCGCCGGAGGTCAAGCGCTGGGTAAAGTCGGTCGAGGAGTACTACAGTGGGAGCGGAGTGCGCACCGAGCGCTACACCGGTGAACTGGAGTCGTTCAAGATCGCCCCGGCGATCGGGGAAGGCGGTGGGTTCCCGCCTGGCCCGAGCCTCAAGGCCACCGATAGTTACGAATCCGACCTTGTGTGATCATTATTTCTCGGCAATGTGCCTGACAATTTTGCCGGATTCGTCCAAGAAATCGATGGACGCGGTACCAGCGGGCGTGACTGTCAGCTTCAGTCGCGGCAGGCCCTTTGCATCCCGCAGGACTACGATCGAAGCGCGGTCCTCGGCTTTGCCGATGAATAGACGCGGGTAACCGAAACCTCCAGCCTCAGCCAGCTTCGCGAACTCAGCGTCGCCTTCGGGCGTATTCACTTTATCGATAAGCTCAAGGGGTATCGGTGTAGCCGGCCGATCGAAGAAGGTAAGACCGGCCCGGCGGCGACCGTGCTCCTCAGTCTGGTCGAGGGAAATTACCTGGTCCTGCTCGTACTGGTCGAAGCTCAGATGACCGCCGCTGCTTACATTTTGGCCCTTCTTCGCGCCGCCAAAGAGGAGACCGCCGTTCTCGGTGCCTTCGTCGTTGAAGAAAAGGATCCCCGCAGCCTGTCGATTCGGGAACGGGTGCTCCTGGCCCTTGAAGATAAGGCCCGGTGCTGTAGCCGAGTTGGAAATCGTCATGCGCAACGTTCCGTCGGGCTCGCGCACATTGATCCGCTGGACGTCAATCTCGGTGAAGCTCGTTACGTTGCGCTCCGCCGCTGCCGGCCCCCAGGCGGCGACGCAGAGAAACATGCTGATTGCCGTCAGCCACATGAAGATCAAATTCTTACGAATGAATGCGCTCATCAATCTTCCCTCCGGTGCACGCTCCGTGCAATCAATACGTTCATCCTCCCGCTTTAGTCAAGTCTGTTGACCTTTGGTTGCAGTTCGCAAAGTAAAATGATCACGCGCTTCAATGCTCAGGCGTGCCGGGCCCCTGCGCGCCCGTCTGTCACCGTGGCCGAAGCTCATGCTGGCCGCGCGCATCCAGTCGCCGCAAGAAGCGGCGGCTCAGCGGACACAACGCAGGGACGAATCCGCGTCCTTGCTGGGGTTCTCGTGGAACCCGTCCTTGAAACTCTGAGCCCACGCGGCGTCATCACCGACCTGCAAGGATGACCAGTAATAGCCGGTGGCGCCCTGCAGTCTTCCGGTTTCATTGAATCCACCAATGGCCGCGCGATTGGTGAACTGCACCGCCAGTTCGCCTATGGTCGGCATGCGCCAGTCATGATGGCCGGAGATCGACAGAGCTTTGCAATACTCAATGCCCGCGTTCCACGTAAAGATACCGGGAGCATCTTCCACAGTGGTGTACAGCGCCTTGTTGGTATCCGGCGAAATGCCGGCATAGACAGAGCCATCCGGCATCCTGCCGCCCGCCGCCGCGATGTACGAAGGCTTGCCCGTATCCATTGAAAGCCCGGCATAAACTCTACCATCCGCCAGGCGGGCGCCGATCTCGGGCGACGGCTCGTGCGTGTCGCCTGGAATACCGGCGCTGTCTGCGTGCGCCGCGATAGCGTCCTCACCGGCCGCAGTGGTGGCGCTCGTCGTATTGCACGCCGACAACAAAGCCATCGCGGTGAGAGCAAAAGCTGCGGTCGTCAAAACTCTCCTCATGTGTAGCTCTCCTGCAGACAGTGCGCAAAAGCATGCGCATCACCAACACAGGTCAGGCGAGACCAGGCGCGATCAATCACACGGCCCGCTGGCATCGTTCGATCTAGTTGGGGAAAAAAAAGTTCCTGACGAGGGAGGTATCAGACCTTCGCATTGGGCAGGTGACACTGCTCCAATCTGCGCAGCGCATGCGCATCCGTAGATTACCGCCGCGACGCGTAGAACAAATATTCTGCTGTATACGGCACTCGTGCTTCTTGCCCAACCAGGGCCTCGGAGCAGCCTGCCGCCGGCGCCTTGCCGCCCGAGGTCATAAGACGCTGGATACTGGTCGTGTGACTCAGAACGCCCGGCCCCGCAGCCGAGGTCGCGCTCAAGAGCAGCCACGGAATTGCGTTTGGATCCGGACCGCTGTCTCGCGCCCTGACTTCACCGACCACCTTGCTGCCGTCGTACGCCTCCCAGGTGGGGCCTGCATAGTGCCGGCCAAAAACCTTGCCCGCCTTATCGCGAAGTTCCGCTTCTGGCGCCTTGAACGACCACTGGAATACCACGGGCTCGCCGGCACTCGCCTTGCATTCGTAGATCTGCACTCCAGTGGCTCGCACCTCGCGGATCAATGTTTGATTTTCTGGGACCCGCAAAGATGCGGGAATTTCAGCAATCGCGGGAACATTTGAACTCACGCAGCCTGCAATGATCGCAGTGCCTGCAAGTGCCCCAATGACTGCGGCGCGGCGTTTTCTCACGATTGTCTCCTCCAGTGCGGATTTCCATAGTAGTGCCGTTACGCGCGCAAGTCACCGTTCGGATTCCCAGCGCACGTGGCACAATCATGCAAGCGATCAATGATTCCCCGTCCGCGATGCGGTTAGCGCAAGGCGCAGCCGTGCATAAGGAACAAGACGGCCAGCTCAAACTGCCTCACCAGAAGCCGGGTATTAATTTCCGGAGCGCGATGATCCAGCATTTATTCTTGCTGGGGTCGATTTGCAGTACAGGCGCGCACGAAGGATGCCCACCATGAGCTGCGATGAGCACTAACGATAGGAGCGTCCCATGAAAGCAGCGTCACCGAAGCAATCTACAATCGCAGTATGGGGTGGTGAAACCGACTGCGAGCCCTACGAGCGCGCCACTCAGGTGCCGGTAGTGCACAGCGTGTCCTTCGGCTACAAGGATGTCGAGACCTGGCAGGCGGTGGCGCTCGAGCATGAAGCAGGGCACATCTACTCCCGCAACACCAACCCGACGGTGTGTGCGTTCGAGGAAAAGATCCGCGCTCTGGAGGGAGCCGAATCTGCCACGAGCTTCGCCTCCGGCATGGCCGCCATAAGCGCCACGTTTTTTACGTTTCTGCGCCCCGCCGACCGCGTTGTCTCCATCAGGGACAGTTATGGCGGCACGAACAAGCTGTTCAGTGAATTTTTGCCTCCCTTCGGGATCGAGATCCAGCTTTGCGACACTTCGGATTTTGCGCAGATCGAAGCGGAGATCGCCCGCGGATGCAAGCTCTTGTATCTGGAATCTCCGACGAATCCGACCGTCAAGATCGTCGATATTTCCCGGCTGGCAAGAGCGGCGCACGCGGTAGGAGCTCTGGTGGCCGTGGACAACACCTTTGCGACGCCGATCAATCAGAATCCGCTGCTGTTGGGCGCGGACCTGGTACTGCACAGCGCCACAAAATATCTCGGGGGTCACGCGGATGCTCTTGGGGGCGCCGCCTGCGGCAGCCGGTCGCTGATCAAGCGCCTGTACCACTTCCGCGAAATCAACGGCGCGGCGCTTGCGCCGATGAGCGCCTACGACCTGCTGCGCGGAATGAAAACTCTGGCGCTGCGCGTTGACAGACAGAACCGAAGCGCCGCAACCATCGCACGCTGGCTGCAGGCGCATCCGGCCGTCGAGCAGGTGAACTATCCTGGACTGGAAACGCACCGGCACCACGATGTCGCCAAGCGGCAGATGCGCGGCTTCGGCGGCGTCCTCAGTTTCAGCGTCCGCGGTGGCTTCGATGCAATCAAGCTGTTTCTGCCGAGACTGCGTTACGCCCATCGCGCGGCCAATCTGGGCTGCGTTGAGACAGTCGTCGGTCCGCCCGCGGTCACGAGTCATGTTGAATGCACTGCGCAGGAACGGGCGGCAGCTGGAATCCCTGAAGGTCTCGTACGCTACTCCACAGGCATCGAAGACGTTTCCGACCTGATTACGGACCTGGACCAGGCGCTCGCCGCGATATCTTGATTAATCCGGGCTGATCCAACCGAGGGCGTTGCCCGTGGCTGGCGAACCTCGCGGCGGCGGTCGCCGGTTAGGGCTGCCGGGGTGCAGCCATCATTGCACGCGATTGACGGCCTACCGAATGGGTGCAGCCCGCTCTAGCGATGGCAGTGCTCGTCATCCAGATGACCGTCACACCAGTTCACTTCGCGATGGCCGTCACGATCGATCCTGTCGCCATTTTCGAATCTGTAGGGACCATGATCGCGGCCCATGCAACCCGATACGCCGAGGGTGGCGAGGATTGCGCCCAATGCAACTATGCGGCCGAATGTATTCATTTACTTCTTCCACTACGGGTTGTTATGGTAATCATGCCGGTAGGGCGTGGCAGCAAGTAGCGTGCCGCCATGCAGTGGGAACATACCGGAGAATTTTGCGTTCCTCTTTCACCGATTTCAGCCAATTTGGATTAAACATGAAATCTTCCGTAAAAGCATTTCTGGGCGTGTCGCTCGTGTGTCTAGTCTCCGGTTTAGCACATGCCTCCAGTTACGGCGACACGATTGTAAGATTCAAGAATTCGGACCAAACCGCGAATTTTTTTCGCACCTGCTATGGTTACGCCGTATTCCCCACCGTCGGTGAGGGCGCGATCGGAGTCGGCGGAGCCTTTGGGAAGGGCCGGGTTTATGTGCACGGAGCGTACGTTGGCAACGTAAGCATGGGCGAGATCAGTGTCGGCTTTCAGGCCGGCGGCCAGGGATTTAGTCAGATCATATTCTTCGAGGACAAGCGCGCGTTGAATGAGTTCGAAGCGAGTGGTTTTGAATTCGGCGCAGACGTGGGCGCCGTTGCGATCACGGCGGGCGCATCGGCTACTGCGAGCACGAATGGTGCAAGTGCAGGCGCAAGCGTCGATGCGAACAATGCAGTCACTCGCGGCAGATATCAGAAGGGTATGGCTGTGTTCACGATCGCCAAGGGCGGCCTGATGTATCAGGCGGCTGTTGCAGGTCAGAAATTTCATTACACTCCGCGCGGCTCGTAGCTGCACGGCAATATTCCGCTTACCCTCAGCCGAACTTTAATACGGCAATACGACCCCGCAACGATCAACTCGCTGGGGTCGCTCCGCTGACTGCGCTGACCAGCGCGCCAGACGGTGGCAGTGCACCATCCCGGCCGCGCCGCAGCCTGAAACCGCCAGATGCGCACATCATTGAAAAACGCTGCAGTTCGCTCGAATTAATGCGGATTATGCCGCTGCGCGTGGCAGAATAATCACTGCGCACAGGACCTCACGAATGACGCGTGCTACGCCCGGCGATATCGCGGCCCGGCTCGATCGGCTTCCCTCTTCCCGCACGATGTGGACGATTATTGTCCTAATCTCCTTGGGGAGTGTTTTCGAGTTCTACGACCTATTCTTCGCCGCGTACGTCGCGCCCGGCATGGTCAAATCCGCCTTGTTCACGCCGGAGTCGCTGGGGATTTTCGCTGCGCTGAAAGCGATCCAGGTTGCCGGATTTGGCACCTTCGTGTTTTCTACCTTCGCCGGCCTATGGTTCGGTGTTGTGATTTTCGGTCACGCGGCTGACCGCTTCGGCCGCAGGGCCGTGTTTACCTGGGCACTGATTTGGTACGTCAGCTGCACGGCCGTCATGGCATTTCAGCATACCGGGCAATCGCTCAACATCTGGCGGTGCGTCGCGGGTATCGGTTTCGGCGTGCAGCTGGTCACGATAGACTCGTATATCGTTGAACTGGTGCCGCGGAATCTGCGCGGGCGTGCATTCGCACTTAATCAGTTCATCTCCTTTTGCATCGTGCCCGTGGTCGCGCTGCTGGCGTGGCGCTTGGTCCCATTAAAGCCTTTCGGACTGGATGGCTGGCGTTGGGTAGTTCTTCTCGGCTCAGTCGGCGCGGTCGTTGTGTGGTGCCTGCGGTCGGGCATTCCGGAGAGCCCGCGTTGGCTTGCGGCCAATGGTCGACTCGATGAAGCGGACGCGATTCTCGGCGACCTCGAACGAAGGATTGGCGCGGAACACGGATGCGCGCTGCCCGCGCCCGCGCCCGCGCCCGCGCCCGCGCCGACCGCGGTCGAACACGGCCGCCGCGCGACGCTAGCTGATATTTTTGGTCCCAATTACCGCGGCAGAACCATCATGCTTTCGGTATTCAATGCCGCTCAGGTAATCGGCTTCTACGGCTTCAACTCTTGGGTTCCGACGTTACTCATGGCCCGCGGCATAAACGTCACCCACGGGCTGGAATACGCTTTCGTTATCGCGCTCGCGCAGCCGGTCGGCCCGCTCCTCGGCGCTTTGTTTGCTGACGCGGTTGAGCGCAAAGTTCAGATTATCGGCGCCCTCGCCTGCATGGGCGTGTCGATGGGAATCTTCGCCTTCGCAACGTCCCCGGCCGTACTCATATTGATCGGAATCGCCTTTACGCTGGCAGCAAACGTGATGTCCTACGCATATCACGGCTATCAGGCGGAGCTTTATCCGACCCGCATTCGCTCCCGCGCCATCGGTTTTGTGTACTCATGGAGCCGGCTCACTGCCGCCTTTTCGGGTTTGATCGTCGGTTCGCTTCTTGCTACCGGTGGGGTGCCGGCCGTTGCGGCGTTCATCGGCTGCGCGATGATCGTCGGCATCATAGTCATCGCAGTACTTGGGCCCGCCACGAACCGGGTAGCGCTCGAACAGTTGAACGACTAGGCATGCATCGGAATCACCGGCAGCACGACATGCGAGGGGTGGTCGCGGTCGACAAAGACCCGATTCGTCGCGACTTGCATGCGGGTTGCCTTGCCCTCAGGTTCGCCCGTATTGGGATTGAAGTCAAAATGCGGAAAATTGCTAGAGGACACGTCGATGCGGATCCGGTGGCCCGCCTTGAAGAGGTTCGACGTCGGAAAGGCCGCGATCAAAATCGGGTAAATCCGTCCGGGCTCCATCGGGCTCGGGTGCTCCCAGGAGTCCCGGTACCGGCAGCGCAGGATACCGTCGGTCAGATTCATCGCAAAGCCGTCCGGGTAGTCCCCATTCGGCGGATACACGTCGATCAGCTTAAACGTGAAGTCCGTGTCCGGTGCGTCGGAGGCGATCCACAGCCGTGCCTCGATCGCGCCTGTCACCTCTATATCGGCAGCGAGCGGCGGCGTCACAAAAACGAGCACGTCTGCTCGAGCGTCGAGTGCTCTGTATGGTTCGCGGCAGCCGAAAAACTGCGGCGCTTCCCGCTGGTCAAACGCTCCGCCGACCATGATCGGCTGGCCGGATGTGATCGTCCCGCCGATGGTTGGCAGCGGCATCGCGGGATCATAGCGGTATCGCCGGGGCTGGCTGCCCCGAGGCGGCCGCTGTTCCGCTAGCGTTCCGTCCGCCTGCAGGTAGTAAGGGGTGAGGCGCTGCCGCGCAATTGGCCAAGTGCGCTCCGCACGCCAGACTCCGCCATGAGCCATCCTGCCTTGCGCAGTTCGATGACCCGTGCCGCCGCCCATGACGAAAAGTTGAACGGTCGGCTCCAGGTCGACACCGTTTGATTCGCCCTTGAGAAAACGGTCGAACCACCTGAGCTTCATCGTCACATAACTCGGTGCAACGTTGCCCTCGAAAGCAGCCGCGGGCCCGAAGTCCACGTCGCCGGCGAAGGTCTGTTCGCGATTGCCATGGGTCCACGGCCCGAGGATCATTCGCACGGGACCGCGCTTGCGGGCGGTGAGCGCTCGAAAGTTGTCCGTGACGGTGCGCGGGTAGGGGTCGTACCAGGATGAGATGAGCACGAACGCCGCATCACCCCAATGGTCGTAGTAGCCCGCGGCGTAGATTCCCATCTGCTTCCAAAAGGCGTCGAAGTTGCCGTGTTCCCACTGATCGAACACGTAGTCCTCGTACTCCGGCACCGGGCTTAGCGGCGAGTGGCCGCGCGCCCACGGCAAGCGCGCGAACCAATCCTTCAGATCGATCGCCTTCAGAGCGGCAAGCCTTGCCGGATCGTGCTTAACCTCCGGCGCCTCGAGCGCTTCGTTGAAGGCCCACGTGACCTGTTTCAGTTCGAAGGCGCCGCCTTGCCGGATCCCGCCCTGATACGCGTTCGAGAATCCGCCCGAGTCCATGAACATTGCGCTCACGCCCGGCGCGCCGGCACTGGCTAGTGCGGCCTGCGTGTGCGCCGCGTAGGACAACCCCATCGTGCCGATGCGGCCATTGCTCCAGCTCTGGCCGTTGATCCATGCGCAGCAGTCAAATCCGTCCAAGCCGTCGCTCAAATACTTGACATACTTTCCCTGCGACTTGCCGCGGCCGCGGCAGTCTTGAAACACGACCGCATAGCCGTGGCTTGCAAACAGGTTCGCAACCTCCGTGCTCGCGTGTCGAGTACCGTCCTGAGATTTTCCATACGGCGTGCGCTCGAGGATCGCCGGTATTCGCGTAGAAATTGTCTCGGCCGCGCGTACCGGCAGATAAACATCGGTTGCCAGCAACACCCCGTCGCGCATGCGCACCATAACGTCGCGCCGTACAATGACTTCGTACGGTCCAGCCTCGACAGCAGCAACCGCGACTTTCGGCAGCGCAAGGACGGCAGCAAGCTGCAGGAGGCGATGCGCGAATTCGCGGCGATCAAGCGGCTCGATTGGGGTCACAGGGTAAGTCTTCGGGGATGCATCCAGGCTGTCTGGTAGTTCTTAGACGAGCATAAACGGCATCGGATCATCCTGGCGCTCAAGTCATTACAGCATAATCGAAAGCTCGATTGACGACATGCCGGACGAGCAGACACCCGCGGCGCGTTGCCCTTGCCGCGGCAGAGGTATTGGCGTGCTATGGCTTGCGCTCACACCGACATTTCTTAACAAACGCCGTTGCACATTAACGCCGGCTGACTTTCTTTTCTTTGATCGGGTCCGATAGACTGGCTGCCAAGAACGAATGATAAATCTGTTGGGAGAGTCCTCATGAGTCGCATCGGGTTTGGCGTCTGCCTGGCGGCGTCGCTCGCACTCTCGCTGTCCGCATCCTTGGCCGCGGCGCCTGATGCGCCCGACGCGCATGACAAGGCGCAGGACAGCGCCGCCGACAAGGCGGACGGCAGCAAATTCGAGCCATTCAAGCCCGAAGAGAAGACCAGCACCGGTACAGTGACGATCGGCGGGCAAGCGATGTCCTACCAGGCGATCGCGGGCACGCTCATCGTGCATCCGAAAGACTGGGACGATGTGCCGCGCGACCCCAAGGCAGACAAGGACAGTTCCGCCCCAGCTGGCGACGCTCCCGATGTGAAAAAGAACCCCACCGCCGAGGCCGCAATATTCTATGTCGCTTATTTCAAAAGCGGCGGCGGCCCGCGGCCGGTAACTTTTTTATACAATGGTGGTCCCGGCTCCGCGACGCTGTGGTTGCACATGGGTGCCTTCGGGCCGCGGCGTATCGTAACCGCGACCGATGCACACACTCCCGCCGCGCCCTACTCTCTCATCAACAACAGCTCGAGCTTGCTCGATGCATCCGATCTCGTCTTCATCGACGCGCCCGGCACCGGCTTCAGCCGCATCGCCGGCAAGGACAAGGAGAAGGCGTTCTTTGGCCTCGATCCGGACGCGTACGCCTTCGCGGAGTTCATCTCGCAGTTCCTGTCGAAATACAATCGCTGGAATTCGCCCAAGTATCTCTTTGGCGAAAGCTACGGTACGCCGCGCTCGGCGGTGCTGGTCAATCAGCTGGAGGCGGATCGCTCGATCGATTTCAACGGCGTCATCCTGCTCTCCCAGATTCTCAACTTCGATCTGAGCCCCGACGGGCCGACCGGGAATCCGGGCATCGATCTGCCCTATCAGACCTCGCTGCCGACGTACGCCGCAACCGCCTGGTATCACCACAAGCTGCCCGCTGAGCACAACAACCTCGAGGCCTTTCTTGCCGAGGTGGAACAGTTCGCCATGGGGGACTATGCGCGCGCGCTGGCGGCCGGCTCGGACCTGAGCGTTGCCGAACGCGGCGCCATCGCTGAAAAGCTTCACCAGTACACGGGGCTTGGCGTCGAATATATTCTCAAGGCGGACCTTCGGATCGACGGCGGGGAATTCCGGCAGACGCTGCAGAGCGGTGACGGCATGACCACTGGCCGCCTCGACACGCGCTTCTCCGGCCCCGACATTGATCCGTTAAGCCAGCGGGCGGACTACGATCCGCAATCCGCAGCGCTTGGATCGGCGTATGTCTCCGCCTTCAACGACTATGTGCGCCGGGAGCTGCACTACGGCGACGGTAAGACCTTCAAGCCCCGAGTACTGATATTCAGAAGCTGGAATTTCCAGCACCAGCTGCCTGGAGAGGAGCACCCGGCGTCATCTCGCCAGGGTTCCAATGTCATGCCTGATCTTGCAAACGCGATGAAGCTCAACCCCAACCTCAAGGTGCAGTTGAACGCCGGTTATTTCGACCTCGCGACGCCCTTCTATCAGGGCGTCTACGAGATGCACCACCTGCCAATTCCCGCGAACTTACAGGGCAACATCGAATACAAGTTCTACGAATCCGGCCACATGGTCTATGCCAAAGACTCTTCGCTCAAGATGTTGCACGATAACGTCGCCGGATTCATTCACCGCACCAGCAATCTCGGCAAGTAGGTTTTCCGCAAACGGTCATTGCGTTTATCGGGAAACGCTGCGGAGCGGGTGATCCCCGCAGGCACAGTTACTCCACGTGGCCGTCAGGCGGCGAAAGCCAACTGTGGCCATCGGCCTCCGCCTCCAGCAACAACAGTTTTCGCTTTATATCCAAACCTCCGCCAAACCCGGTCAGGGACCGGTTTGCACCGATGACCCGGTGGCAGGGCACGACGATTGGCCAGGGATTGGCGCCGTTTGCGCGCCCCACGGCACGCGAAGCAAGCGGCTGGCCAAGACGGCGGGCGATCTCGCCGTAGGAGGTCGAGGCACCGTAGGGAATCTGCGTTAGTTCATGCCACACGGCGCGCTGAAACGGCGTGCCGAGGGGCTCAAGCGGCACATCGAAGTGACGTCGCTGCCCCGCGAAATATTCTTGCAGCTGCCGGATGACGCTCCTAAAGGGGCGCTCGCCCGGAATCCATTCCGGCCGCACTGCCGTCGGCTGCGGCCCGGACTGGAAATGAATCGCTTCCAGTCTTGCTTCACTCCCTACCAACAGGAGCTGGCCGATCGGGGTGCCCATTTCATGGCAGTAAGTGGACTTGAGTGCCGCATCCATCATGCGCCCAGAGTTTGCACCATTTGCACGGCCAGCCTCCAGTGAGAAGTGCAGCTGCAGCACTGCCACGCGCCCGCTGATCGGCGCGACGCTAGTGACGCTCCGTGGAAACCGTCACCGCGAGCTGTGCGTCAAATGCGTAAAAACGGGTGAAAAGGCGGGGTCAGCTGTGCAGGTCGTCGATCCAGCGAATCAGCTCCGGCGGCTCTGCAGGCTCGATGTCCAGATTGAACACGAGGCCGGTCTGCCCGCTTCTTGCCAGCACACAGTGAAGCTGCAGATCATCGCTCGCATTTATCTCCTGATGCGGGACGTACGGGGGCACGTAAATGAAATCCCCCGCTTGGGCCTCCGCGACGAATTCGAGTCGATCTCCCCAGCGCAAACGCGCAACACCATTGACGACATAGATCACGCTTTCAAGATCCCCGTGATGATGGGCACCGGTCCTGGCCCTAGCATCGATGGTCACTGTGCCCGCCCAGAGCTTCGTCGCTCCGGTGCGCGCGGTTGTCACGGCGGCGCGCCGTTGCATCCCCAGAGTCTGCGCCGTGGCGGCGTCAAGTTCGTTGGCCCGAATGATCCGCACTCCCTGCGAGCGCCACTTGCTATCGCTCATTTACTACGGGCCTTTCGCGGCTCGCAGGGGGCCAGAAGCGCGGCGGACGGCGGCCAGACGAGTCGGGATACCCCTCGCGTGCGGCGCCGCCTTCCCCACGGCGTCGCAATGAAAGAGTCCAGTAGCTCTCCTCATATGACGAGGATGCAGTATGACAGGGAAATTATCCAGGTTAAGGAGCGGGCCGTTGAGAGCAGACGGGCGTGCTGCCAACCCATGAGAATCGCCCGCACAAGCTCTTGATCAGGCGAGCGCAGTGGGCTCAGGCTTTGTCCATGGCAACGGCGCCTTGATGCATGCGCTGGAGCGCATCTTCCAGATAGGGGCGCGACCGAGTGCTGTCACGCATGGCGGACAGCCACCGATACCTGCCAGATTCGTGCTCTCGTCCTGACTACAATGCTGCTGCACCTCAGTGAGAGCGAGCGGATATTTGATTAGCTGGCCGGGGGACAGCCGCCCGTCTCGAACGGGGGAAGAGTCAATTGCAGAGGCGCGCCTTACTGACAGCGCCGCTCGAGCTTTGGCGTGGTGAGCAGTCCGGCGGAGCCAACTTCTGTTTGCGTGGAAGCGGGGGCGGCCCGAATAAGTAGTGGCGTCGCGGCGGTCGCAGCCTTTCTATAGGTGCGCTTTGAGCGCGTCGCTCAGCGCAGCTTTATTTACGCCGTCTCACCAGGGCGGCGGCCGCGAGGCCAAGGCCGAGGAGACCGAGAGTCGCCGGTTCCGGTACGGGGGTGGGCTGTCTGCAGGCGAAAGCGCACACGGCCGCCTGGGCAAGCGACGTGCACAGCAGCGCTGTAATTCCTACCGTTGCAGCGACAAAGCCAGATTTCATTTTCAAAGTGTACATGACTATCCCCAGTTCTGTGGTTAGCGCGATGCACAGCCCGTGCCGCGCCGGTGCATGCCTAGTGTTTTCAGCTAGTTAATGCTCGTTTGCAACTACCGGCGGAGCCGCCGCGACGTGGTTGTGTAAGGAATATCGACACTCAATCCTGGTGACATACGTCGATTCCGCCGCGATGCAGCCGCATGCGCGCAAACCAGCAATGATCGAAGTCAATTTTTCGTCGCTCGGCGAGTGCGGCGCGCGCGCCGCTCGGATCCTGAAAACCAGCGGGTATTTTCTACGTCGCCGAGCAGCCGGCGGTCGCCGTCGCGGCGATCTGCGTGCTTGCGGAACTTGCACGTACATTTCTCCGGTGTCGCGCAACCCGCCAAGGGCAGATGCGGCGCTTCGCGCATCAAATAGCGCTTACCCGCAACGTCCTTTGCCGCCGCATAGCAATCGATGTTGGGCGCGAGCGAGACCGCACGGTAGTCGCCGCCAGTCAGTCCGGGCTTGGAGTGCGTCCTTGGCGCGGGTCTCTTCGCGGCGTGCTGCTTATGCGAGGACCCGCCGAGGAGCGATCTAAATAGCTGGATCATATTGTTTATTATTTTCCGGTTGTTTCAACTGTTGGCCGCTAAGCTCCAACGATCCGAATTCTAGCTGTTGCGTACGCCCTAGCGGTGAGCCATTTCACTTAAACGTAAAATTCGGGTGACGCAGCCCAACAGTCGTGCGGACAGTGGGCCACCGGGCAAGCGATTTTACTTAAACTCCAGCACGCCGCTACAGCATCGGACTGACCCATGACGGATGCGCAAACCAGCAGTTGGTCGATTGCGCGGCATCATCGGGAGCGGCGCGCGAACACAGATGCTTCTCAATTCGCAAACCTTTCGCTCCCGCGGCGGGGCGCGCGAGCGCCCGGTGTGAAGCCCGGTATTCATGCCATCGTCCTCACGGGTTCTATCCGTGCCTTGCGCGAGCGGGATGCTCGGCTTGGCGGAACCCGCGGGGACGCAAGCTCGTTCCCGCCACGGACACCGATACCTCGGCGCGACGCTGGGTGTCTCGGGTTACATCGACTCCCCGATCGCGCCATCCACCACGATGGCCACGCACCCGTTGTCTCACACGCTGCCAGTTGACGTCGTAAAGTCCGTAGCAACTCTGCGCACGAACCGGAGCGGCTGGTGTTTCTGTCGATGCCATGTCAACACGAGTTCGCACAGATGAATAGAGCCGTATTCGCATCATTTGCAGAGACTTTGCACGTTGTGCCGGGGAACAAATTCGGGTAGCGCACGCGGCCGTGCGCGTGACCGAGAACGCGCTACGGGCTGGGCGTGCCGATCACATCCGCGCCCGCCGGCGGCGTGAAACTCACCTCATCGGCAGTCACCGGGCCGTTGCGCACAGCATGCTCAAAGACGATCGTCGCGGTCTGTCCAAGCTTGTCGTCGAGAATCATGCGCGCAAGGTCGCCGTTGGCGAACCCGAGGCGCGCGCGGCGGAAGTCTGAATCAGGGTTGCGCGGCGTGACGTTCACCCAGCTTAAGCCCTCATGCTCACCCGCATCGATGAGGACGAAATTGCGGCGCACGTCGACGGCGCCCGACAGCAGCATCGCAGGCGTTCCGGAGAGTCCCGCATCAATCGGCTTGACGCTCACCTGCGCAAGGTCAGGGTCGTAGAACCACAGGTTCTTGCCATCGGCCACCATGAGCTCGCCAGCACTGTCGCGCGCGCCCTGCGGGCGCAGCTCCCAGCGCAGCTTGCCGGGACGCGACACGACGAGAGTGCCGGCTCCCCGGTCAAGCTCCTTGCCGTGGGAATCCACCAGCGTCTGCGAAAAATTGGCGCGCAACGTCTTCAAGCCATCGAGGTAGCGATCGAGGAGCGTCACACCGCCCGGCGCATCGCCTTCTGCTGCGCTCACGGCGAGCGCGACGAGGAGCGCCAGAGCTCTGCCGTGGCGCAAGTTCATTCCTCGCGCGGGGCGGGCGCGAGCACTTCGCGCGCGCCGTTGGTCTGCAGCGATCCCACAAGCCCCGCAGTCTCCATGGCCTCGAGCATGCGCGCGGCGCGGTTGTAGCCGATTTTCAGGCGCCGCTGCACGTAGGAGATCGATGGCTTGCGCTCGGTTATCACGATCTTCACCGCCTCATCGTAGAGCGGATCCTGCTCGGCATCGTCGCTGCCAGCGGCGACGAAATCCTCCGGATCCTCCGGGAAGCCGGCGAGCGGCGTGCGCGGCCCCGTGAGCACCTCCTCCACGTAGTTGGGCGGCGCGCCCTTCAGGGCCGACACCACGCGGTGCACTTCCTGGTCCGAGACGAAGGCGCCGTGCACGCGCGTCGGCAAGGAGGTGCCGGCGGGCAGATACAGCATGTCGCCGTGCCCGAGCAGCGTCTCCGCGCCCATCTGATCGAGAATGGTACGCGAGTCGACGCGCGCGGAAACCTGGAAGGCGATGCGGCAGGGAATGTTCGCCTTGATGAGGCCGGTGATGACGTCGACCGACGGCCGCTGAGTGGCCAGCACCAGATGGATGCCCGAGGCGCGCGCCTTCTGCGCAAGGCGCGCGATCAGCTCCTCATCGATGATCACGACCACATAGGGCAGCGGGGTGAGATTGGGGATCTGCGACTGATCGATGCTGGGATCGTTCGCGGCGCGCTGCAGGAGCACCGGATCCACGATCGGCTTGCCGTCCTTGATGGCATCGCTCACGCGGCGATTGAAGCCTGCGATGTTGCGCACGCCGAGCGCCGCCATCAGCTGATAGCGCCGCTCCATCTCCGCCACGCTCCAGCGCAGTGCGTTCGCCGCCTGCTTCATATCGGTCACGACCGGCGCCAAGAGGTGCGGAATGCCCTCGTACACCGAAAGCTCGAGCATCTTCGGGTCGATCATGACGAGGCGCACATGCTCGGCGGTGGATTTGTAGAGTAGCGACAGCACCATGGCATTGATGGCGACAGACTTTCCCGAGCCGGTCGTGCCGGCGATCAGCAGGTGCGGCATGCGCGCAAGATCGGCAACCACCGGATGGCCGCCGATATCCTTGCCGAGCGCGAGCGCGAGCGGCGAGTGCATATCGTCGTAGGCCTTGGAGCGCACGATCTCGCCGAGAGTCACGACCTCGCGCTTCTCGTTGGCGATCTCAAGTCCCATGACATTCTTGCCCGGGATCACCTCGACGACGCGCACGCTCAACACCGCGAGCGCCCGCGCCAGATCCTTCGCAAGACCGGTGATCTGGCTCGCCTTCACGCCGGGCGCCGGGCGCAGCTCGAAGCGCGTCACCACCGGTCCCGGCTGCACCGCCACCACCTCGGCGTCGATCCCAAAGTCCTTGAGCTTCATCTCCACGAGCCGCGAGAGCGCCTCGAGCGCTTCGGCGGAGTACGAAGCCTCGACCGCAGGAGGATCATCGAGGAGCTTCAGTGCCGGTAGCTCATTCGCGGCGGGCGGCTCGAAGAGGAACGCTTGGCGCTCCTTTTCCACACGCTCGCTCTTGGGCACGGGCGGCAGCGGCGTATCGATGCGCGGCGGCACGCGTGCGGCGGATTTTCTCTGCTCGCTGATCGCGGCGTCCTTGCGCGCCTGCTTGCGCTCGCGGCCGAGCGCGACATCCCGCGCAAGCCAGCGCCGCGCGCGCGCCCAGCCGATGCCGCGCCAGGTTAAGGCACCGAGCTGATCCATGATCGTAAGCCAGGAGACGCCGAAGGCGAGCGACAGGCCGCCCATCCAGGCCGCGAGGAGGAGGAGTGTCGCGCCCAGAAACTTCAAGCCCCCCGCAAGAGCGAGCCCGATGAGGTCCCCCACCACGCCGCCCGCGCTCTGACGCAGTGGGCCCGGGTCCCAATGCAGACGCGCCAGGGCGCAGCTTGCCGCGAGCACCAAGAGAGCTCCGCCGACGCGCACCGCGGTGTTGGCGCGCGAGGCCCCCTCATCGCGGCCGCGATTGCGCATCAGCGCCCAGCACCACAGTGCCAGCATGAAGGGGAAGAGAAACGCGGGCCAGCCAAAGAGAAAGAAGAGGACATCGGCGAGCCACGCGCCGATGGGGCCGACGCGGTTGTGCACCACCGACGAGTCGCCGGTGAAGGAGAAGCCGCGGTCCTCCGGAGAGTACGAGGCGAGCGCCGCGAACAGCACGATGGCGATGACGCCGAGCGTGAGGAACGCACTCTCGCGCAGACCGCGATGTACCGCGGCCGTGAAGCGGATGGGAGCGCGCGAGCGCGCGGAGGAGTCCGACAATTCTTGCGCCTTAGTGCGATGAAAATGACGTAGAAGCTTGATTCTACGGGCGAGAACCCCAAGCCAACAAGCTCATAGGGCCGCACGGAGAGTTGCTATTATGAACCCGAAAGCAATTGTGCACCCATGAAAAATCTGCGCCACAACCGCCTGATCATTCTCGGCTCCGGCCCCGCGGGCTACAGCGCAGCGGTGTACGCCGCACGCGCCAATCGCGCACCGCTCCTCATCACCGGTGTCGAGGAGGGCGGGCAGCTCATGACGACGACCGACGTCGACAACTGGCCGGGCGATGTCGAAGGCCTGCAGGGACCGGCGCTGATGGAGCGCATGCGCCGCCATGCGGAGCGCTTTGCCACGCAGATCGTGAACGACCATATCGACAGCGTGCAGCTTGCCAAACGCCCCTTCGAACTGCACGGCCACGGCACGGTCTACAGCTGCGATGCGCTCATCATCGCAACCGGTGCCGCCGCCATGTACCTCGGGATTCCTTCCGAGGAGAAATTCCGCGGCAAGGGCGTCTCCGCCTGCGCAACCTGCGACGGGTTCTTCTTTCGCGGGCAGCGCGTCGCAGTCGTCGGCGGCGGCAACACGGCGGTGGAGGAAGCCTTGTACCTGTCGCATATCGCCGCACACGTGACCCTGGTGCACCGGCGCGAGCGCTTGCGCGCTGAGAAAATCCTGCAGACGCGCCTCTTCGAAGAGGCCGAGGCGGGAAAGATCGCAGTGGTATGGAACCACACCATCGATGAGGTCCTGGGCGACCAGAGCGGCGTAAACGGCGTGCGCATCCGCCACGCAAGCGACGGCAGCACACGCGAGCTTGCCGTCACCGGCCTCTTCGTCGCCATCGGCCATACTCCCAACACCAAACTCTTCACGGAGCAGCTCGAGACCCGAGGCGGCTATCTCGTCGTGAAGAGCGGCCTGGCAGGTGATGCCACCGCGACGAGCCTGCCCGGAGTGTTCGCCGCAGGAGACGTGGCCGACCACGTGTACCGCCAGGCGGTCACCTCGGCGGGCGCCGGATGCATGGCCGCGCTCGACGCAGACCGTTACCTTGAGGGGCTCGACGCGGGCGGGTCCTAAGGGAATGCGCAGCGGCATTCACTCTCAAATCGACGCACTCGAGCGGCGAGAGTGGAACGCGCTTGCGGGCACGCACATCCCCTTCCTGCGCCATGAGTTCCTAAGCGCACTCGAACATACCGGCTGCATTGGCGCGCGCAGCGGCTGGGAGCCGCGCTATTTCACGCTCACCGATGCGCAGGGGCTCTGCGCCGCGGTGCCCGCGTTCGTGAAAATGCACTCCTATGGCGAGTTCGTATTCGACTTCGCCTGGGCGCAGGCCTACGAGCGCGTCGGCGGCCGCTACTACCCCAAACTCACCATCGCGGTGCCCTTCACCCCCGCGACGAGTCCGCGCCTGCTGCTGCGTCCCGGCGCAGATCCGAGTTGCGCGCGGCGTCTCCTCGAGGACGTCGCGGCCTATGCGGCCGAGGAGTCGCTCTCCTCCGTGCACGCGCTCTTTCTGGATGAGCCTGCGCGCCAGGCCTGCGCGGCGGCGGGCTGGCTCCTGCGGCGCGACTGTCAGTTTCATTGGACCAATCGCGGCTATGCGAGCTTCGAGGAATATCTTGCGACCTTCACGGCCGAGAAGCGCAAGAAGGCGCGGCGCGAGCGGCGCCGCGTTGCCGAAAGCGGCATCCGCTTCGAGACCCGCTTCGGCGCGGATATGGACCGGCGGCTGCTGGATCGCGTCTATGCGCTGCATCGCGATACGTTCCGGCGCCACGGACACGAGCCCTACCTGTCGCGCGCCTGCTTCGGCGAGATTGCGCGCACTTTGGGTGAGGAGCTCATGGTCAAAGTCGCCATGCACGGCAGCGAGCCGGTGGCGGCGGCGGTGTTTTTCTGGTGTCAGGAGGCGCTCTTCGGGCGCTACTGGGGAGCGGCCGCCGACTATCACAGCCTGCATTTTGAAACCTGCTATCACCAGGGCATCGAGTTCTGCATCGAGCGCGGCATCACGCGCTTCGAGCCGGGTACCCAAGGCGAGCACAAGGTGAGTCGCGGCTTCGAGCCCGCGCTCACCTGGTCGGCGCATTTCATCCGCGATGCGCGCCTGCGCCAGGCGATCGGCGCCTATCTTGAGCGCGAGGGCGAGTCGGTCGATGAGTATGCGCAGGAGGTGCAGGCGCACGTGCCGTACCGCGCGGCATCGGCAAAGGACGTCTAGGTGAAGACCCTCACCTGGCTCTCATCGCGGGACGCTCCGGAGAATTTTCCCCCGCTCGAGCAGGCGCTCGATGAGCCCGCAGGTCTACTCGCCGCGGGCGGCGATTTGTCCGCGGCGCGGCTCCTCGCGGCGTATCGCTTGAGCATCTTTCCGTGGTATTCGCCGGGGCAGCCTGTGCTGTGGTGGGCGCCCGATCCGCGCGAGGTGCTCTTCCCGAAGGAATTTCACGCCTCGCGCAGCCTGCAGAAGGCGCTGCGCAACCGCGGCTATCGCACCAGCATCGATGCGGACTTTCGCGCCGTGATCCAGGGCTGCGCCGCGCCGCGCGCGGCAAGCACGGGCACCTGGATCACCTCCGAGATGCAGCGGGCCTACGCCGATCTGCACGCGCGCGGCTTCGCGCACAGCATCGAGACCTACCGCGATGGCAAGCTCATCGGCGGCCTCTATGGCGTGCGCATGGGCGCTGTGTTCTTCGGTGAATCGATGTTCAGCCGCGAGCGTGACGCCTCGAAGATCGCCCTTGCGCAGCTCGTGGAGGCGTGTCTTGAGAACGACATCGTGGTCATCGACTGCCAGCTGCCCTCGCGGCATCTGCGCAGCCTCGGCACCCGGCCGATCTCCCGCGCGCAATTTCGCGCCCTGGTATGCACGCATGCCGCGGCCGCGGCCTTGCCGCTGCGCATGCCAGAGAGTGCGCCGTAGCTCCTGCCGCGGGCTTCTGATACTTCTGCACTTTCGCGCCCCGCTCCTCCTCCATGGGACGAGAGCAATTAAGCTTGCGGCCGCGCAACCTCGAGTGGCTTAGATTGCATTGCCGCGAGGGTTTATGCAGAATCCGCGCCCCCATGGCAAAAGAAGACGCGATTCAGTTGGAGGGCGAGGTCGTCGAGACCCTCCCCAATACCACGTTTCGCGTGAAGCTCAAGAACGGCCACATCGTGACGGCACACATCTCCGGCAAGATGCGCAAGAATTACATCCGCATCCTCACCGGCGATCAGGTGACGGTCGAAATGACACCCTACGACCTGACGAAGGGCCGCATCATCTACCGCGGCCGCTGATCAGGCGGTAACTTCGGGCAGCTGCGCCGGAGTGCATTCGAATTCGAGCTTCGAGCCATCCGCCGATACGGTGACCTGCACCTGCCCGCCGCCGGCCAGGCGGCCGAAGAGCAGCTCCTCGGCGAGGGGGCGCTTGATGTGCTCCTGGATGACGCGTGCCATGGGACGCGCGCCCATCTTCGGATCGTAGCCTTTCTCCGCAATCCAGCTGCGCGCGGCGTCTTCCACGCTGAGCTGCACGCCCTTCTGCTCAAGCTGCGTTTCAACCTCGACGATGAGCTTGTCGACGACCCGCTCGATGGTCGCCCGGTCGAGCGGCGCAAATTGGATGACAGCATCCAGCCGGTTGCGAAACTCCGGCGTAAATAGGCGGCGGATCGCCTCCATACCATCGCTTGCGTTGTCCGCGTGCATGAAGCCGATCGACGGTCGGCTCATCTCCTGAGCTCCCGCGTTGGTGGTCATGACGATGATGACGTGGCGGAAGTCGGCCTTCCTGCCGTTGTTGTCGGTGAGCGTGCCGTGATCCATCACCTGCAGGAGGAGGTTGAATACATCCGGATGCGCCTTCTCAATCTCATCGAGGAGCAGCACACAGTGCGGGTGCTTCGTGATCGCCTCCGTCATGAGTCCGCCCTGATCGAAGCCGACGTAGCCCGGCGGCGCGCCGATCAGGCGGGAGACGGTATGCCGCTCCATGTACTCGGACATGTCAAAGCGCAGGAACTCGACGCCCATGGCGATCGCGAGCTGCCGTGTGACTTCGGTCTTGCCGACGCCGGTGGGCCCTGCGAGGAGGAAATTGCCGAGCGGCTTTCTCTGATCGCCCAGTCCCGAGCGCGCCATCTTGATCGCTGCGGCGAGCGACTCGACCGCCCGATCCTGTCCGAAGATCACGAGCTTGAGATTGCGTTCCAGGTTCTTCAGAACCTCGCGGTCCGAGGTGGAGACGCTCTTCGGGGGGATGCGTGCCATCCGCGCCACCACCTCCTCGATGTGGCGCACCTCGACCGTGTGCTCGCGCTCGGCGAGCGGCTTCAGGCGCAGCCGTGCGCCCGCCTCATCGACCACGTCGATCGCCTTGTCGGGCAGGTGGCGCTCGCTGATATGCCGTGCGGAGAGCTCGGCCGCGGCGCGCATCGCATCCACGGCGTACACAATGCTGTGATGCTCCTCGAAGCGGCTCTTCAGGCCCAATAATATTTCGATCGTCTCCTCGATGGACGGCTCCACCACGTCGATCTTCTGGAAGCGCCGTGCGAGGGCGTGGTCCTTCTCGAAGATGCCGCGATATTCCTGATAGGTCGTCGAGCCGATGCAGCGCAGTTCGCCGTTCGTGAGCACGGGCTTGATGAGGTTCGACGCG
>Ga0302177_10000150_pt1 | contig 58522 bp, 60 predicted proteins | sample I_Palsa_E1_2_FD_198780 | JGI IMG/M metagenome (GOLD analysis project Ga0302177, IMG submission 198780) | Peat permafrost microbial communities from Stordalen Mire near Abisko, Sweden - I_Palsa_E1_2 | ecosystem: Environmental > Terrestrial > Soil > Palsa > Peat permafrost | place: Sweden... | reverse complement strand
CGTCATGGCGCCGGTGACGAGCGGGCGGTTCTTGGTCCGGTTCATCAGGCGGTCGATGTCGCGGTCCACCACCATGTTGATGGCGTTGGCCCCGCCGGCGGCCAGCGCACCCCCGGCCAGGGTGGCCACCATGAGCCAGACCGGCGGCACGCCACGCTGGGCCACCACCATGGTGGGGAGCGTTGTGACCAGCAAGAGCTCGATGATCCGGGGCTTGGTCAGGGCGATGTAGGCCCCGACGGTGCCGCGCGCCTTGGCCAGGCCTTGCTGCTCCGGAAGGGCCGGCGCCTCAATGGACATTGTCCGTGCAGCCTACGGCCGGAAGGTCGCCCGGGACCAGGCGACGGGCGCCGGTAGCTTGGTCGGAGTGTCGCGGCGCCGCACCCCCACCGTCTCGCCCTCGCTCAGCTACCGGCTCGACGTCCTGGCCCTGGTCCTGACGACCCTCATCGTGCTCACCGGGGCCGCGGTCCGCCTGACCGGCTCGGGCCTGGGCTGTGCCGACTGGCCCGAGTGCTCCGTCGGGCACCTGACTCCGGCGCTGCAGTTCCACGGCCTGGTGGAGTTCGGGAACCGCCTCGTCACCGTGGTCCTGACCGTGGCCGTGGCCGCCGCCTTCTTGGGCTCGGTCTTCCGCAGCCCGCGCCGCCGGGACCTCATATGGCTCAGCGGCGGGTTGGTGGGCGGCGTGCTCGCCCAGGCCGTCCTGGGCGGGATCGTGGTGTACACCAAGCTCAACCCCTACGTCGTCATGGTGCACTTCTTCGCCACCATGCTCCTGCTGGTCGACGCCGTCGTGCTGGTCCACCGCTCCACCCGCGACTACGGGCCCGGCTCGGGCCGTCTCCTGGTGCCGCGACCGCTGATCCGCCTCTTCTACGGAGCCCTGGCCCTCCTCGCGCTCGTCATCGCGGCCGGGACGGCCACCACCGGTGCCGGACCGCACGCGGGCGATGCGTCGGGTCAGCAGGTGGCCAAGCGGATCCCCATTGCCTTACGCGACATGGCCGAGCTCCACTCGAGCCTGGCCCTGCTGCTGATCGGCGTCACCATCGGGCTCGTAGTGGGGCTCCACATGGGCGACATACCCGAGCGGGTCCGCCGTGCCGCCCGCATCCTCATGGTGGTCATGGTGGCCCAGGCCGGCGTCGGCTATACGCAGTACTTCACCCACCTGCCGGCGCTGCTCGTCGAGGTCCACATCCTCGGCGCCACCGCGCTGGTGATCGGGGCCACGCGGACCTTCCTCGCCTGCACGTTCCACGCGCCCGAGGTGCTGCCCGCCCCCGTCGTCCTCGACACGCCCGAGCCGAGCGTGTCGATCGGTGCCCATTAGGCTCTGTTGTTCCGTGCTCTGCGCACGGTGCCGGCCCCCATCGTCTAGCGGCCTAGGACACCGCCCTTTCACGGCGGCAGCACCGGTTCGAATCCGGTTGGGGGTGCTTGGTTCCCGATCGCTCAGACGCTGGCGGCGAGCAACCGCGCGTCGTAGTTGTCGGCCAGGGAGAGAAGCGCACCTGCCCCATCTCCGGAAAAACACGAGCCGTGCATGACGGCGAGCGTGGAAGGGGAAAGATCAGCCAGACCGCGGATGGTCGATCCGGTGGTTGGCGTGAGGCAGGAGGCGCCGAACACGTCCTCGGCCTGTGAGGCCGCCTCGACGATGTCGTCGGTCGTCACGGCCGGCCCGTCGCCGAGCTGGGTGAAGAGATCACCGCACAAGAGGGTGCCTGTGGTCTCCTCGAACAGCACCCGGGCTTCCCATCCGTGCGGTACGTGGGGCGTATCGATGTGGCGAACCCGGTGTGCCCCCAGGTCGACGACCTGCCCGTCGGCCAGCTGCACCGGCGGGCGAAGAGCCAGATCGTTGAGCGACACCATGCATCCCGTCGCCCCGTGCGCCACCTCGGCGCGAGGTGCGACCTCGAGCAGTTCGTTCATGGAACCGTTCTCGTCCGCTTCGAGGTGGCCGAACGTGACCCAGCGCAAGCTCTCGAGCGGCGTCAGGGCGCCGATGGCCTCGGTGACCTCGGGCAACATGTGGCGCAATCCTGTGTGGAACAACAGGGGCTCTTCGTCAACGATGAGGTACTGATTGAAAGTGAACCCGGTCGGCCCAATGTCGGGAACGAAGGTGGAGAACCGGTAGATGCCTTCGGCAACTTCTTGCGTGCGTATGTCCATGACTGCTTCCTTTCTTGAGGTGAAGTTTGGTCGAGTGACTACAGCGGCAGCGGGTGGCGCAGTACTCCGTCGCCGTGGGCTCGTTCGGCCAAAATCCGGCAGAACTCGACGGCGTCGATGACAATGTGCTCGCTATCGTTCCCAGAGCGGAAGCGCCCACCCGCCGGCCCTTCCAGCAAGAGGTCGAACGGCTCACCGTGGGTGGCCGCCCATTCGGCGACGATGTCGGCGACGAGGCGCCCGTCGTGGGCGGCGGTGAGATCGAGCGGCTTGCCCACTGCCCTCGCCAGATCCACCCGGTGCATCCACACGTCACGAGTGAATCCCACGTCGAAGAGGTACAAGACGGGTTGGCGTCCGACCGGAGCGGGGAGATTGAGAAGCGGGAGGTGGGCGATGGGTCGGGGCAGCCGGGTTCGCGATCGGAGTGCTTTGACGGAAATCGTCTCCCATTCCGAGATGAGCTGGCCCGTGGTCAGTTCGGCGCGCTCACGCACCTGCAACTCGTTCATCCCGTCCCACCAGTACATCGCACCGATCTCTTTGACGATGGGCCGGCCCGTTCGCACCTGACGGATGAACTCACGAGGCGAGGCTTGCCCAGCCGCGGAGCCAATGACATGCGCAGCGAGTGACTTCACATTCCAGCGGGCGCAGTCTGTGGGTTGCACCCAGTCCTCGGGCTGCAGACTCCGCAGGAGCTCTGCAAACTTTCGGTTCTCTTCGGCCGCAATCTGCATGGCCTCCTTGTGCTTGATCCTGGGGACCATGGCCACGTCGTACTCCATTGTCTGGCTCACTTCGCCTCTCCTCTCACTTTCTTCGATTGCTTGGTTCGCTTGAGATCACCGAGGAACATGTCGACCGATCGTTCCGCCAAACGGGCCCACCGGTCACCACCGGGATCGTTTGCCACCTGCTGGTGCGCCAGTCCGTTGACCAGAGCGCTGAACAGGTCGATGGACTCGGGTTCCGACGCCCGCACCGCTGCGAGCCGTTGTCGTGCAATTTCGTAGAACTCCTGGGCCACGGCGTAAGAGGCCGGCGATGGCTCGAAATCCGGGATCGTCCGTTGGAAGAGGAGCTGGTGACGGACGACATCCACCGACGAGAACATCACGAGGCTCTGGACGAACTCGATGAGCGACTGCCGCGGATCGTCACGATCGGGGAGATCGCCGATCCAAGCAAGAAGTTGGCGATTGCCGTCGGCAAACATCATGTCGTAGAGGTCGAGCTTGGAGTCGAAGTACGCGTAGAGGGAGGGCTGGCGGAGTTCCACCCGATCTGCCAGATCGCGCAGGGAGATAGCGGCGAGGCCGTCACGGTGAGCCAACGACCAGGCCTCGACCAGAATCCGGGCCTTTTTCGCCTCTCTCCGGTCTCCCCGTCTATCGACTCCCGTTGTTTCGGTTGACGCCATGTCTGCCTCCGGCGAGGATCTATCGCTGATAGATTATCTATCGGCGATAGTTACATGACTGACGTGGAGTGTCAAGGCCCGACTTCCCAATGGCGATGGGCATGGGCCTTGGGCCGGTGTCACGCTCAGATCAGCGCCTGCTCACGGTTGTGGCTCGCGGGCGTGCATCGGGAGCTTGAATAAGAGCAGAAAGGTGCCGGCCAGCGGCACCAGGCACGCCCACGCCGTGACGGCGAGAGCGTGAGTCGGGTCACTCCCGGTGAACGCGGAGAAGAAGACTGTTCCCAACGCCGCCACGCCGAGCGCGCTCGAGACTTGCTGGACCGCCTCGAGCACGCCCGAGGCGGAGCCCACTTCGTTCATGCCGACACCGGCCAGGATGAAGTCGAATAGTTGGCCGATGCTCAGGCCGGCACCGAGTCCGAAGAGGAACAGCCCAGGAGCGAGGTCCAGCGTCGAGGCCGTGCGGGTGCCGGTCACACTCATGGCCAGCACGACCGCGCCCGCGGCGACAATCGCGACACCGATGTGGAGCAGGTGACGGCCCAGCGGCTTGACGAGGGCGAACCCAGCGCCCATTCCGGCGATCATCCCGACGACCATCGCCATCAGGGTCAGTCCGGCGTGGACCGGCGAGAAGTGCTCGCCGAGTTGGGCGAACAGCGAGACGCAGAGCACCAGGCCGCCGAACGCGCCGAAGAAGGCGAGTGCGACGAGGATCCCGCTCGTGTACGTGCGGTTTGCGAGCAGCCCGGGCTCGATCAGCGGATCGCCGTGAGGACGGCGCTCCCACAGGGCGAACGCGCCGAGCAACACCGCTCCGGCGGCGAGCAAAAGGAAGGTCCAAACCGGCCACCCGGCGGCGCGGCCCTGTATCAGCGGGTAGATGATCACACTCAGAGCCACGCCGATCAGCACCATCCCGCCGATGTCGAGGCGGATCCCCGGATGGGCAACGGTCCGCGGTAACACCCGGACGGCTCCGGCGAACGCCGCCACGCCGATCGGTACGTTGATCAAGAAGACCAACCGCCATCCGACGCCCCACAGATTGGCCTCGACGAGCGCACCAGCCAGGATGGGCGCCGCCAGGATCGAGAGCCCCATCACCGGCCCGAAGGCGCCGAAGACCTTGGTGATCTCCTCGTCGTCGAAGACCTCTTTGATCATCCCGAACCCCTGCGGAATCATCAGCGCCCCGAACGAGCCCTGGAGCACTCGGAAGACGATGAGGACCTCCATCGAAGGAGCGACTGCACAGGCCGCGGACATCACCGTGAAGCCAGCCGAGCCGATCAGGAAGAGGCGCCGCCGGCCGAACATGTCCCCAAGGCGGGCGCCGGTGATCAAAAACACGGCGAAGGCCAGCGTGTAGCCGGCGGGCAGCCACTGCAAGGTGGAGGCGCTTCCTCCGAGCGCAGCGCGGATCGACGGGCCGGCGACGTTGACGATCGTCGCGTCCATGAGATCCATGACGTTGGCGGCGATCACGACCGCGAACACGAACCAGCGCACCGGGTTCCGGGGGGCTGGCGTCGTGCCGGCCATGGCCAGCCCTTCGTCCCTGGTCGTCACTGTTCCTGCACCTGCATCGGTTCCCACACTCGCCTCCTCACTGAGTACGCCGTTCGCAGTTGTGTACGGTAGCAGACTGAGTACAGTGTTCGCAATGGATCCGAGTCGAGGAGTGATCTGGGAGCGTCCCGAGCGGGCCAGCCGAGGTCCGGCGCCCTCGCTTTCGCGTGACAAGATCGCGGCAACTGCCGTGACACTGGCCGATACCCAGGGGATCGAGGCGGTCTCGATGCGGGCGCTCGCGGTCGAGCTCGGCGTCGGAGCCGCGTCCCTGTACCGCTATGTCGCCCGCAAGGACGAGCTCATCGACCTCATGGTCGACTCGGTCATGGGGAACGATCTCCACTTCGAGATCAGCGGGGAGTGGCGCGGCGACCTGCGCTCGGTCGCGCGCGGCCTACGGGCGATGACCCTGCGCCACCCCTGGCTGGCTGTCCATGGCACCGGTCGACGCAATTTGGGGCCGAACACGGCTCGGCTCTACGAGCAGGTGCTCGGCGCGATCGACGGTCTGGGTCTCACGATCGACGACATGCTCGTGATGGTCGAGACGCTCGACGCCTTCGTCCGGGGACGCTCCCTGGAGGATCTCTCCGAGCAGGAGGCCGTCCGTCGCTCCGGCCTCAGTCAAGAGGCATGGATGCAAGCTCAGACTCCCCACGTGCAGAGCTTGATGGAGAGCGGCCACTACCCCGTGCTCACTCGCGTGGTTCTCGACGCCCGCGCCCCCCATGATCCCGACCGCCTCGAGCATGGCTTCAATGTCGGCCTCGAACGGGTGCTCGACGGTCTCGCCACGATGCTCCCTGAATAACCCGCCTGCCCTTCGTTTCGGTCCTCGAGAGGCTTCGTCGCCAGCGACCCTGTCTCTGGGACAGACTCGGCGGCGGAGCCAACGAGGGAGGGACGGAGCAATGCGGTTCAACCACATGGAGTTGACGTTTCCGGTCGGCAGCCTGACCACGACGCTGCGTGAGGAGATCGATGCCTTCTACAGCTCGATCTTCGGTTGGGCTGCCCTCGATACGGACGTCGTCGGGCAGTCCTGCCATCTGTTGCTGCCCGACCCGGATCAGTTCATCCTCCTGGCGGAGAGCGAGCGACCGATGAGCTCGCCCGGTTACGACCACCTCGGGCTGCTGCAGGACTCCCGCCAGGAGGTCGACGATCTCCTCGACGCGTGCGAGCGGTACGCCGAGAAGGACGACCGGGTGTCGATCAAGCGCTACGAGGACCTCGTCTACCCGGGCCTGACGGTGCACGCCTTCTACGTGAAGTACCTCTTGCCCATCTATTTCGACGTGCAGAGCATGGAGCGCTCCTAAAGGACCCGTCCGGTCACGACGACGGGCACGCCCCCGCCGTCACGGTGATGTACACCTGCGCGGGATGCCCGACCGTTTGCACGGTGAGGTGGGTCGCACCAGGTGAGGAGGTGATGCGACCGCCCTTCACGGCCGAACACCACCCATTCGGATAGTGCTCCGAGGCCGCGATGGAGATGGTCGTCAACCCGTGTGCCGACTCCGTCGGGGCGTAGACCATGTTGAAGGCACCGGTGAACGGGTTGAAGATGACGGAGTTGGGGTCACCCGCCACCGCTTGCGGATAAGTCCGCGAGAGCACGGTCACGACCGGCGAATACGTCCCGTCGGGCTGCACCAGACCCTCCGCCGACGAGCCCGTGGGATCGTCGTAGTACTTCCAGGCCCAATAGATCCAGCTCAGCTCGTCCAGGCCAGCCCATTCCACGTCGAATCCGGCGAGCGGGACGCTCGTCGTCGCCCCGAACTCGCTCATGAAGCCGGCGGGCCCGGCCGATTGGGAGGCCGAGGCCATGGAGAGGCGGGTGATCTCCTGTTCGGATGCGGCGGTCTCCTCCGACTGCAGACACCTGAGCAGGTCGGTCGGATTACCCGTGACGGGGCTGCGGTCACCGCAATAGACGTGGAAGTTGAACACGACGCGTTTGAAGGGCAAGGGGCCCAACTGCGACGGGATGTTCCCGCCCGTCACCCAGTAGATGTCCGGCTCCACAAAGGTCAGGTGATGGCTGTCAACCGCCTGGATCGTCGGGATGACGCCGTTCTTCGGGTCTCCGGGGGGACAGGTGAGCGCGCCGGCGCCGTTGGCCAGGAAGGTTGCATGCCCTTTGCCGATGTAGAAGCACTCCAGCTGTCCCGTGAAGGTCGACTCCGATGCCGTCTGGGTCTCCGTGGAGAAGGGCTCGTTGTAGGGGTCGTACCCGACGACCCAGCGGTCGTTCTTGAAGTACTGCGCCACCGTTTTCCAGACCAGGTCGTAGTTGCCCTGGAGATTCCCGATGACGTCGTTGCTCCAGAAGTGGGCCACGGCCGTCTGCAGGGTGGGACTCGAGTAGTTGTTCGACCAACGCCCGCCCTTGGGGATGATCGGCACGTTGTCGGTGCAGACGGCCCAATCAGGTGCGCCCTCGCCCCGAAAGTTCTGGTTGTAGACGTCCTGGTGCATGTCGAGGAGGGTGTAGATGCCGTAGTGCGCCAGCAGCTTGACGGTGGCGGCGACGTGGCTCAGGTACTGCTCCGCGACGGCTTTGTTCCACTCATGCGCGTTGCCGGGCGCGCCCGGAGTGCAGATCTGCGGTTGGTTGGGCCCGCCGGAGCCAGGCTCGAGCGCCTGCCATTCGATACCGAGGCGCACCACGTTGAAACCAAGTTGTTGCATTTTCGCAGCGTCGGTGGCGTCGAAGTTCCACGGCTCACCGGGATCGGGGTAGGCGATGTAGGGCGCGTGCTTGTAGACGACATTCACCCCGTGCATAAGGACGACACGTCCCTGGCTGTCGTAAAGGTACGGCCCGCCGGGTGAGCTCAAGAAGCTCGGCACGTTCGGAGTCGTCCCGACGCCGGACACCCCGCTGCTGGCCTGGTACTGCACACCGGTGCCGCGCAACGGCACGATGTGCGGAGTCAACGCATTGATGTTGGGTTGGTTGACGACGTGCTGCGGTGTCGCCGTCGTGGTCGTTGTCGTTGACGGTGAGGGCGAGATCGGCGCAGGCACGTTCGATGTGGTCGTGGTCGCGCTCGCCGCTGGCGGTGTGGTCATCGTGGTCGTCGGTGGCTTGGCGGTCGTGGTGGTCGTGGCTGCCTTGGAGGTCGTGGTCGACGGCTTCGGGACGGCCGTTGTCGTGGTTGCGGCACCCGCGCCCGCCGTGCCGGTCACCGCGAACGAGGATCCGCACGCCATGACCGCGGCGGCAGTGAAGACCACCCGCTTTGCATAGGTGAACCTGAGGACCATTGACACCTCTCTGCGTCCGCACCGATTCCCGCCGAGCCGCCGACTGTATCGACCCATCGCACCGAATCGGGGCACCACGGCGCATGAGGTCTCGCGTCTTCGTGCAGCGGCCGCGCCCGGACCCGCAACCTGAGACTCGGCTGAGCGCCTAGATGAGGACGCCGCGGCGCCTGCCCCGGATGAGGAGGTCCGCCGACGCGTGGAGATCACTCTGCAGCCGGCTCTGGCTCTCGAGCACTTCGTCCGCCCACAGCATCTGCAGCGTCGTCCGCACCCGGTCCGAGCGCCGCTCATCCCGGACATCCTCGAACGCCTTCCGCAGGACCTCATCGAGGACAGCGGCGTGGGGTGGCGGTTCCTCGAGCACGGCGCGCCGGTCGGCGAGGACGTCGGCGAACTCCTCGAACCAGCGGTTGCTCGATGCGTAGGCGTCACGCAGAACCGCTTCGGCCACCGCCACGGACTCCAGCTCGGGCTGGCCGGCAGCCGGAGGATGGACCGAGAGCGAATCGAGCGTGTAGGCGGCCAACCTGAGCCGATTCGATCCCGTGAAGAGCCGAGACATCGTCTCCATCGACACGACCTTTGCCCCTCGTTCAGCGAGGAACTGCCGGTACGCGTCGTCGAGGATGAGGTAGGCGCGATGGGCGGCTTGCTGACTGACACCGGTGTCGACGTGCCGCCGCGTCGACGTCAATCGCTCGACCGCGTCGGCGAGGTAACGGGAGCTGGTCGTGAACGCCGCCGACAGGGCGTGCCCGAGTGCCGCCGTCGCGCCCCGGGGCCACAACAGGAATCCCACGACGATGCTGACCCCGCACCCGATCGCGACATCCTCAATGCGCGTCAGGCCGACCTTCCAGCCGACGGGCTGAATGATGTTGAACAAGATGACCACCACCAAGGTGAAGGCCGCCTGCCCCGCAGCGAAGGAGATCATGGATGGTGCCATACCGGAGATCAGGACGGCGAGGGGAAGGAGCACCCAGAGCAGGACCGTATGGTCGGCGACGCCGATCATGATGGCCGACCCGACCACGACGCCGACGGCCGTTCCTCCGACGGCGCGCAAAGCCGTGGCGCCCGTCCCCAGAGCATTGGAACGCAACACCGACAGGGTCCCCAGCACCACCCAGAACCCGTGCGACACGTTGGTGATCTCGACCACCGTCACGGCGATGGCGAGGCCCAGCCCGCCGCGCAGCGCATTGCGGAACCACACCGAGCGAAACGACAGGTGCGACAGGAGCCGGTGGACCAAGGCCTGCGAAGCGGACTCGTCCGCCATTCCCAGGTGACGGTCGACCACCGCCTCGGCACCAGCCGCCTCCAGTGCCGCGTCCGCCACCATCTCGGTGGAGATGCCGAGCACCCATGCGTGAAAGCCGGGATCGAGCGAAGCCGCGAGTTCCTTCTCGCTGCCGAGGTCATCCGGGGCGTCCGCTCCCGGCAAGGGTGCCGTCTCAGCCTCGGTCAACGAACGCACGTCGTCCTGGAGCTCTGCAGTGATCAGCTGATCGAGCGTCGTGGTGCAGTCTCGGACTGCGTTGATGCGTGTTGGATCGCGCACCACGTGACCGCTGCCGTCGCAGATCAACCCGGCCGTCTGCCGGAGCGTCTCGGCGACCTTCTCCGTGACCTCTCGCGCCGGCGTCGGCACCCTCGACCACTGCTCGTCTCCGATCATCGCCGAATTGCTGGCGACCCATTCGACGCGTCCAACCAGCTTCGAGAGCGCGACGGCGTTCGCCGCGGCACCCGTCGGAGGGTACGGCGTGCCGGCGAACTGCGTGCGGAGACGACGCAACTCGGAGGTGACGTCGGCCTCGGCCTCGATATCCTCCACGCCCTTGGCGCGCGCCTCGGCCAGTCGAGCAATGGCCGAAACCGCGGCAGACAGGCGGCTTCGAAGGTTGTCGTGCCAGGGAGGCGGCCACACCAGCATGCAGGCCGCAATGCAGAAAACACCGGCCAGCGTCCAGCCCAACAGCCGGGGGCCGATAGCTGAGTCCGGTTGCGCGACGGCGACGGGCAGGACGAAAGTCAGGAGCGCCGCGGTCGTCGCCGTCGCGGCCCGGGGCGCGACGATCCCGGCGAACAGCACGACGAAGCCGACCACCGCCATGGTGACGATGGCAAGCACCTTGTTCGTCGAGACGACGGTGCCGAGGACCGTGAAGCAGGCACCGACGAGGAAGAGTTCGAGGTACGAGGTGAGGCGGGCGCGGGGCGGCCCGGTGAACTCCACGAGGAGCATGAGCGCGAACGATCCGAAGGCACTGAACAGGGCGACCTGCGGGTTGGAAAACGCGGCGTGGGCGATGGCGAACACCCCCGTCATGACGACGGCGGATCGGACCGAACGCTTGGTGATCAGGAGATCGGGGTCCTTCGCTCGGAACCAGCGGACGACACTGCGGTGCGGCGGCGCTGGTGCCTGAGGTTCGGTCTGCGGCGTCACAGGCGGGCGGGCGTCATGGTAGGGACAGGATTATCCCTTCGCCGGCAGCGACCGGGCCACGCCTCGTGCCGACGTCCTCGGCGGCGACCCGGATCCAACCCGCCCTCGGGCGACCTCCCATCACCGCGACCGACGCCTTGGTGGTGGCCACCAGCTCGTCCGAGTGCTCCGGGCCCACCCGCACGAGGATGCCCCCTGACCGCTCGCCGCGATGGCCAGGTTCCCCCGATCAGGAAAGCCAGGCCGCCGAACATCTTCTTCTCGCTCTGCCCCCGCTGACGGCCCACCAACGCCCTGATGCGTTGCGCCAGGTCCTCCTCGTAGAGCACGGCACCAGCGTACGCAGCGTGCCTCTCCCTGTCTCCCGCGACAGGGACTAGTCCAACTCGGTCAGGAGCTCCCGGCAGCGCTGCGCGTCGCTGCGCAGCTTGGCGCGGAATCCGTCCATGCGCGTCAGCTTGATGCTGATCTGCTCCGCCAACGATTCGTTCAGCACCAGAGCTTCTTGGAGGGTCGCTTTCTGCTCCGCCAACGCCTTCTTGCTCGTGGCATTCCGCGCGGCATGGTACGACGCCCGCAACTCGTCGAGCCGCGCCTCGAGGGCGAGGAAATCACGGATCTCGTCGAGATTCATGCCGAGGACTTCTCGCAGCTCGAGAATCCGCTCCAGATGGGCGAGGTCCTCCGGCGTGTAGCGCCGCTCGCCCCCCGCGGTGTACAGCGAAGGCGTGAGCAAGCCGAGCTCTTCGTAGTACCGCAGCGTCCGAGCGGAGACGCCGACCCGTGTCGCGGCATCACTGATGCGGATGCCGGCGTCGGTTCCATCGGCGGCGTCGGACGGGACAGGATCCTTGCGTTGCGTGGAGACGGCCATCTCAGTCCAGCAACAACGACTCGGCGTCGGTCTCGGCCACGGCCTCCTGGGCCGGGACAACGTCGGCGATCTGCCCGTCCGTGCTGTCCTTTTCGACATAGTGGTACTTGCCGCCCCGGAGGAGCGACGCCACGGCTCCGACCAGGCACGCACCCGCGGCGAACGAGAACGCCTCGGTCAGACCCTTGGAGAAGGCGGGCGCGATCAGATGCGGGAAGAACTGGCGGCTGGTCAGGTAGGTCGCCGTCGAGTGTGGGAGCCGCGCCAGCTCAGCGTGGCCCAGCAGCACCTGGATCGGGTTGTAACCCAGGAAGGCGGCGAAGAGGCTTCCGACCGGGGGAAGGTGCGACACCTTGGTCGCGAGCGCCGGGCTGACTCCCTGCGCGGTGAGGCCGTGGTAGAGGGCAGAGGGCAGCGTCGAGGCCAGCCCGAGGATCATCAGGCTGAAGAAGATGCCGATCGAGAGCACCTGGGCCGATGCATTGAAGGTGCCGGCCATGCCGGCGCCGGCGCCCCGCTGGTTCGCCGGCAGGCTGTTCATGATGCCGGTCTGATTCGGCGCGATGAACATGCCCATGCCGACCGAGTTGAAGAAGATGAGGGCGGCGAACCCGATATAGGAGAAGTTGACCGGAAGCGTGGTCAGCAGAAGGAAGGTGGCCGCCGCAATCACCAACCCGCCCGTCGCGAAAGGCCGGGCACCGTAGCGGTCCGCCAGCAGCCCGCTCAGAGGTGCCGCCGCGAGCAACCCGACCGTCAACGGGATCATGTAGATGCCCGCCCACAACGGCGTGGCGGCGAAGCTGTACCCGTGCAGAGGAAGCCAGATTCCCTGCAGCCAGATGATCAACATGAACGTCAAACCGCCGCGGCTGAGCGAGGCGAGAAAGCTGGCTGCGTTGCCCGCCGAGAAGGCGCGAATGCGGAACAGCGAGAGGCGGAACATCGGCTGCTTGACCCTGGTCTCCACAATGCCGAAGACGATCAGCACGAGCAGGCCGCCGAAGATCTCGACCAGCACCTTCGGGTTGGTCCAGCCCATGGAGTGTCCGCCGTAGGGCAGAAGGCCGTAGGTGATGCCGATCAACACCAGGATGAGTCCGGCGGCGAATGTGAAGTTTCCGACCCAGTCGATCTTGGCCGGCGTGCGCACCCCTCTTTCCTCGAGCTTCACGTAGGCGACGATCGTGCCGAGGATGCCGACAGGCACCGAGATCAGGAACACGAGGTGCCACTCGACGGGGGCCAGGACACCGCCGAGGACCAGCCCGACGAACGAGCCGGCGATGGCCGCGGTGTTGTTGATGCCGAGTCCCAGGCCGCGCTGATCGGCCGGGAAGGCGTCGGTGATGATGGCCGAGGAATTGGCGAAGAGCATGGCCCCGCCCACGCCCTGGCCGACGCGCATGCCGATGAGCCAGAGGGCCGCGGGGGTGCCGGTGAGCCAGGTCACGGCGAGGAGGAGCGAGAACGCCGTGAAGACGACGAAGCCGATGTTGAAGATCCTGACCCGGCCGAAGATGTCCCCGACGCGACCCAACGTCACCACCAGGACGGCCAGGACCACGCTGAAGCCCATCAGCATCCAGAGGAGATAGCCGGTGTTGCCCGGGGTGAGCGGATTGAGCTGAATGCCGCGGAAGATGTCGGGTAGCGAAATGAGGACGATGGACTGGTTGATGAAGACCATCAGGGTACCGAGGGTCACCGTCGTCAGCGCGATCCAGCGGTAGTTGGACTTCCCCGGGGCGGCGGACAGGGGCGCCGCCGCGCCGTTGCCGTTCGTCAAAGTTCCGGCGGTCACCTCAAGAAGTTTAACGTTAACGTCAGGGTCATAGGCTAGGTGGGCCCGATTCGCCGTTGGCCTGGGGCGATCCGAACCGGGACCCCGGTCTCAGGGTGTCGGGGGAGCCGTCAGCGCCGGCTCGAACACCGCCGCCACATCCCGTGAGCAGGCCACGGCCGCCTCGCTCTCGATCTGGGTGACGGACATGAGCACGCCCAACATCAGCGCGATGACGCCGTTGCCGACCGTGGTGGGGTCGATGTCCGGTCGCACCGTTCCCGCCGCCTGACCCGTGCGCAGGATCTCCGTGCAGGCCTTCCGCAACTCGTTCAAGGCGGGAATCTCGAGCTCACGGACGGTCACTTCGGGCTCCAGACCGGCGAGGAGGCGGCGGGCCAGCGGATGGTGCTCGACGGCGTCCACCGGGGAGAAGATCAGGGTGTCGTGCCAACGCCGGACGTCGGGCACGTCGAGGACGGTCGCCAGGCCCTCCTGGATCAGCCCCGGGCGCAGTTGAAGGACTACAACCGCCCCGACTTCCACCCGGACGACAGCGACACGACCGAGTTGGTGGAATCCTGGAGAGCGGAACTCTTCGGTGCCACCGGCACCTTGAACGACAAGCTGATTGGAGCAGCGGCCTGATGGAGACAGCGTCCGCCGAAAGAACGCCCCACCTCGACGTCCTGATCGTCGGCGCCGGATTGTCCGGCATCGGCGCCGGCCACTACCTCCAGACCGAGTGCCCCTGGGCCGAGTACGAGATTTTCGAAGCGCGAGACGCCATCGGAGGGACGTGGGACCTCTTCCGCTACCCCGGCATCCGATCGGACTCGGACATGCACACCCTGGGTTACTCGTTTCGGCCCTGGGAGGGCGAGAAGTCGATCGCCGACGGCGACTCCATACTGCAGTACATCAAGGACACCGCCAGAGAGTCCGGCGTCGACACCCACATTCGCTTCAACCACCGGATCACCGCGGCCAACTGGTCCACGGCCGATTCGCTCTGGCGCATCACCGCAGAGCGGACGGACATCAACGAGTCCTCGGAGTTCACCGCCTCGTTCCTCTTCTCCTGTAGCGGGTACTACCGCTACGACCACGGGTACCTGCCCGACTTCGAGGGGATGGCCGACTTCGCCGGCACCATCGTGCACCCGCAGGCGTGGCCCGAAGGCCTCGACGTGTGCAGAAAGAAGGTCGTCGTCATCGGCAGCGGGGCCACCGCAGTCACGCTTGTCCCCGCTCTGGCCCGAGCCGCTTCCCACGTGACCATGCTGCAGCGATCACCCACCTACATCGCGACCCTGCCCGAGAAGAGCCCCGTCGTCGCGGCGCTGCGAAAGGTCCTGCCGGCGCAGCAGGCGGGGACCGCGGCGAAGTGGTTTCACGCCGTCCTCACCCAGGCCTTCTACGGGTTCAGCCGGAAGTATCCGAAGCTGGTCCGGCGGATGCTGGCCAAAGGTCTGGAGCGACAACTTCCGTCCGGGTACGACATCGCCACCCACTTCACGCCGCGCTACAACCCGTGGGACCAGCGTTTCTGTGCCGTGCTGAACGGCGACCTCTTCAAGGCACTCTCCGACGGCACGGCATCGGTGGCCACCGACACGATCGAGCGCTTCACCGAGAAGGGCCTTCTGCTCTCGTCGGGGCAGGAGCTCGAGGCTGACATCGTCGTCGCCGCCACCGGTCTGGAGCTGCTCTTCCTCGGCGGCATCGCGCTGAGTGTGGACGGAACGCCCGTCGACCCTGCGAGCAGACTCACCTACAAGGGGATGATGATGGAGGGTGTGCCGAACCTGGCGCTCGCCATCGGGTACACGAACGCATCGTGGACACTGAAGTGCGACCTCACGTGCGACTACGTCTGTCGCCTGCTGAACTACATGCACGAGCGCTCGCTGACCGAGTGCGTTCCTCGCAACAAGGACGACGCCCCCGCCGCCTCCACGCCCCTCCTCGGGCTGACCTCCGGGTACATCCAGCGCTCGGCCCATCTGCTGCCGAGGCAAGGGACCACGTACCCGTGGAAGGTGCACCAGAGCTACCTGCGCGACTACCGCGCACTGAAGATGAGTGATATCGACGACTCCATCATGGAGTTCTCCGGTCGACGGGCTCAGGCGAAGGTCCTCGACCCCGTGGCGCCCTGAACAGCGATGAGGCTCCAATGAAGGAATTCGGTGGCCGCGTGGCCGCCATCACCGGAGCTGGTTCCGGCATCGGCCGAGCGCTCGCCAACGCGCTCGCTCGCCAGGGGGCGCACGTCGCGCTGAGTGACATCGACGACGCGGATCTCGCCGAGACGGTGGCGCAATGCGAGGGGTTCGGGGTCAAGATCACGTCCGAGCACCTGGACGTGGCCGACCGGGACGCCGTCTACGCGTGGTCCGACCGGGTCGTCGCCGAGCACGGCAAGGTGAACCTGATCATCAACAATGCCGGCGTGGCGCTGGGCGCCACCGTCGAGTCGATGTCTTACGAAGACTTCGAATGGCTGATGAATATCAACTTCTGGGGTGTGGTCTACGGCACAAAGGCGTTCCTCCCCCACCTGAAGCGGTCCGGCGAGGGCCACATCGTGAATCTCTCGAGTGTCTTCGGGCTGATCAGTGTGCCCTCACAGTCCGCCTACAACGCCGCCAAGTTCGCCGTCCGGGGCTTCACCGATACGCTACGGATGGAACTCGAGATCGAGGGAGCCAACGTCTCGGTGACGACCATCCATCCGGGCGGCATCAAGACGAACATCGCCCGCAATGCACGCATGCACGAGAGCATCCGTGACATCGCTGGAGATCCGGAGAAGGCGGCCAGGGATTTTGAACGGGCCTTCATCACCAGCCCGGAGAAGGCGGCGGCGCAAATTCTCACCGCTGTTCGACGCGACCGTCGCCGCGCGCTGATCGGCCCCGACGCCAAGGTGATCGACATCGTCTCGCGGTTACCCGCCGCCATCTACCAATCAATCCTGACGAGGGGCGTCGCCTCGCGGCGGGGGTAGCCCCCTTCACGCCACGCGCCTACGAACGGCCGCCGAATCCATTGAGGGTGGTACTGATGGCCAGCCGCCACCGTCGCTCGATCGACTCCGTCGAAGTGCCGAGTCGGCCGGCCGCCTCGGCGAAGGCCATGCCTTGGATCACGGCGACGAAGACATGTGCGACATCCGTCTCGTCACCGCGCAGGCGGCCGGCGTCGATGCACCGCCGAATCCGGCCCACAGTCAGGACACGGACCGAACTCGTCGCAGCCAGCTCGTCGGGTCCGGCCGAGAAGTCGGTGAACGGGCGCGAGAACATCACCTCGGCGAGTTCCCGATTGGACCGGATGAACCTGCGGTAGGTGGTGGCCAGGCTCCAGAGGTCGGCGACCGGGTCCCCCGTTTCGCGCAGCTCCCCCAGCTCCTCGGAGAGCCGCCGGAATCCCTCGAAGTAGAGCTCCCGGACGACTCCCGACTTGTCTCCGAACAGCTCGTAGAGGGCAGAGGCCGAGGTCCCGGCGCGGGCGGCCAACGACCGCGTCGTGAGTCCGCCCGCCCCCTCCTCCGCCAGGAGCTCGACCGCGATCGCCAGGGCCCGCTCACGCAGCTCTGGAGTGCGCTGCTTCGTGCGCGGCATCAGGAATCCCTCCGGGAGCAGGCCCCTTGACGGCGGTGCAGTCCAACCGGAACGCTGTTTCGGAACACTGATCTATATTACCCAGCACGCATATGCCCCTGGAGTGACCATGACCGACACCGTCACCTACGCCCGCACTGACCTGGTCAGCACCATCGCCATGGACGACGGCAAGGTCAACGTCTTCTCCATCCCGATGCTGCGCGCGCTGCACGAGGCGTTCGACCAGGCCGAACGCGACGGGACCGTGGTCCTGCTGAAGGGAAGACCCGGGTGTTTCTCGGCGGGCTTCGACCTCCAGACGCTCAGCGGGTCACGCCAGGATGCGCTCACTCTCCTGACACTGGGCGCGTCCCTGGCCGAGCGCGTCCTGTCCTTCCCGACGCCGGTGACGATCGCCTGCACGGGCCATGCGTACCCGGCCGGGGCGTTCCTCCTGATGGCCGCCGACATGCGCCTCGGGGCCGACGGGCCATTCCGGCTGGGACTCAACGAGGTGCGGATCGGGCTCACCCTCCCCTGGTTCGCGGTCGCGCTCGCCCGACACCGTCTCGCCCCCGCCCACTTCGACCATGCCGCCGTGACCGGCGAGATGTTCGACCCCCAGGCCGCTCGGGAAGCCGGGTTGCTCGACGTCGTGGTCCCACCGACCGAGCTCGTAGCGCAGGCGGAGCGGGCCGCTCTCGACCTCGCCACTCTCGATCGTCCGGCGCACGCCGCCACCAAGCTGCGCGTGCGCAAACCGGTCCTCGACGAACTGCGATTGGCCATCGATACCGAGCTGGTCGCGCCAACCTCGACAACCGGGGAGGGAACTGGACACTCAGCCTCATCCGCCCCATGATCAACGTGTGGATGAGTCTCCGTCGTTGCTCGAAACGCTGATCGGTTTCCCGGGCGCGATACTCCGACTGCCTTCCTCGGCACTGGCCACACTCGATGCCATCAACGAGGTCACCGAGCGGATGGATCGCCTCATGACCTTGCTCGATCAACTCGATCGGGGTGTCAACAAAGCAGGCTCGGGGATCGACTTCGCGGCCTTGGGCATCTCGGGCGCGGTCTCAGGGCTGGAGCAGGCGGTCGGGATGCTGGACGCCTCGCTCCCCTCGCTCTCGGAGTCCGCTTCGGCGCTCCGCGGGCTGACCGAGCGCCTCAGCGGAGTGGCGATGGAGTTGGCCAGCGAGCTCCCCAAGGCCACCCGGTCACTCCAGGAGGTGTCGCCGGAGCTGGCCGCTGTGGTCGGGCTCCTCGACGATCGCTTCTCCCACCTCGATACGGTCGTGACGGACATGGCGCGACTGATGGAGTCCGTGGTCGGCACTATCCCGGGAATGCGACGCGTCCTGCGCTCGACTCCGTCGCTGCCGTACGAACCGGACTGAACCGAGGAGGTCCCATGGGTGCCACTCAGCAGGATGCCGCGCTGGCGGTCGTGCAAGCGACGTCGGTTCCCATCCACGACATCGGCACTGCCGCCTACCTCAGCCCAGACATTGCCGGCTGGGCCGGGGAGTGGGGATGGTCCAACCCCTTCGCCTTCTACTTCGCCGGGCGGGGAGGCATGCTCGGAGAGGTCGGTGCCGACGTAGTCACGTCCGCCCTCGGCTGGTTCGCGCCGAACGCGGTCCAGGCGATGTACTCCGAAGGCATCGGCGTCGCCGGCGCAACCGGGGCGGCAGCCCGGATGGCCGAGGCACACGGGAAGTGGGGCGAGAAGCACTACGGCGAGGTGGAAGGTGTAGAGGGGATCGTTGCCGTGACCGAGGAGTTGGTCGACGGGCTCGAAGGATCCGCGCTCCCTCTCTTCGTCGGGTGGCGCGATGCCGCCCGGGCCGATTCGCCCCCGGGACGAGCGGCGCAGCTGATGCAGATCCTGCGCGAATGGCGCGGCGGGAACCATTTGGTGGCCACGACCGCTGTCGGACTCTCCCCCCTGGAGGCCATCTTGACCAATGAGGGTCCGGGCCAGGCGAAATTCTTCGGTTGGCCGGAGCCCTTCCCCGACATTGCCGCCATAAAGGAGCGCCACCTCGAGGCGGAGGAGATCACGGACCGGCTCTGTGCATCGGCACTGGCAGGTGCGCTCGACGAAGCCAGGTACTCGGACTTCGAGGCCGGGGTCACGGCGCTGCGCGCCGCCGTCCCGTAGGCCTGCCGCACCACTACGCCGGGGAGGGCCGGAATCCGGGACCGGCTACAGTGAAGGGCTGCTCAGCGGCCGGGTTGATCCAGGTCGAGGAGCGGGATGGCTATTGCCACGGACCTGTGGTGCAGCTCGGAGTGCACGCCGCCCTGTCAAGGCGGAGGTCGCGGGTTCAAATCCCGTCAGGTCCGCCACCGAGTTCCGACCCGCCTGCGGGCGGGGGGAGCCCGGTTACCCGGTCGGGTAGCTCAGTTGGTAGAGCGCGCGCCTGAAAAGCGTGAGGTCACCGGATCGACGCCGGTCCCGACCACCGGAAAGTCCCTGTTCAGAGGGTACTTCGACCACCTGTCCGTTGTTCGGCTGAAATCCCGTGCCCCCACGTGGCCCAAGCGAATCAGAACGAGTTTCATTTTCGGGCCCCCGCTGTGTGTGCGACCACGCCCAGCGCGGCGCTGGAACCAAGGGCAATGCGCGGCGGCGGCCCGAAAAAAACTTTTATCCGGCATCACCAACCCCACGGAAAGTTCCTGCCGGATGAGTCCATCAACGAGCCCTGCGGGGGTATCGCAAACACCAACGTCACCACCTCACAACCTGAGGCCGATTCGTGCTCAGGAATGTTGGCATGCCACGACGAACTTTGATTTAGATCGAGGCGAGACAGATGAATTGTCTGGTCGGCGAAATAGCGCGACCCACTAAATCCGAAGACGCTCACCGTGGGGTAGGAGGACTGGGTCGCCGTTGTCGTACCCGAAATGTGGATCTCGCCATTGCCTTGGGCGCATCGGTCGATCTCGCTTGTCGCAACCCGGGGCTCGAAGTTCACGACCTTGGTGGCGAGTGGGTGCGGGCCCGACAGCGAGAACACCAAGCCTCCGGCCACAACCACCAGGACAACCGCCGCCACAGCAAGAACGATCAACCGCTTCATTGAGTTCGGCCGGGGTCTGGCCGGTTCACTCAAGGTGGTCAAAACCGAGGTTATTGAGCCTTACCCTGGTTCGTGCAACGCGACAACGTCACGTCTCACAATGTCATTGTGCCCGCTCGTTGCTCCGGCAGCCAACGATTTTCCAGCCGCCCAGCCAAAGGTCAGGGCGTAACTGCAGCCGCAGGGGCAGATCTCTGTTGCCAGAGCACAGAAGATCGGTTACCGCGAACGATGCGTAGCTGCTGATACGCCTCCCAAGCTCCGAAGCCGGGAATCTCGTCGGCGTAGATCGTTCCATCGGGCCCGAAGGCGAAGTAGGTGAGCCAGAAGCCCGAGCGCTGCCTCTGGGGAAAGGAATAGCCAGGTATCGCCTGGCCGCCTTGGAGCTTGAGGAATGTGGGCCCTGACTCGCCGTAGACCACGCCGTCGGGGGCTCGCTCGAGGACGGAGGTGTTGCCGCCACTGCGCCTGTCGTTGGGCGCTCCGATTTCGGTGGCGACTCCGTTGGAAGCCACTTGCCAGATAGCCCAGCCATTGCCGCCCGAGACGACCAGGTTGCCCTGCGCATCGACCGCAACCTGTCCCAGATCGGGCAGCGGCTGCCCGTTGTACGGGGGACCGACCGCTCTGGTGGTGATGACGTCGAGTGAGCCGGCATCGAGACGGAGGAGTTGCATTCCTGTCGAGATGTACAAGACGCCCTGTTCGCTATCCGCGATCGCCGCCGAGTTGAGCTGGTCGATTGATACTGAGCGAGCGGGCGTGCCGTTGGCGATCGGTGGTGGAAGCGTGGTGCCCGAGCAGCACGGCGGAGCAGTGCCCATACCGGCAATGCCAGCGATGGTGGAGATCACGCCGCCCTGGCTCACGACCCTGACTCGATCCCCGTCCACGACGTAGAGACTCCCATCAGGCCCGACCGCCATGTCGGCGATGTCCAAGAACTCCGCGTCGACCGCCGGACCCCCGTCACCCGAGACACCCTTCTTCCCGTCGCCGGCGATCACACGAAAGCGCCCGTCGGGGAGACGCACCAGTACCTGTTCGCGATCAACGTCAGCCACGTAGAGAGCGCCGGTGGGCGCGACAGCGAGCGGCCCGGCCACCGTGAGGTTGGCGTAGGGGCCTACCGGTAACCCGGGCCGGAAGTTGTCTCTGGTCACGTTGTGCCTGGTCGCAAGAGTTGTCGGAGTAGTCGGTCCGCGTGCGCTCGCAGCGAGAGCCCAGCCCGCACCTGTCGCCACCACGGCAGCAACAAGGAGACCGATAGTCCAGCGTCGCCTTCGAAGACGGCGAGCCTCCCGAATGAGCGCCTCGGCGTCGCTCGCATCCACCGGAGGCGGATCCATCCTGGGTCGCAGCAGTGTCACGACACCGCCTCGATCATGGCGATGACCTCAGCGGGCTGATAGCCCTGTTGGCGAGCGAAGGCGACGAGATCCTTCACCCGGGCCATGACGACGCCGCGCTCGGGAGTGCCGGCCACGGTGATGCCACGGCCGCGTCGGAACTCGAGCATCCCCTCATCGCGCAGTTCGCGCAGCGCTCGCAGAACGGTGTTGGTGTTCACCCCGAGGACGGTGGCCAGGTCCTTGGCCAGGGGCATGCGCTCACCGGGCCGCGCTTCACCCTCAGCGATGGCCCGACGAATCTCGGCGGCGACTTGCTGGTAAAGCGGGGTGTCCTCGGCGAAGTCGACCTTCACACGATCCATAGTGCTAATTGGTTTAGCTCTATTATTCCGAAGCGTCAAACTCAATTCGTGCCCGAGAGAGTGGATGCGAACGTAAGCGGTATGGAAGATGCGGCGCCGTACGGTGGCGATGCCTCCTCGGCCATCACGAAGCATCGCAGCGGCTGACTACAGTCGATCCGTACGGGCGACTCGCCGCCGCCGGCGTCTCCCTGTTCGACCGTATAGGTACTGTGCAGGGTCACGACAGCATTGAATGTGCCCTGTGGGGTGCTCTCGACGGTCTGGAAATAGCCGCCGCAATCGGTGTTCGTCGGGCACTCTCCCACCTGGACAGACGTGCTCGATGGAAAGCCGGCGCCGGAGACGGTAACCGCTTGTCCGTCCGCGTAGGGTCCGTTCGGGGTCGCAGAGATCTGAAGCGGGTTCGGCGGAGCGGACGATGTGCTGTCGAAAGTGACAGCCTCCGTGTTGGCGATGATCTCGCCTGAAGCCAAGCTGTCCGGCTCGACTAGCGCAACCGAGCAGCCGGAACTGTAGGTGGCGCAATCCACCTGGTATCCCCCGGGTGCCAGGTATCTGCTCACGGTAAACGTCACGTCTGCTGCCCCGTGTGGATCGAGACTGACCATCTTCGCGGGCGCGTTGCACTGATTGACGCCGGCTTGAAAGCTTTGCGGGTGGCCCACACACATGGTGACCCAGACAACAGCGTTCGGATGAAGACCGTGGATGGAGACCGTGATTGGCTGACCGTTGACAAGGCCGGTGCTTGGCGCGACTGAGAACCCTCCTCGACCTGCTGCCGGGTCAACGACTTGGGGTTCGTGTTCCTTGTTGGGTACGCCGCTGTTTGTTGGAAGACAGACGACGAGAGCTGCTGCCGCCACAACGGCGAGGCTCAGTCCGAGAATCGTCCGCCTTCGTACGCTACGCCGACGGCGTCGACGCTCCACCCTCTGTGAAACCTCACCCCAGATGAGGTCCGGAGCAGGTTGGTTGCGGAAGACTCCGTGGAGTTCTGATCGGATCGCCTCGTCAAGCTGTGCCATCGTCGTCCCCCGATGTTGAACCTAGTGAACGGGCCAAAATCGATCGCGCTTTGAAGAGCGTTGCCTTGACTGTTCCTTCAGAGCGACCAAGAGTCACAGCGACTTCGCTCACCGAGAGGTCAAGCCCGTAATAAAGCGCCACGACCTCCGCCTGCCGCTTGGTCAGTTCTCTCAGGGCATGCTGCATGTCGAGGCGTAAGGCGGTCGAGTCGATACCGGCATCGGTGTGGGCGAGTAGGGACACCACGGGCGCTTTTCGCCTTCGGATCGCCAGCCTTCGGTTCTCGGATCGTCCGAGGTTCACAGCGACGCGAGTGATCCAGGCACCCAACGCGTCGATCGATTTTCCCGCGCCCAGATGTTCGATAGCCCGAGCCGTTGCTTCCGCGACTGCTCCGTCCACGTCGATCTCAGGTCCGCACAGCGCTGCCACGATGCGGCATACGGCGGCGAAATCGTTCTGAGCAAAGTCCGACAGGCGGACAGCATCGTGGTCGCCAACCCCCTTAAGCCCCGAAACCTGATGAGAGGATGGCTTTGCTCGGATTCTGGCCGACGGCGCCCCTGGGCTCTGCTCCTGCGGATCCGCCTCTTCCAAGTCGATCTCCCTAGAACCCATTAGAACCGCTCCGGACACTATGGAGTAGACGTTTGGCAGGGCAGCGGGGTTTATCGAGGCACGAGGCGGGCGCCCCGCCATCGCTGGAAAGGTGCGACACTGCAGCATCTGTTGTGGCAGGTCCGCCCTCACGGTCAAGCTTGCTTACGAAGCCCGTTCGATCTGCGATTACAACGTGGCCCTAACCTCAGACCCATGCTCCAAGAACCCGGGGAACCGTACGCCCAGGCCTTCATCGTGGAGCCAGAGCAGTGCTGGCGGGTCGTTCGCGACGTCAGAAGCCAGGCCGCTATCTGCTGCCAGCCGACGAGTTGGACAAGCCGCTGGTTCAGTCCTCGGAACGATGGCACGTGGTGGCGCGTTTGGAGCTGTGAGGCTCACATCGACGGTCTGACGGGGCTACGGCGCTACCGAGGGGAATAAGACGTCGACCTCCTTTGCCGCGAGATCCACGTAATCCTTGCCACCGTTTGTTGTGCCGACGATTCAAGTCCCGCAGAGCCGTCGATACGCACCACGTTCTCGGCGCCGGGCCTGGGACAGCGCTGCGCGGTCACCTGTAGAACCGGCGCACTGGGACACCTTGTGCTCCCCAGATGTTCAGAGGCCGCTCAAGACTCGTCCACTCGGTAAAGGCGGGCGGTCCACGGGTTGCTCTGGACGCCGCCGATATCTGACATGGCCGCTCCCGCAGCGGGTTCCGCTTGCGTGCAATCTGACGCCCGGCGGTGCGACACTCAGACTGTGATTCCCGGTGGCCATCGACGGGGCCTCACTGATACTGTTCGCGCTGTCGAAAGGGCCTGCAGGTGGACCGAATGGGAGAGCACATTCCCTTCGTCGAATCCGGTAGCTATCCGATTCGGGAAGGAAACCGAGTGCGGCCCCTCGTGGACGGCGAACCTGCGTTCCGGCGGATCTGTCAAAGCATTGATTCCGCCCAACACAGCGTCTGGGTGACCGTGGCGTTCATCGACCCGACATTCCGGCTGCCGGATGGACAGGGAAGCCTGTTTGACGTACTGGATCGCGCTCACGCACGAGGCCTCGACGTGCGCGTCCTCTTCTGGCGTTGTGCTCCCCTGCACAAGATGTCTCCCGACGCGCACTTTTTCGGCGATGCTCCCCAACTCGAAATGTTGCGGTCACGAGGATCGTGTTTCCTTGCGCGATGGGATCGTGCAGCCAAGCTCTATTGCCACCACCAGAAGAGCTGGTTGATAGACGCAGGCAACCCCGGCGAGGTGGCGTTCGTTGGCGGCATCAATCTGAATCCCAACTCGGTGGTTCCGCCGGGACACCCGTTGACTGATACGGGGAAGAGCACGCACGACGTCTACGTCGAAATCGAAGGCCCGAGTGCCAGTGACGTCCATCACAACTTCGTCCAGCGCTGGAACGGGGCGAGCGATCGCCATCAACCGGACGGGCTCTGGCCCGAAACCTCGAATAACGGCGATCTGACTTTCCCCGATAGGGCGGCACCGCCAGTGGGTGAAGTCGCTGTGCAGATCCAGCGGACCGTTCGGCGCGAGCAATACAGGGGCGATACACCGGCCCCGGGCGCTGACCCCTTCCCGATCGTCGAAGGCGAGTACGGCGTCCGCGCCCAGTATCTGTCCGCCTTGGCAGCCGCCCGCCGCACCATCTACGTCGAGGACCAAGCACTCGGATCGCCCGAGTTCGTCGAGGGGTTGCACGATGCGCTTGGGCGCGGTGTCGAGGTTGTTCTGCTGCTGCCAGTGGACCCCAACGAGGACATGGCCGCAGCGCGCACCGATCCTCGAACGGCGCCGTTTTGGGAACGCCTGCACGCACTCGGGGATCACGAGCGTTTCACTCTGGTCGGCATTGCCCGAAACGGCAACAAGCCCGGGGACTATCAGAACGCCTATGTCCACGCCAAGATTGCTGTCATCGATGACGTATGGGCGACCATAGGATCAGCCAACATCGCCAACCGCTCCTTCTATGGCGACACTGAGCTCAACGCTTCCTTTTGGCACCGGCCAACTGTCACCGAACTGCGACGCGACCTCCTACTCGAACACTTAGGACAAGACACTGCCGAGCTTGACGACATCCACGCTCTGAGGCTTTACGCTCGCATCGCCCGCGAGAACGCGGAGCGGCGAAACCGAGGCGAACCGCTCGAGGGCCTTGCCTTTGCGCTCGACCCTCGAGCGTACGCCACCTGAGAAGGCACGAGCCGTTTGTCGTGGGCGTGACAGACCTGTCGAAGGCGACAAGGCGAGATGGCGGCACCCCACTGATCACGTGTCATCCCGGTTCTGACAAGAGTCCCGCAGCAGTCAAAGAGAACCCCCACGGTCGGCATACACATGTCGGTTGCCTAGGTCATCTCCCTTTGACCAACTCCGCTTGTGCCTGAATGGAGCGAACTTGACCATCATCGCAGGCGGCCGTTAGGCCATCCCCGTCCGGACGCTCGGTCAAAGTCCTGCCGTGCCCCCATATGTTCGGCCACGAGAGAAGCCTGACTGCCCCGAGGGTGCCGGATGGTGCGCCCAGGTCCGGCGGACGGGGCACTCGGTTCTTCCTATACCTGACTCCCGACCTTGTCGTTCACATGACCTCGGAGTGTGTCTGATCCGAACCATGTGGAGTCAGCCCGAGCGGTATACGACGTGACGGCGTCGAGATACATCGAGTTCGTGGGAACTCAGATCGGTTCAGCGACCGAGGAGACCATCGACCGCTCGCTGCTCACGGCGTTCGTCGAGCTGATCCGGGATGGGCCCGCCGGTGGTGTCGCTGACGTCGGGTGCGGACCGGGTCGTGTGGCGGCCTTCCTGGCCCAACATGGCCTCGATGTCGTCGGCGTGGACGTGTCTAGGGGATGCTGGCCGATGCTCGGAGCGCACATCCGCACATTCGTTTCGAGGAGGGCGAGCTTGCAGCGCTTCCAATCGACACGGGGGTCCTCGCCGGTGCGGTGTGTTGGTACTCGATCATCTACACACCCCCGGATCGGCTCGGCGAAGCATTCAATGAACCCATGCGGGTCTTGATTCCGGGAGGCTACGTCCTTCTGGGTTTCCAGGCAGGAAGTGGCGAGCCAGCAAACCGGGCTGAGGCACATCGTACGCACTTGCCGCTCACCAGCTACCAGCACAGCCTCGAAGAGGTTGCTGCTCAACTCCAAGAAGCTCGCTTCACGATCTGCGCCAAGGTTGAGCGAGCACCTGCTCTAGAACACGAAATGACCTCCCAGGGCTTCGTCTTTGCTCGCCGCGCAACGTGACATTGGCCAAATCGAAGCGCCCTGAGCCGGAACGGGGCACCTCCTCCACCTTTGTCTGGGTGAGTTCTTAGACTGCGTACATGGAGCGCGAAATCGTTCTGGTGTCGGGTGCGCCGGGTTCAGGGAAGTCCACACTTGCCAAAGGGCTGGCCGAGTCGCTTCATGCGAATCTCATTGGAAAGGACTTCATCAAGGAGACTCTCTGGGACCTGTTCGACCCACCTGCTGGGGATCTCGCATGGTCCAAACGACTGGGTGCAGCGGCGATGGAAGTCATGTGGACCCTTGCCGCGCAAAGTCATCGGGTCGTTCTAGAGGCGAACTTTCGTCCGCACAGCGATTACGAAAAGACCAAGTTAAGGGGTCTTTCCGCCAATCTGATCGAAGTGTGCTGTGTGCCCTCCAGAAGTCGCCCTAGAGCGCTACGAGCGGCGAGCGGCGAGCGGCGAGCGGCGAGCGGCGAGCGGCGAGCGGCGAAGTCAACTCACCATCCCGCTCACGTGACTCCGACTCTGGACCCAAGCTTTCTCGCTGAGTTCGATCAGCCCATCGGATTGGGACCTGTTGTCCGCGTAGATACCACTCTGCCGATCGACATTGAAACGCTCACCCAGCAGGTCTCAGTGTTCCTAAGTCCCGGTTAGGCCGATCTGCACGAATCCCGCACCACGTCCCGGTGGAGCGGGGCAGTTCTGACTCCATCACTTTGCTGCGTTCCGAACCATCCAGACGAACTCGCCCCGATCGCCGTAGTCATTGTGGTGTGCGTGAAACCCGTTCTTTTCAAGGACACGAAACGACGGTGCATTCCCAGTGCCTACGGTCGCCCACAGACGCCCCCTGCCCGTCGCAAAAGCGGCTTCGCTCACCGCTCCAGCGGCCTCCGTGGCGTAACCGCTACCTCGGAATTGGGGAAGAATCTCGTAGGCGATTTCTGGTTCCTCGAATGTTCCCCGGCCAATGATTAGTCCGCAGTACCCGATCGGGTTGGTTTCGTTCCGCCGCCGAATACCCAGTAGTCCGAAGCCATCTAGGTGCGCTCGTTCGTTCTGTTCGACCATTCGCTGCTCGACTTGCCCGAGCGACAGCTCGGTGCCGCCCTCGTGTTCACGAAGGAGTTCGAGGTTGCACTCGGCGTCATCCTTCGTGCGCAGTCGCAATGACAACCGCTCAGTGTCGATCAAGAAGGCCATCGTTCGGAAGTGTTCGTCCACCTAAACTCCGCCGTCCAAGGCATCGGAACAATCCGCGCCGGCAATCAGACTATCGAGCTGCTAGCCCCGAAGTGCCCCAGGGTGACACCCGAGTCCAGCGTTCGATGACGCACGCTACGGTCGGACGCCATAGATCCCAACCGATCAATCCTCGCCGTGCCCCGCCAATAACTCGACGGTTCGATCTCGCAAGACTGCCTGACTGGTACCAAGTTGCTGGAGAACCTTGGCCGCCACCGAGTTCTCATCGACGAACAGACCAAGGAGCAGATGCTCTGTCCCGATGTAGTTGTGACCAAGGTCCAGGGCCACCGCCACCGACTCGCTGAGTACCGACTTGGCCCGCGGGGTAAAGGGCAAACACCCACCCTCCGATGCACTGGTTCGTTTGATCAGCGCGAGGACCTGCTCTTCAACCATGGACTTCGAGATGCCGACCTCATCGAGGACTCGCATCGCGAGACCACCTGGAACGTCGAACAACGCGAGCAGAATGTGCTCGGTCCCCACGAATCCGTGCCCCAAGCGATGCGCCTCGGACTCGGAGTTGATGAGAACACTTTGGGCCCGCTCCGTGAACCGCTCGAATGTCGGGGGGTCGGAGGTGAACCGCTTGTGGGCGGCTTGTTTCGAAACACCGAGCGCCCTGCTGATCTCTGACCAGGAGTGTCCGCTCTGGCGACACTGGTTAACGAAATGACCGAGTAATGCATCTCCGACCTGCTCGAGGTCGTTGACGGTCTTGGAGGCCTGTGACAGTTGCACGAGGGCCTCATCCCCAGAGGCATCCCCCTTCACTTCTTTGATCAGTTCTTGCAAAGTGGGGGATGGTGTCATCCGTCAACCCTATATTGACGACCGCATTTCGTCAACCCAGGATTGACGAATCAACGGTCGGGGGTATGCCCGATGTGTCGCACGGAGGCACCCCATCCCGGCGTCACTGTTCGTGTGCACCCCTCAATGTGAGTACCCAATCAGCCCGCCACAACGACTCGGTAGCCGTAATCCGCGCTGTCCAACCCCAACAAATCGCTGTGCTCGCTGGCCCACACGCCTGATTCGAGGTCGCGACGAAGCTGAGAGATCCCAGGCTCAACGAGTTCCGACGGCAACGACGCGAACGTCGAGCTGGCAGCTCTGATTCGTGGATCAAGATACGCCTCGGGGTTCCGCCAAAACGCCGCTTGGAAGCCGTCGGTGAAATCGTGAGGGATCTCAAATCGGTGCACTGTGTGGGCATCGAGCGCCTCAACTATTCGCGGGACCGTAGCGAAGCGGGCCGTCTCCATCGCGATAATCGCAGGGACGTACTCCGTCGCGATCCAGAGCCTCCGATCGTGATCCGGGTCCCACGTGAAGATCACCTGACGCCGAGCGACGCGCTTCACCTCGCTGAGTCCTCGCAAGAGGTCTCGCCAGTGGTGGACAGTAAGAATTGCCATCGCCGCATCGAAACTGCCGTCGGGGAAGGGCAGACTCTCGGCCTCTCCTCGAATCCGACGGGAACCGGCGTGTTGGGCAAGCATGACGGTAGAAGGCTCGATCGCGACGACTCGGCGGTCCGCGGGCTCGTACGAGCCGGTTCCGGCCCCCACATTTAAGACCGTCTCGGCATCGCCGAGGGCCTTCTGAATCATCCTCCCTAGGCGAGGATCCGGTCGCCGCACATATTGATAACCGACGCCAAGGCGATCGTACGCGGCCGAATCCTCGTGGCCGTTCCTTGTCACTGAAGCCCATTATCTCTCTTGATTCAGCGCCGCCGAAGTCCATCAAGAAGAAGCTCTTCAACCATCCCGCTTCCGGCGTTACGGGGGCAGGGTAGCGAACCATTCAGCAGGATCTGAGACACCACGACGACGAATCGGATCGGCGACCGTAGGCTCATGCGCATGGTTGGTCCGGTGGAGCACATCGCGGTGGACCCACAGCTCTGGATCACCTTGGCCGGTGCAGATATGGCGGAGTACTTCATCGTGGCTCAACGTCAGTCCATTTGGCTCCAAGTCCGCCCTGCCGTTCCTGACGGGCTGGTGGTGGGTCGACTGCCGGCGTCAGAGGGCGAACCGGGGACCATTGCTACCGAGAGCTTCGACGGAACTATCGGTGCGAGCGTCTGCTCACGAGCGCCGTGGGAGCACCGACTCCGTCAGCTACTTGAACTCGACGACCCCTGCTTCAAGGCGAGCTGACCTCCTCCCCAGGCCGGCGTTCGGGGGCAGAGCCGACGTAGCGGTACTACGTCAACGGAGGCTGGCGGTAGTGAGGGTGACGACGAGCGGCCTCGTGACGATACCGCCGAAATCGTTCCGGATGAAGGTCTCCATATCGTCGAGCAAACCAACTCGGTCGGACTCCTGCATCATCTGGGTGCCGGAGTTCGAGAGCATCAGGTTTCGGTAGTCCGAGGCACTGTACGTCTGGTCCCAGTCATATTGGCGGACGTCAACGCAGTCGAAACGACGATCTTCGTCCAGAACAGCGCGGATCTTCGGATCGACGCTTTCACGATTCGGTGCGGGGAGTCCAGAGTGACCTTGTCCATGTCGTTCGTATATCGGCTGGGCAGCCGCGAAGAAGCCCGCATCCTCGGGCGAGTCGACTTGGATTAGGTCGACGATCGCCACGAGGCCGCCGGGTCGCAGGATCGCAGCGGGCCGATCTGTCTGCGCCTCTCGAGAGATCCAGTCGTAGGCGGTGGCGGAGAACACCGCGTCGGCCTCACCGGCCGCGATCTCCATGACCTCGAAGTCACCGACGGCCACTCGTAGCCGGTCCGATGGGAGGTTCGAGCGCAACCTGGCGGCTGTCGCCGGACCTATCTCTATGGCGAGCACCGATGCTCCTCGGGCAAGGAGATCCTTCGTGGCTTGGCCTGTTCCCGGACCGACCTCTACGATTTCCGGCTGGGACGGGAGCATCTGAAAGAGGGCGTCGAACAGGTCGGTGGGATAGGAAGGCCGCACTTTGTCGTAGATCTCAGGGGCCTCGTTGAACGAAAGTCTGATGTCGTCTGGTCGCACTTTCACCATTTTGCCCGAGTCGGACCTACTGCCCCCATGGTGCCGTTCAGCCACGCCCAGATCCGGGTACTGGGACACGGGAGCTGGGAGGACTAGTCAGTCAGAAGGAGGACTAGTCGGTCAGAATTCTGTGGACGGGCGCCCTACGATGTCGTATCTCGACACGCGGACTTGGGCGCAGCAATGGCTCAGGACAATGCTCCGCGAGCCACCGTTTCGGCGTTGCTACCAACCAGTCGCTGCGATGATCGAACCATTCAGCCGTGTCCCAGCCATCGACCCTTCATTCGGGGCATCTCCATAGTTGTCGACGGATCCGTTTGCCGACGCCACCCAGTAGCCATCTCCGTCCGAAGTGGTGAAGATAGCGGTCGCGGGATTCATACCCCCGAACTGTCCAGCCGGACTCCCGAAATCGCCGGCGTCTCCGAAGTTGGCGATCGTGCCGTTGGCAAAGAGGATCCAGTAGCCCTTTCCGTCCGGAGTACGCACCGCCGAGGTAACTGGAGCGGCCTGCGGGCCGGGTGCTCCGAAGTTGGGGGCGTCACCGAAGGTGTAAACGTGGCCGGTTTGCGTAACCAGCCAGTACCCATTCCCGCTTGCGTCGGGCATCACGGCGACTGCCGCCCCCGAACAACCACCAATGCCCGGGCAGCTTCCAGCGAAGCGGGCGTCACCGAAGGCGAAGACGCCACCATCGGAGGCCACCATGAAGTACCCACCACCATCGGCTGATGGCACCATCCCGACGATGGGCGCATCGAGGCTGTCTGGTTCTCCTGATCCCGCAGGATGCAATCCGAGGCCTGGTATGGAGCCGTAGAAGCCCGAATCCCCGAAAGCGAAGATCCCGCCGTCTGAAGCATCGAGCCAGTACCCACCCTTGTTCGCCGTCGGCACGATGCCGACAACCGGGCGTTGGAGCTTGAGAGAGCCAGTCGAGCCATAGAACTGGGCAGAACCGAACGTGAAGATGCCACCGTCGGAGCCATCGAGCCAATAGCCGTGGGTCGATGTGGGCGTGGCAGAGGACGTGACAGGTGGTGTGGCGGGCGGTTGAGTTGCGACATAGGTGAAAGCGTCTGTCGGGAGTGTCTGGCTTGAGCCTCCGGCGGTATAAACGGTCACAAGAACTGTGCCCGCACTTTCGGGCGGTGTCTCGACCGAAAGCGAGCCGTCGGCATTCTCGTAGCCAGAAGCCTCCACTCCTCCGAACGTGACTGCCGTCACCCCGTAGAGATAACTCCCCTGGATCGTGACAAGGGTCCCTCCTGTAGTGCCGCCCGACGCCGGGCTGATGGAGGACACGGCCGGCCGCGGGGTGCCGTAGTAGTCGGTGAATCCGCTGGAGGTCAGAGGGGTCGGATAAGCGATGATCGTTCCCGAGGCGTTGGTCATTTCGACATCGGTGAGGCCGACTGCGGATGTGTCTACGCCGCTCAGGCCAAGGGATGAGAACGTGGTCGACCCGAAGTCCGCCAAGGTCGATTGTGCACCATCCACGGTCGGGGCCTCTTGGATCCACTCAGCCGTTTGCGCCGAAATCGAATACGAGAACGTGTGTGTATAGATCCAATTTTGCGTCTGGTCTTCGATGGAGATCGTCCAGTCATTTGAGGAGCTCTCGACGATCGTCGCGGCCATGGCGTCGCCGGGGTCAACCGGAGCATCTATCTCCACGGCATTGTCCGGAAGAAGCTCATACCAGGCAAAGTAGGGCGATGACGTGCTGGTACCCGCAGTGTCTTGGCTCGTGCCGGTCTGGATCAGGTCAGAGTCGAGGACTCCGTCGATGCCGATCCAAGCCGAGGAGTACTCCTGCGCTGGGGATGCGGCCACCGAAGGAACGGTCCAGTCGCCGCCGACACCGGTGAACGTCGTACCGCTGGCGATGTAGCCAGACCAGTTGGTGCTCGCGAGGGAGTTCTGAGTCCCCGCATCGAGCGCGTGTTCGACGACGTGTGACTGCTGCCCCCCCTGCCAATGCACAGGCGACGGCCCAAGCGGCGAAGGGACATCTGCCGCGCCCGCGTGGGTCAAAGGAGCGCTGCTGTTGATCGGGCTCACGCTCGCGATCGCCGGCTGTTGCGCTGCATTGGCCGCGGCGCCTGAGAGGGCGACCCCGACTGAACATAGGGTGACGAGTGCCGCCAGCACTCGTACGAATCGCCACGACATCGTGAGACCTCCTCCGAGGACGCTCCAAACCCTTGCGCCGTCTGTGCGAGGTCAGCATGTCGAGCGTCGAACCTCAGAGATGATTCTGACGACGGCTAGCGATTCAGTGATAGGGCCATTGGAACTCGCCGGACACAACCCCGGAACAACATCCCCAATCGCCAATGTCAATGGCCGCAAGACCATCTTCGCAACTGTTGTGCCGTCCGACCTCTGTTCAGGCCCGTCATGACGCCGCACTGAACAACTCGGCATTGGCTTCGGTCCAAGAACTCGGCTCTCATGACATCCGCGTCCGAACTGCCCGCCGTCCCGGCAATGTACGGGGGCACCTGCTCAGCTGGGGAATTGAGGCGGCATTCGTCCTCGTGGCAGAGCACGATTGAGTCGGTGTCGCTCGCTGGGTATAAGTCTTGTCAGACCTAGTTCAGGGTGACAGAGAGGAGCCACGTGAGCACATTTGAGAACCGGCCAAATGCCGCGCTCCTGGTCGTCGATGTGCAGAACGGAGTGGTCAGTGGGAACCACGAACGCGATGCAGTGGTGGCGAATATCGAGCGCGTTGTTGACGAGGCACGCCAGAAGCGGATCCCTGTCGTCTGGGTCCAAGACTCCGGCGAGTCGCGTGCCATAGGTAGCGACCCTTGGAAGATCGTCCCCGAACTGACTCCGATCGACACCGAGCCGCATGTCGATAAGAAGTACGGCGATTCATTCGAAGATACCGACCTCGAATCCGTGCTCTCGCGCCTCGGAGTCGGGCGAATCTTCGTCGTCGGTGCACAAACCGATGCATGCATCCGCTCGACACTTCACGGCGCGTTCGTGAGGGGATACGACACGATCCTTGTCGGCGATGCTCATACGACGGAGGACCAGACTCCTTGGGGGGCGCCCCCTCCAGAACAGGTCATCGCCCATACGAACCTCTACTGGAGCTATCAGGAGGCACCGGGTCGGACGGCCCAGGTCGTCAAGACCAAGGACCTCGACTTTCGTGCAACATCGTGAAATCCGCGTAGCCACTTGGTGGTCCGATAGCTCGGATGACGCCTGATACCAATGTACGGGGGCATTTAGCCCCCCCACCGAGATCTGGGACATTCGGAGTTGTTGACCGTCCCTGGTAGCTGGCATCCCACCGCGCCGAGCTCGACAAAGCGGGCAAACTGCGGAAGTGAGCTTCGATCAGTATGCGCCTTACGGGCCTGTCGTTGAGTCGAGTCTGCGAGTCGTGACTTGGAATGTATGGGGCCGATACGGGCAATGGGCGGAGCGACAAGCGGGAATCGAGGAATCCTTAGCCGCGGCGAGTCCTGACGTCATCTGCCTGATCGAGTCCTGGTCGAACGCAGAGACAACACAGGCCAAGCACATTGCCGCACGTCTGGGCTTTGAACATTACGTGTTCGCCGGCGACTGGGACCAGGGCGATTGGGTCTCGGGCACTGCTCTAGTTTCCCGGTGGCCGCTCGAGATAGTCGAACGCCGCAAGCTACGCGGAGAAGATGAATCTGGAATGGGAGAGACGCTGGCCGTCACGATCGAAGGCGACCGCGGGCCCGTGCAGTTCTTTGCCGTGATGCTGGACTACCCACTTGGCGCGAGCGTCGTGCGCCAGGCGCAAGTCCGACAGCTTGCCCAATTCATTTCTTCGACTACCCGCCGTCGTCACCCCATCGTGGTGTGCGGAGACTTCAATGCCGGACCCGACTCTGATGAGATCCGCATGCTCACCGGACAGAGTGCCACCGCAGAACCGGGACTGGTGTTCTACGACGCCTGGGAGGTTGCCGGAGATGGAACTGCGGGAATCACCTGGTCCAACCGCAATCCTTTGGCGGCAGTCGCGCTGTATCCAGATCGACGATTCGACTACGTCTTGTCGGCGTGGCCGCGGCTTGGAGGGGTGGGGCACCCCACCCATTGCGAGCTGCTCGGCGTCGTACCGGACGACCAGCTCCAACTCTCAGACCACTATGGAGTCCTCGCGGAGCTCCGGTACTGACTTGACCCCACAGGGAGAGTCTACCGCGACACAATGCCTGCGAAGTGGGGCAGTCAAATCAGAAGCCAGGACCTGTCACGGGCCCAATAGACGATGTCGGCGCCGACCCGCTGTTCAAATGAGTTGCCGATGTCACCATTGGCCCAGCACAGCCGTCCATCATCCCGCTCTAGCCAATACCGGGATGGCCATCATCGACCTTCTGTACGGCCTCGGGCTGTCACCTCGTAGAGGCGGGTGGATCGTTCAGAACGGCGGATCGCCCAAGCCCTGGAGGTAGGCGAGATCTCTGCCGTTGGGCAGCACGGCAGAACCCACTGAACCGGTATCTAGTCTGAGCTCGAATTCACCGGCCACCTGGAGGGCTCGGAGATCATTCTCAGTTGCCCCTCGGAATCGCCCATCCCAGACCGTCCCCGCCAACACGGTTTCTGTACCAGCCAACGTGTCGATGTCCTCGACAATCTCGTGTTTGGTCAGTCGAATGCCTGCCTCAAACCGCTTGCTGCCATCCATCCAGATCTCGACGGGCCCGCCGTAGTTAACCTCTCTCGTTGTTCTCCGCGCCACACCCCGAGGCTATCCCTCGACTGGCCCCAAACGTCGGCTGGTGAGAAACGGGCCTCGAGCACGCCACAAGTGCCACATGCTCCGTCGTCCGTCCAAGCCCCATCCGGCAGTGGGGCGCCCTTCAGATGGTTCGCTGACGTCACCTATGCATTGAGGAAGTCACGGACATCGCGCTCAGAGCGGAGAACGTATAACGCCATGTGGTTCCCGTGTCGCGACAGGATTCCGAGCTCTAGTTCGCGTTCAGATCGGCGGTCTCGCCAGATGCGCCAGACCAGCGACCATTCTGCGCTCAACCGTCGCGAAAACGACTCGTCACAGCCGTTGGGAAGCTGAAAGCCAACCGGACGCTTACGAACCCCGCGGACGACCGCTCGCCGTGCACACACCCACCATGGAGCATCGAGAAACACGACGGTGTCTGCACGCTCAAGTCGAAGGTCGAAACAGCGCACTCCAGCGACAACCAGCCGAGCTCATATTTCTACCCGATGACTAGGACTTTGGCGTGTCGTCCTGGTCAGATCATTCACCCGCCAATAGGCCTGAACCGACCTGAAAAGCGTGAGGTCACCGGATCGACACCGGTTTCGACCACCCCGAAGCTGATGGAGCGACGATGGACGAGGCATTCCGAACCCTGTTGAGCAGGTCCCGGTCGAGAAGGGTTGCCTTGTGGTCGGAGAGCGTTCCGGTGGTCCATCGAACGCTGTGCTCGGCGTGGAGCTCGGTGGCCAGAGCCCATCGGGCGAGTCCGTCGTAGAGACGCTCCTGGGTCAGCCAAGCTGCGAATTCCCCGTCTCGGTCGAAGCCGAGGCAGGGGCCCACATGTCCAACGATGTCGTGGACGGCACGAAACCTGTCGTACGCGCCGCCGCGGTCGCAGTCCAGCAGCGGGTGGCGCCGATCTCGGTCCCCGGCGCTCGCGGTGATCTCCAGCACCCCATGAGTCCTTGCTGCGCCGACCAACTCCTCATCGGAATCGTATGGACTCTCACAGCGGGTGAACTCGACTCGGAGACCGCGAAGGAAATGACCATCAGGATCCGTCAATCGGGCGAAGATCACGTCTGACTGTCGCGCAAGCTGGTCATACGCGGCGCGGACCGTTCGATCGGTCCGGTTATCTCGAGCCGCCTGAAAACGGGCAGCCACTTCATGCGCGCAGTCTGGGTCGACCCGTCGGGGACTCTCGCGAACGAACCTCCCGCGCGAGCCGCCCGCATCGGACGATCCTTCGCAGATCCCTGGGCGATGGAGTCTCCGGCGCGAACAGCTTCGCTGTTGCTGTCCACCCGCTGACATGCGTCACCGCTCAGGCCAAGACGCCCGCTTCGACCGTCGCGTCCCACCAGTGAGACACCTCGTGGTTCCGTTGACTGTGCCTATCTACCCTAACCAGGCAGTCTTCGGGACTGTCTGAGGCTGAATAGTCTGGTTGACGGTATATCGGTCACCGATATAGAGTGCGTGCGGTGGCGCGACCTAAACGGACTGAAGAGACGTCGAAGGCCACCACGAGCTTTTCCGGGTTCGGCCGCTACGCCGGCCCGGCCACGCTGATCCTCGCCAGTTTGGCGGAGGGCCCCAAGCACGGGTACGCCTTGACCAAGGACATCGAGCGCTTCGCCGACGTGCGGCTCGCGCCGGGAACTCTGTACGAGGCCCTGAGCCGCCTCGAGGGTCAAGGTCTCATCGAATCCATCGAGAGCGCTGACCGTCGCCGCCCCTACCGGCTGACGGCGGTGGGGGCCGAGGCTCTCCGTACCCACCTCGCCGCGCAGCGCAAGGTTGCCGACCTCGGGCTCCGACGTCTTGCCGGCACCTGGGGCGCGCCATGAGGGTGGACGTCAGAAGCGTGCGCCGACGAGCGACGCTGCTGTCACGGTGGTACCCGCGCGAATGGAGGCGTTGCTACGGAGATGAGTTTCTCGAGCTCTTGGTTGACGACCTGCAGGAACGACCTCATTCGCTCAGCCGGAGTCTCGACGTCGCGCGGAATGGTCTCTTGGCTCGGGTCGCCGTTGCCGGGCTCGGAGGTCGATCGCTCCACCCCGACAAGGACGGGCGCCGGTCGCTGGCGGCCTTTGTTTGCGCGGCCGCGCTCTTCGTGACCGTCGCCCTTGCCATCTGGGCGCAGCTCACCATCGGGTGGCAATGGTCCGCACCTGACACGGTCGCGACCACAGCGGCGATGTTCATCATGACCGTTGCGGTTGCCGCTCTCGGAGCGGCGTGTGTCGCCTGTGCTGTACCCGTGGCCTGCCTCGCAGTACGCAACCTTGCAAAACGCCGGAGCATGGAAACCGTGCGACCGCTCACTCTCGTCGTCATCGGGCTCACGGCGCTGATCTTGGGCACGCATCATTTTGCGAACGGATGGCCGGGAACAGGTGGGCACCCGTGGGCTCATCAGGGCATCGTGCCCGGGGGGGTTGCCGCCTACGCCTGGGCGTCCACCTTGTTTCTCAGCTCCTATTGGCTTCACCCGGCCGCTCTGACCAACTTCCCTGCGGTCGAGGTGGCGTGGATGTTCGCCTGCCCACTCGCGCTGGCCTCCGTCATCGTCGGCGTGGCCAAGCTGGTCCGCCGACTCGAATTCTCGAACCGAATCCTGCGCTTCGAGCGAGCAATGGGAGTCATCGGCGCCAGCGCGATGGCACTGTTTCTGATCGGTTCGGCCCTATGGATATTCGACGGAGGGCCAGGCCCGCGGGACCTGTTTCACATCGGGGCAATCGACGTCATGGAGTTGGTGGTGCTGGTCGCGTCGCTTGCCCTCGCAGGCCGGGCGGTGGAATGCACCAGGGACGCCGCACGAGTATTCGTCCCTCGCTGAGCGTCACAAGTGATGGGACGCGCCTGCCCCGACTCTCGCCGTGGCGACAGCCGCCGAGAGTCAGGGGGATGTCCCGAAGTGAACGCCCAAGACATTAACGAAGAGCCTGGAGCGACATGGTCGCGACGGCGCATTCTCACCGTCGGAGTGGCCGGTCTCGCTGCCGTGGTCGCAGCGGCGGCAGTGGGGGTCGACCTGGTGTCGCATGGCGTCCTCCCTGGTCAACAAGAGCTCGATCAGATCGATGGGGCCTGTTCGGTTGCGGCGCCTCCGCTGCGATTCTCGACCACAGGGACCTCGAGGTCTGGGCGCTTCTACTCCAGAGCTCGTGGGCGCAGCGTCGGATACACCATCGCCTGGCCACCGGGCCACGGGCCCGGGAGCCCCGTTCCTCTCATCGTCATGCTGCACGGCGAGGGTGCCAACCACGCCAACGCGCTGACCGGGATGACTCCGGCTCAGGCGATCGCCCTCGAGTCCGACGGCACGCCGCTGCCACCGATGGCGATGGTCACGGTGGACGGCGGCACTGGGTACTGGAACCCACACCCGGGCGACGATCCGATGGCGATGGTGGTCGATGAGCTCATCCCCATGTGCCAACGTCTCGGCCTCGGGCAAGGCCCGAAGTCGATCGGCACCATGGGCATATCCATGGGCGGCTACGGAGCACTGCTCCTGGCCGAGAAGTACCCGACGCTCTTCGGGGCAGTCGCCGCGATCAGTCCGGCCATCTGGACGAGTTACGCCCAGGCCAGCGCGGCGAACGACGGGGCCTACTCGTCCGCCGCCGTGTTCACCGCCAATGATGCCGTCACCCACGCCGATGCCCTCGTTGGGATGCCCGTACGAGTCGCTTCCGGATTGGACGATCCGTTCCATCCCGGCGTGGTCGCCCTGAGCCGCGTTCTGCCGAGTTCAGCCGTGGTGGAGGTCTCGCAGGGTTGCCACACCGGAGACTTCTTCACCGCGCAGGAGCCACCGTCGCTGGAGTTCCTCGGGCGGCACTTGGGATAACGCCTGGCCTGAAGGATGGCCGCTCAACCCTCGCTCTGGCGGATTCCCTCGTCCATGTCCTTGCTGTTCAGATCAGCGGCGAGGAACGGTCCGGAGGTCGGCAGGCTGAGCCGGAGTTCGGACACCGTCATGATCTCGACGACGCCTCGCTCGAACAGGAAGTCGAAGGCGTGTCCACCACCGGTGTGCTCATCGTTGAGGAAGTGCAGGTGGTAGCCGGCCACCGAGATGCCCTGCTCGTAATCGGGTGTCCGGAAGCCGACGAGGACGCCGCCCGTGTCCGTAAAGGTCCGCTCGGCTTCGCTGGCCGTGGCCTCTGGCAGCGGCGGATAGGGGGCTTCCTGGCGCGTCGCCGTGCGGGTGGAGACCGTCGAGAAGCGTCCGGTGCCCCTGATCGCGTAGAAGAGATTCTCGCTCGAGAGGCGTTCGTCGATCTGCGCAATGAGGTCGGCCCGAGTTGTCGGCGTCTTCACGTCGAAGGTCGTGTCGGGTTCGAACGTGGTGACAGCCGCGAAGGGCGTGAGGTCATCTGGACTCGCGACGCGTGCTTCCCCGCTCGAGAACAAATGGAAGCACACACCCTCGTTGACGACCATCTCGCCGTCGAGGCGATTGAAGGTACCAACCCCGAAGTCGCCGTGCTCCAGCAACCCGGCAATGGTCAGAGAACCGTCGTAGATGCCATCGACGAGCGCAGACATGGTCGAGGTCTGGTACAGGGTCCGCGCTCGCGCCCCGTCGTGATGGATTCCGTGGTCAGGGGTACGGTGCGCCAGCATGGTCGCCGCCCACCGGCGGAACCGCTCATGCGGGTGCTCCGACTCGGTCACGGCATGCTCCCGACCTGTCGGCCTGCTCGCTGCGTCATCGGGGAAGGAGCGTACAGGTCGATGTCACTGCAGAACTCCACGACCGCTCCCGTTACTCTGCGGAGATGACCAATGTCGAGGTCTTCATCGATCCGAGCTGCCCGTGGGCCTGGGTCACTTCCCGTTGGCTGCGAGACCTGGCACCGAAGCGGGACCTGACCATCTCTTGGCGTTCGTACTGCCTCGAGATTCGGGATGACTACGACGTAGCGCCCACCGTGCCCGAGGCGTACCGGCAACAAGCCCTGGACGGTCATGCCGTCAGTCATCGCATGTTGCGCATTTTCGAGGCCGCGCGCGCCGAGCAAGGAGAGGAGATCGTCGACCGTCTGTACACGGAATGGGGAGCGCGCAACTTCGCGGGCGAGCGCCCCGACGCCGAATCACTCTTGACCGACTGCGTGTCCGCCGCCGGCCTCGCTCCTGGACTCAGAGCGGCAGCCGATGTCGAGAAATGGGACGTTCCGATCCGTGAGGCCATGGAGGTTGCCTACGCCTTCGGCGGCCCGAGAACCCAGACCCCGACGATCGTCGTTCGCACCGATCCTCCCCACGGGTTCAAGGGTCCCGTGATGGCCCCCGCTCCCACGGGGCCGGACGCAGTCAAGCTCTGGGACGCCATTCAGGTGCTGTCGGAACACCAGGGATTCTTCGAAATCACCCGCCCCCGCACGAACCTTCCCCGACTGCATCTCCCCGACTGAACGACCGGAGGGCCTGCCATACTTGACCCATGACCGGTCCGGCCGAGTCCCCCGGCCCAGGTCGAACCGGCGGCGTCACGCTCGATGATCTTCGGCGGCAGCGTGGTGAGGGGTGGCAATGGGCTCGGGCGCAGACGGATCGTTGCCCTCATTGCGGTCACCATCCGGCCGCAATGGAGCGGGACGCACTTGGTACGCAGCTCATGGAGTCGGCCGACTCGTGGCGGACCTTTCTCATGGAGGCGGACGACTCGTACCTGCGCACCGTTCCGGCTCCCGGCGTCTTCTCCCCGCTGCAGTACGGGGCACACGTGCGCGACATTCTGCGTGTCTACGGCAACAGGATCATCATCATGCTCGAGGAGGACCATCCCGTCTTCCCGCAGTTCAATCCGGACGAAGGCATCTGGGACAGCTACAACCGCCTCGGACGGAAGGAGTTGGCCGACGACCTCGAGACCCAGGCCCAACGCCTCGCCAGCATTTTCGACAATCTGGAACCGGGACAGTGGTCCCTCACGATGATCAGGGACGGTGGTACGGACGGTGTCTACAAGTTCACGGTGGTCGGTCTGGCCAACTATGCGGTGCACGAGGCGCATCACCATCTGCTGGACGCCGACGGGACATTGGCCGCAACCATCACACCGGCACAGGACTGAGGGGCAGCGGAGCACAACGTGGATCCGGAAACCGAAGCAACGGATCGGTTCGCCGCCCTTGAACGGCGCGTGCAACTGCTCGAGGACGAAGTCGCAGTCCTGCGGCTCGTCAATAGCTGGGGTCCTGCCGTCGACACGGGGAGCAGCGAGGCCGCCGGCGCGCTCTTTGACGACGCGGGGGTGCTCGAGTCCGACCTCTCGCACCTCGAGGGCCCAAGCGCCGTCGTCGCCATGGTCGAGAGCGACGGTCAGCAATCGTTGATCAGGCGGGGTTGCGCCCACGTCCAGAGCGCGCCGATCGTGACCGTCGACGGCGACCGGGCCGAAGCGGTGACGTATTCCCAGGTCTACCTCCACTCCGACCAGGGGCACCACGTCTGGCGGGTCTCGGCCAACCAGTGGGAGTTCGCTCGCATGCCGAGCGGTTGGCGCGTGACCCGCAGGGCGAATCGCGTGATCGACGGCAGCCCGGAGGCACAACAGATCCTGGTGCGTGCGCTCGGCAAAGAGCGCTGAATTCGAAACAGGGTCGGCGTGCGACCTCCCGGTGACGCGGAGCGGGCGAGCAGCATGAACCGTCGCATCTTCCCGCTGTACGTGGTCGTCTTCGTCGGATTCCTCGGCTACAGCCTGATGATCGCGACGTTCACACCAATGATCCTGCGCAACGACAACCGTGAGGTCTGACATGATCGTGAATGGTCGGAACAGCACATCCCTGCGAACACGAAGAGGGGAACACAAACATGAAGCACATCCGTCTGGGAACGCTGGACGTCGGCCGCATCGGGCTGGGCGGCATGGGCATGTCAACCGCTTACACGGGCGCAGGTGAGGACGACGCCGAGTCGATTCGGACCATCCACCGGGCCCTCGACCTCGGCGTCACCCTGGTCGACACCGCCGAGATCTACGGGCCGTTCACAAATGAGGAGCTCGTCGGTTCGGCCATCAAGGATCGACGTGACCAGGTGGTGCTGGCCACGAAGTTCGGGATGGTCTCGCACGCCGGCGACGGTCCCGGCCATCTGGACAGCAGTCCCGCCAACGTCCGCACCGCCCTCGAGGGTTCACTGCGGCGGCTCGGCACGGACCACATCGACCTCTACTACCAACACCGGGTGGATCCCAATACCCCCATTGAAGACACCGTAGGGGCAGTCGCCGAACTGGTCACCGAGGGCAAGGTGCGACACATCGGCCTCTCCGAAGCGTGGGTGGGCACCATCCGCCGCGCCCACGCTGTACATCCCATCGCCGCCCTCCAGTCGGAGTACTCGTTGTTCACCCGCGACCAGGAAGATGAGGTGTTGCCGCTCCTGCGCGAGTTGGGCATCGGGTTCGTCGCTTACTCGCCCCTCGGAAGAGGGCTCCTCACCGGAACGGTTCGCTCATTGGACGAATTCAACGACACCGACTCCCGCAAGACCAATCCCCGCTTCGTGGGTGAGAACTTCGAGCGCAACCAGCGCCTCGTCGACGAGGTCGAGGGCGTCGCGGCCGAACTCGGAGCCACACCGGGTCAGGTGGCGCTGGCGTGGCTGCTGACGAAGGGTGACGACATCGCTCCGATCCCTGGCACGAAGCGGGTGGCGCGGGTCGAGGAGAACGTCGGCGCCGACGCGCTCGAGCTGAGCGCGGAGCAGATCGACCGGCTCGACAAGCTTCCTGCGGCTGCCGGCCAACACCACAACGAGCAGCAGATGCGGATGATCGAACGGTGATGACCGCCCCAGGCCTGCTGGCGTGAGAGTCGACTCGGAGCGGATGGATCATGCTCGGGACTGACTGGGCGTCGTGGGGCACTGCGATCGGCACCCTGGTCCTGGCCGTGGCCACGTTCGCCTCGGTCCGATCCGGTAACCGCGCCGGGCGCAACGCCGAGCGCGCGTACCAGGCCGGACTGCGCCCTGTCCTCTTTGCATCCCGGCCGCATGAAACCCTGCAGAAGGTGAGGTGGGGAGACGGGCATTTCGCCGTGCTGCCACCCGGTCGGGCCATACTCGAGGAGGAGGGTGGCGTCGTCTACATGGCCATGTCGCTGCAGAACGTCGGGACTGGTACCGCCGTGATCCTCGGCTGGCGGGTTGACTCGGGTCAGCTCATCAACCCGAATGCAACTCGCGAGGAGATGCTGGAGCAGCCGCAGATGGTCCGTCCCGATCCGGGTGCTTTCCGGGGTCAAACGCGGGACCTCTACTCGCCACCACACGACCTGAGCTTCTGGCAGGCGGCCATACGGACGCGGGACGACCCCGACCGGGCCCGGGTCGAAGCCGCGCTGGCCGGCCATGAGATGCTACTCGTCGATCTGCTCTACGGAGACCAGGAGGGTGGCCAGCGAACGATGAGCCGGTTCTCAATTACCCGATATCCCGGTTCGGACAGTGAGTGGTTTCCCGCTGTCGTCAATCACTGGTACCTCGACCGCGACGGTCCGCGATAGTTCGACACCAGACAACCCTCGTGCTCTCGGCAGGCCGGCGTGGCTATGGCGCGAAACGGGCCTCGCTCACCCGTGCGCCCTCCACAGCCACTGCAACGACTTTTCCGTTGTCGTCGCCTCGCACGCGTGCCTCATACCTGCCTTGCTCCAGGGCCGGAAAGAGAGCGGCGTACACCTCGCCTCCGGGAGTACGCCGAGCCCGGACCGCGACGTGCGTTCCGTCCCATTCGGCGCCCTGACGCCGTATCTCTATCTCCAAGCCAGCCAGGGTCGCCGGTGTGTGCACGACTGCGGCGCCAAGGTCGCCGCCGATGTCGAGCACGACCGATCCCACTTCGCTCGTCCCGGTGAGATGGTCCATGACTACGATGCCACCGACACCGGCGTCGCGGCCGGGTTCTTGTAGCCGCTGTACGGCGTTCCCAGATAGGGGAAGGCAGGGAGGTAGTCCTCGGTGCCCTTGGCCGAGAGGTCGGTCCCGGTCCCACCGTTCGTGAGCCCGAAGTCGACCAGGCCGGCTGCGGCGTCGACCGTGAAGGACGGGACCACATAGCCGAGGGTCGCACCTGCGACCGCACGCAGCGCAATGGTCGCCACGTCATCGAACACGCGTCGTCCATTGGGAAATCCAGCCACGTCGAGGCCGAGGAGTCCCAAGCTGTTCGGGCTCGACGAAGGACCGATCGCTGTGTTGAGCCGCAACATGTCGGCCTTGACGCCCGTGCCGTTGTAGTTCGTAAAGGTAGGGGCCTGGGTGATGACGCCAGCAGGAATCCCGGTGAGGAAGATCGCCTCAATATCCGGCCGCGAGTTGGAGACGCCAGCGTTGTACTTGGCGAGGTTCGGAAACACGCCCGGATACAGATTCGGCAGCAGCTGCGGCAACAGCGGGTTGGAGAAGTAACTGAGGAACTCGGTGCCGTCCGCGGTGGGCGGCTGCGTGTTCCACAGGTCCTTGGCGCCGATGCCAATAAGGAGTTCGTTGGTGAGCGGGTTGCCGAGGCGTGACGCCTGGGTCCAGGGACCGCTGCAGACATCGCCCCCGTTGAACCAATTGCCCCCGACGCGGACCCGTTGACGGCTGGCCGTGGTCCAGACGCCGACGACAGCTGCCGGGTCGCCTGGTCCGCTCGGCGTGGCTCGCGTGAGCTCGGCCACGGGCACCTGCAGCGCCAGCGTATGGACGTTCACGTCGGCGGTCGAGTTCACGCCGGGCATGCCGTTCAAGAGTCCGGCGGCGGGACCGCCGGCGTGGTCACCGGCGAACCCTCGCAGATCCCCGAGGTCGAACACTGCCCCCAGGTCGACATAGAACCCCTCCGCCCGCTGTCCGACGAACACCTGAGCCGAGAAGGGCCCTCCCCCCACGGAGTGCACGGCGGTCGCCGCCAGTGCGGCGTAGTTCGGTGTCGACAGTGGCCCGATGTTGCAGGGCGGGCACAGGAGCCCTGAACCCAGCACGACTGAAGACGCTCCCCACCGATTGTGCGGATTGTTGTCGACGCGGGTCAGCGTGTACGTCTGCTGGCGGTTCCAGTTGGATGACGGCGACGGGGGGGTCAGAGACGTGATGGGCCCGTCGTTGTACAGGAAGGACGAGGGGATGTTGTTCACGGTCGTGAAGCGGAACTGATAGCTGATGTCAGGATTGCCGTCGCCGGTATTGTCGATGTGGATCTCGTAGAGCACATCGTCAGCGAACTCGTAGAAATTCGGGCCGCCGTCGGGAGCCTCCAGCGGAATGTAGTTGGCGATGAGTGTCGCCGTCCCGGGCTTGTCCGGGCTCATGAAGGCGTAGACATCCGTGCTGTCAGCGACGGGATCCTTCGAAATTTCCGGTGCTTCGCGATGTGATGACATGGCCTTTCCTCCTGGTTGAGCTGAGCGGGACTATTGGCGTGCGGCAGACAGCAGACTTCGGGCAAGTTCGGGGATGCGGACCACGACTTCTCGTTCCCCCTGGAAGAGGCTCATCTCGCCGGTCGTCACGTCCTTGACCTGAGCGATGAGCGGCTCCGAAAGAGCACCGGCGTCGTCTCCGGCGTCGTCGACGCCTGCTTCGACGGTCGGAGCATTCGCCGTGGTTCCGGCCACGAGAGTGGACAGGCCGGGAACACTGCCGGCGACGGCGACGGCCGCCGCAGTGAACGTTCCGCGGCGCAGGAAGTTGCGTCGGCTCAGATTCCCCCGCCAACCGTCGGTTCCGTGTTCTGACGTGTCACTCGGATCAGGACTCATGGTCGACCCTCCGTTCGTTCCTCCGGGTTTCGTACGGAACGGATGGCTGGCTTGGATGATGATTCGAGGGAAGAAATCCTCGATCTGAGACCTGCGCTCCCTGACCTGCTTTTTCGCCAGGTGCGCGCGACGTGATTGCCGCGTCAGGAAAGAGAGCTGTCCGCCGGCGCTCAGGCCTGCATCGGTTGCGCGACGACGGCCTCGACCCAGAAGAGTGAAGCTACGGCCCCCGAGCGGGGGAGCCGGATCACCTCTAGCCGATCCGAAGAACCTCTTGCAGCAAGCCCTGCCACGGCACGTTGTCCCAACCGTTCTTCTCAGCCGCACTCTTGGCGACGGACACGGCCTCGCCCACCCACAGGAGCTCGATGTCCTCTCCCGGGCCAATCTTCTGATCGCCCTTGATCTCCTGCGATGGGTTGCCCTTGCCGATCTTCACGTCGGAGCCGAACTCGGTTCCGAGCACGATGTCCTGCCAGGCCTTGTAGGTCTCCTTGAGCCGGATACCTACGTCAGCGATGTGCGAATGCTTCGGCTGCTCCGACACCTCGATCGCCCAATGCAGGCAGTGCCACGCCCGGTGGAGATCCCCACGCGGGCTCGCTGCTTCGGCTTGCTCCGTAAAGGCAGTCAGCTTTTCCTGGTCATCCTTCGGGAGCACTTCCCGAAGGCCATTCATCAAGCCTCTGATGATCGGCGACGATCCCGTGCTTGTCTCGTGAGCCATCCCGACACCCTATCGATGACCCCGTCAGTGATGGAATCCGAGGGCTGGTCGCGACAGGTCCGGTCCTACACTGGGGCAGTCATGGGCGTTCCCTTCGGCCTCGATACACCGCAGCACGACGTCCACTCCGTCGATGACGTGCTCGCCCTGGTCCGTGAGAGCGGGGGACGCGTCACGAACTCCCGGCGGTTGCTGCTCGAGGCCATCTTCGACGACCCGGGCCATCACAGTGCCGAGGACCTCGCCGGCATCGTCCAGGCGAGAGCTCCCGACGTGCACCTGTCGACGATCTACCGCAACCTCGAGGAGCTCGAGCGGTTGGGGGTCGTCGTGCATTCGCATCTCGGGCACGGGCCGGCCACCTACCACCTGGCCGCCACCGCCCACTGCCATTTCGTGTGCGAACACTGCGGCACGGCGGTCAAGGCGCCCGACGAGCTGTTCGTGAACCTGGCCGACCGGGCCCAGAAGGAGTTCGGCTTCGCCATCGACCCCCATCACTTTTCGATCTTTGGCCGTTGCCGTAACTGCCAGGGGGCCGGCACTCGGGGCTAGCAGCCTTGCTCTCGAAGGTTCGAGGCGTGCCGAGTGACCGCCGCAGACACGGAGCGAGTGCGATTGATTTCATAGCAATGAGCCGGGCCACCGGTGCGTCCTTCTCCCGCACCTTGGCCGATGTTCCTCGTTGAAGACTCGCGGTGGTGCCTTCGACGTGCAAACATCCATTCATGCCGTCGGGAGCATTGGACACCGCTTCCCCGATGACTTTGAGTACAGACGTGCACGCGTCAGGTGATCTCGGGTCGACACCGGGTCTGGTCGAACGCTGGCGCGGTCGCCGCGCCCTTGTCCTCGAGGCTCTCGGTGTGGCCTGGCTGCCGTGGCTCACGGCACGGGTCATCACGCTGGCCGCGCTGGGCATGGCGAAGTACGAGGTGTCGCATTTCCACATCACGAACAGCAAAGCTGTACTCGAATCGCACGACGGGCTCCTGGGTTCCGACGCGGGCTGGTACCAGACCATCGCCGCGCACGGCTACGGCGCGCTCCCGCGGTCAGCCACCCGGTTCTTCCCGCTGCTCCCGCTCCTCGACCGTGGGCTGAGCGACATCACCTCGCTCACCGTGGGCATCGCGTCACTCGTGATCACGAATGCTGCATCGCTCTTGTTGGGGGTCGGCCTCTACGCGCTCGTCCGCTCCGAGTTCCGGGACGCCGTCGTCGCCCGGCGAGTCGTGTGGCTGATCATGCTGGCTCCGCCTGCGTTCGTCTTCGTGATGGGCTACTCGGAGGCGCTCCTGGTCCTGCTCGCGGTCGCCTTCTTCATCAACGTACGGCGAGGGAACTGGTGGTGGGCCGGCCTCTTCGGGTACCTGGCGGGAACAGCCCGCCCGATCGGCTGTCTCCTCGCGGTGCCCGCCCTCATTGAGGTGGTCCGCTCCTGGCGTGCCGACCGCTGGCGCGGATGGCCGGGCAAGGTCGTGGCCATCGTGGCCTCTGTTGCCGGCACCGTCACGTATCTCGCCTGGGTGCGCTCCACGGCCGGAGGGTTCCTCGAGCCACTCAAGATCCAGCAGCAACAGGCCCACCACGGGGCGCTGGCCGATCCCCTCTCGTCCATGTACCACGCGCTCACGGCCTTGGCGCACGGGCACCACGTCGGCGACGCGTTGCACGTCCCGTGGATCGGCGTCGCCGCCATCTTGATCGTGGTGGCGTTCTGGCGCTTGCCCGTGTCCTACGGCGCGTTCGCGCTCTGCGTCGTGCTCGTCGCCCTCTCGGGGTCGAACCTCGACTCGTTCGAGCGCTACGCGCTGAGCGCGTTCCCTCTCGTGATGGCGGGAGCGACGCTGATCCGATCGCCGCGGGTGGCTACCGTGACCTACGTACTATGCGGCGCGGCCATGGCGCTCTATGCCGTGCTGGCGTTCCAGGGCGCGTACGTTCCGTAGCGCTGCGGGGCGAGGGGTGCCGGGTCTGCGCCGCCCCTCGTGGAGTACCCGGTTCACGGCTCGCCGTGCGGGAAGATAGCTCCATGTCCGTCCGCCCTGGACCGCCCCAGCAGCAGAAGACCCGCCTCGGCGAGCCGCGCTGGCCGATGGCGATCGCGGTGATCGCCACGGGCCTGTTACGGGCGACACTGCCGAGCGAGTTGCGCAATGGCGATGCGGCGTGGCTCTTCCTGGTGCTGGTCGTCGGGCTGCTGGCCGTGTTGATCATCGGGGATCCCGGCCGCATCGACCGGGATCGTCCCTGGCTCCACAACCTGACCACCGTGCTGATCGCGTTCATCTCCCTCGCCAACGCGGACGCCGCCGTGCGTCTGGTGATCGGGATCATCGACGTCTCGAACTTCACCCAGAACGCCAAGGTGTTGCTGGCCAGCGGCGCCGCCGTCTGGCTCTCCAACATCATCGCCTTCGCGCTGTGGTACTGGAACCTCGACCGCGGTGGTCCGGCCGCACGCGCCGCGGGCACGAGCATCCGGCCGGCGCTGATCTTCCCCGAAATGCTGCATACGGATCACGTCGAGGAGGGCTGGTACCCGACCTTCGTCGACTACTTCCATTTCGCCTTCGCCACTGCCACCGCCTTCAGTCCGACCGACGTGTCCGCCGTCAAGCCCTGGATGAAGCTGATGATGATGGCCGAGGAGGCCATTTCCCTGGTCGTGGCGGTCCTCGTCGTCGCCCGCGCCGTCAACATCTTGAAGTGACGCTGCGGGCCGCCCGCGCCGAGACGCCTCACGAACCATGATTGGGGACGTGCACGTCGGGGGTCCAGTCGCGGTGGTGGGCGCTGCCGCCCAGGACCCGAGGTCGGACTCCCTGCGCCGCCTCGATGCCATCGCCTCCTTCGGCAAGCCCCACACTCCCCGGTGAGCAACACGGGCGGGGCCGGTCCGTCGACTCCGGCCGGTGCCGGTACCAGTGCCGGTGCGGCGTCCGAGGAGCTGTCGCTCTCGAGCGGGCGCGGGCGCTGGGTCCTGGCGGCCATGGTCCTCGGGTCGGGGATCGCTCTGCTCGACTCGACCGTGGTCAGCATCGCCCTGCCATCCATCGGCCGCGAGTTCCACGGGGGCGTCGACACGCTGCAGTGGGTGGTCACCGGCTATTCGCTGACGCTGGCCGCGTTCCTGCTCCTGGGGGGTTCCCTCGGCGACCGCTACGGGCGCAAGCGGATCTTCTCCATCGGGGTCGTCTGGTTCGCCGCCGCGTCGGCCGTCTGCGGCGTCGCACCCACGGCAGGTCTCCTCATCGCCGCCCGTGTCGTCCAAGGTGTCGGCGGCGCGCTGCTGGCCCCGGCCAGCCTGGCCATTTTGCAGGCGTCGTTCCGCGCCGACGATCGGGCCCGGGCCATCGGCGCCTGGTCAGGGCTGAGCGGCGTGGCGTCCGCCATCGGCCCGCTGCTCGGGGGCTACCTCATCGCCGTCGCCTCCTGGCGCTGGGTGTTCTTCATCAACCTGCCACTGGCTGCCGCCGTGCTCGTCATCACGGCCCGCCACGTCCCCGAGTCACGGGATCCCAGCACGAGCGGGCGCGTCGACTCCGTCGGCGCCGCCCTCGCCGTCGTGTTCCTGGCCGGGTTGACCTACGGGCTCATCGAGGGGCCCACGCGCGGGTGGACCAGTCCCGCCGTCATGGCCTGCCTGGCCGTGGCCGTGGTGTCGGCTCCCGCCTTCCTCGTCGTCGAGCACCTGCGGGCCCATCCCATGCTCCCCCTGGGGCTGTTCCGCTCCCGCCAGTTCGACGGGGCCAACGGCGTGACCTTCGTCGTCTACGGCGCCCTCGGCGGAGCCCTCTTCCTGCTCCCTATCGAGCTGCAGCTCGTGAAGGGCTATTCGCCGCTCGAGTCGGGCGTCGCCCTCTTTCCCCTCACGGTCGTAATGCTGACCCTGTCGGCCCGGTCCGGCGCACTGTCGGCCCGCATCGGTCCCCGCCTCCAGATGAGCGTCGGCCCGCTCGTCGTCGGCGCTGGGCTCGCCCTCCTCACCCGGGCCACCGGTCCGGGCAGCTATTGGACCCAGGTCTTCCCGGCCGTCCTGCTCTTCGCCTTCGGGCTGGCCATCACCGTCGCCCCGCTGACGTCCACCGCCATGGGCGCGGCCCCGCCCGAGCACTCCGGGGTGGCCTCGGCTGTCAACAACGTCGTCGCCCGGGCTGCCGGCCTCCTCGCCGTCGCCGTGCTGCCGCTCCTGGCCGGGTTGACCGGCGCCGCCGCGCTGCACAGTGCCACGCTGGCCCACGGATTCCGCACCGCCATGTTGATCTCGGGTGCCGTCAGTGCGGCCGGCGGCTTGCTGGCCGTCCTGACCATCCGCAATCCGCCCCGCACGCAGCGCGCCGCCGCAGCGAAAGCGGCGGTGCCCACCTGGAGCTGCGGGGTGGGCAACCCACCGCACAACCCGTCGCTCGAGGCGACCGCACAATGGGGGCGCTGACGCCGACGTGCAGCCGGCGCGGCGCGCGGCAAAGGTAGGCCCATGCCGCCACCCGCCCGGAGCGATGCCGTCCCGCCCGTCTTCGCCCCGGCACCCCTGGGGCCGCTGACCCTGCGCAACCGCATCATCAAGGCGGCAACGTTCGAAGGGGTGACCCCGGGCGGGCGGGTGAGCGACGACCTGATCGACTTCCATCGCCGCGTGGCCGCGGGCGGAGCTGCGCTCTCCACCGTGGCCTACCTGGCGGTCTCGCCGGAAGGGCGCACCGATCGCCACTGCCTGCTGCTCAACGAGGAGACCGTCCCCGGACTTCGCCGCTTGACCGACGCCGTGCACGCCGAAGGCGCGGCCGCCGCGGCACAGGTCGGCCATGCCGGGCCGGTCGCCAACGCGCGGTCCAACGGCGCGCCCGCCCTCTCGCCCTCGGGCGGCCTGACGCCCATGGGCTCGCGCCTGCGCGCCGTCGACGTCGCCGGGATCGAGCGCATCACCGAGGACTACCGGCGCGCCGCGACGCTGGCCGTGCAGGCGGGCTTCGACAGCATCGAAGTTCACGTCGGGCACAACTACCTGCTGAGCGCTTTCTTGAGCCCCAAACTCAACCGCCGCGACGACCAGTTCGGCGGATCAGTGGAGAACCGCGCCCGCTTCGCCCGCGCCGTCCTGCGCACCGTGCGCGACGCAGCCGGCCCCGATGTGGCGGTGACGGCCAAGCTCAACATGGCCGATGGGGTCGACGGCGGCCTCTGGCTCGACGAGAGCGTCGCCGTCGCGGCGCTCTTCGAAGCCGACGGTGCGGTCGACGCGTTGGAGCTCACCGGGGGCAGCTCGCTGGCGAATCCGATGTACCTCTTCCGGGGCGACGCCCCACTGCGGGAGTTCGGTGCCACGCTGCCGGCACCGGTCCGGCTCGGCTTCCGCTTCATCGGTCACCGCTTCCTGCGCTCGTACCCCTATGAGGAGGCCTTCTTCCTCCCCTACGCGCGCCAGTTCAAGCGCGCCCTCTCGACTCCCTTGATCCTCCTCGGCGGCATCACCGAACTGGCGACGGTGCAGATGGCTCTCGCCGAGGGGTTCGCCTTCGTCGCCATGGCGCGCGCTCTGCTGCGCGAGCCCGATCTGCCGAACCGCATGCAAGCGGGCACCTCGTCCACCTCCCTCTGCATCCACTGCAACAAGTGCATGCCCACGATCTACTCGGGCACGCGCTGCGTCCTGGTGAGCTGACCGCCCGGTCTGCTCAGGCCGCGACCGGCGGCCGGCGCTCGGCCCAGGGAGCGGCCTGCTCGAGTTGGCCGGCCAGCGCCAGCAAGGTCTCCTCGTCGCCGAAGCGCCCGACGAACTGCACGCCGACCGGCAGCCCGTCATCGTTCCAATGCAGCGGGAGAGAGATCCCCGGCTGTCCGGTCACGTTGAAGGGCGGCGTGAAGGGCGTGTACGTGGCAGCACGGAAGAGGCCGGCCAACGGCTCACCGGGGGGCGAATCGAAGGTGCCCAGCGGAGCGGGCGGCTCGGCGAGCGTGGGCGTGAGCAGGACATCGATCCCCTCGAAGTAGTCGGCGATCTGGCGGCTGATGGACTGCAGCTCCTGCACCGAGACCAGGTACTGCCCGCCGTTGACCGAGCGACCGAGCTCTATGAGGGCCCAGCTCAACGGCTCCAGGTCGCCCTCTGTGGCCTCTCGGCCCACCCGCTTCTCCCAGTCGGCCAAAGCCCAGGCGTTGGCGCAGGCCCACTGGTTGACGAAGTGAGTGACGAAGGCGTCGCCGTCGACCGACAGCGTCGCCTCCTCCACCTGGTGGCCCAGCGACTCGCAGTGCGCCGCCGCGGCCTGCACCGCCGCCACGCAGTCGGCGTGCACTTCGCTGCCGACGGGCGAGGCCGACAGGACCGCCACACGCAACGGCGACGGCGGCGTTGCTGCCGCCGCCGAGAAGGACGGGCCGAGCAACGGAGGCGCCCAGTAGGGATCGCCCGGCACGGGGCCGGCCGTCGCGTCCAGGATCGCAGCCGAATCGCGCACCGAGCGCGTCACCACGTGCTCGGCCACGAGGCCGCCCATCAGGTCGCCGTAGGCGGGGGCCAGCGAATTGCGCCCTCGCGTCGGCTTCAAGCCCACCAGGCCACAGCACGAGGCGGGAATCCGGATGGAGCCGCCGCCGTCGTTGGCGTGCGCGGCCGGCACCATCCCCGACGCCACCGCCGCCGCGGAACCACCGGAGGACCCCCCGGTCGACCGGGTGGTGTCCCACGGGTTCCGCGTCGGCCCGAAGCGCCGGGGCTCCGTCGTCGGCAGAATACCGAGTTCGGGCGTGTTGGTCTTGCCGCAGATGACGAAGCCGGCGTCGATGTACCGCTGCGTCAGAGTCTGGGTGGCGGGCGAGCGGTAGTCACCGGCGAACGCCAGCCCTTCGTTGAAGGGCGTGCCGGCCAGTTCCGCTGCGAGATCCTTGAGCAGGAAGGGCACGCCACGGAACGGGCCGTCAGGCAGCGCACCGGCCGCCGCCTGGTCCCGAGCGGGCGCGAAGAGCTCGTGGATCACGGCATTGAGCTCGGGGTTGAGCTTCTCGATGCGGCCGATCGCGGCGTCGACCAGCTCGGTGGGCGACACCTCCTTGCTGCGGATCAGCTCCGCCTGTCCCGTCGCGTCCAGCCATGCCGTGTCGTCACTCATGACCCGCACGGTAGCGATGCCGGCGCCGGCGCGCCCGGGGCGCTCAGACATTGACCGACGTGCGGGTGGCGGTCGCCGCGGCTGCCGCCCCGGGGTGAGCCGCCCCGCCGGTGGGCGCCGGCGGTGGGCGCCGGCGGTGGCGGGCCTGGCGGGGGTGGTCCCTCTTCAGCATCTCCCCAGCAAAACCCGAAATTGGCCCGGTGGGTTGTTTCACGCAACTCTGTCCTCTACAGTGCATTGCATGACAGAACTGATGGAGAATCCTCCCCGGGGGGCGCAGCGGGCCCGACCGGTCCTGACCGCCCTGATCGTCCTCACCGGCGTCTTTCTGTCCTCGCTCGACCTCTTCATCGTCAACATCGCCTTCCCCAGCATCTCCGCCACGTACCACCACGAGAGCCTGAGCTCGCTCTCGTGGGTGCTGAGCGCGTACACCATCGTCTTCGCCGCAGCCCTCGTCCCGGCGGGCCGCTGGGCCGATCGGGCCGGTCGCAAGCGGGCCTTCCTGCTCGGGCTGGCTACCTTCACGACCGCCTCGGCATTGTGTGCCGTCTCACCCTCCTTGGGGCTCCTGGTCGCCGCTCGTGTCCTGCAGGCCGTCGGTGGTGCCCTCATGCTCCCCACCTCCCTCGGGCTGCTCCTGGCCGCCTTCGGCCCCGAGCGCAAAGGTGCAGCCATCGGCCTGTGGTCGGCCGTCGGCGGCGCGGCCGCCGCGCTGGGCCCACCGATAGGCGGCCTGCTGGTCCAGGCCAGTTGGCGTTGGGTCTTCCTCGTCAACCTGCCCTTCGCCTTGGTGGCGCTGGTGCTGGGCGTCCGCATCCTGGGCGAGGTGCGCGACCCCGATGCCCAGAAGTCCGATGTGCTCGGCGCCGGCCTGCTGACGGTCGCCGTCGCCAGCCTGGTCGCCGCCATCGTCGAAGGGTCGGATTGGGGGTGGACCAGCGGGCGCATCCTCGGCGCCTTCTCGTTGGCCATCGTCGCCGGCGCCGGGCTCGTGCTGCGCTCCCGTCGTCACCCCAACCCGATCATCGAGCCGGCCGTCATCCGCCACCGCGCCGTGGCGCTGGCCGACCTGAGCTCGCTCGCCTTCTTCGGTGGCTTCGGGGCCCTGGTCCTAGGTGGCGTGCTCCTCCTCACGGGACTCTGGCACGAGTCGATCCTGCGGGCCGGGTTCATGATCGCCCCCGGGCCATTGCTGGCCGGTCTCACCGCGTTCCCGGGCGGGCTCCTGGGCGCCCGGTTCGGGCACCGCGCCGTCGGCACCATCGGCGCGCTGCTGTTTGCGGGCAGCGGCGTGTGGTGGATCACCCATGTCGGCGTCACGCCGGACTGGGCGGGCGCCTACCTGCCGGGCAGCATTCTCAGCGGCATCGGTGTGGGGCTCATGCTCCCCTCGCTGGGTGGCGCCGCCACGGCACCGTTGCCGCCGGAGCGCTTCGCCACCGGGTCGGCGCTGTTCGTCATGAGCCGGCAGATCGGCATCGCCCTCGGCGTGGCCGGCCTGGTCGCCATCCTCGGCGTCTCCACCGGAGCGGGCGCTGTGCACGCCTTCCACCACGCCTGGATCTTCATGATCGCCTGCAGCCTGGCCGCGGGTGCCCTGTTGCAGGGCGTGGGCAACCGGGTCACCGAGGTGGCCGACGCTTCGACCGAGGCGGAGCCACACCGCTCGACTGCCGACGTGGTGTCCGCGCCCGCAGCGGGGCCGGCCGCCGCCGCGCTCTACCGGGTCGGCGGCGGCAAGTAGGAGGGGTTCGCCACCAGCAACTGGTCGCGGGCCGACGCCGCGAGCGCCGGGGCGACGGATGCCAGGTCCCGGTCGAGCGCGCCGGAACGCAGCGCACCGACCAACGCGGCGTCGTCCGCGAACCCCAGCTCGGCCAGGCGTGCCGCGTGCGCCGCGCTGACCGCCGGGCCCAGGCGGAGCTCGCGTTCGGCGATGCCGAGAGCGTTGCGCGCCACACGCGCCTCGAAGCGGGCGCCGTCCTCGCTGCGCTCCATCACACCCTGCAGGTACTCGCCCACCGCCTCCACCAGCTCCGCCGCGGTCGGACGGCCGAAGGGCGGCGTCGGTCCGTCCGCCGCGACGGGCCCGGCGGTGGCGGGCGGTGTCGTGCCCAGTAGGACGAAGAGGTCCCACTCGCTCTCGCAGACGCGGCGTCCGATGGTGGCCAGCTCGACCGAACGCGTGGCCCCGCTCAGGTGCGCCGAGGCCTGCAGGGCGCAGATGGCAGCCCACTTGACCGTGGCGTAGACCTGCCACCAGTGCACGCGTGCAGGTGTCATGTCCGCCGCGCCGCCCGCCGCCGCGTAGGCGGTCAACAGCTCGCCGAGCGTGCCGAAGCCGCCGACCTCCCCGCTGCCACCGAAGCGCCAGGCCGGGGCGCAGAGCCAGCCGACGTCCTCGGCCGGGTCGCCGGCGTGCGCCAGCTCCCAGTCGAGGACGCCACGCAGCCCGTCCGGCCCGACCAGGAAGTTGCCCAACCGGTAGTCGCCGTGCACCGTCACCACCGTCACCACCGGCCCGCCGGGCGGGGTGCGGCTCGCCAGCCAGCGCACCCCGAGCTCGAGTGCGGGCCGCACCTCGCCGAGCGCGTTCAGGAGCGGCAGCGGGTCGCCGAGCGGGTCGGACGGAGGGAGCCCGTCGATGGCGGCGGGGTCGATGCGGTGGATGGAGGCCAGCGCCGTCCCGGCCTGGTCGGTCAGGGCGCGGCGGGCGGCGGCCCATGCGTCGTCCCGCAGGATCTTGCGCGGGATCGTCTCCCCCTCCAGGCGCTCCACCACCAGCCAGCTGGCGCCGAGCTCGTCGCCCTCGCCCACGGCGACCACGCCGGGCACCGGCACGCCGGCCGTCGCCGCGGCGCGCAGCAGGTCGTCTTCCATCCGCACGCGCCCGCGCGGCGCAGCACCGCGGTCCATCTGCAGGATGAGGGGCCGCACCGCACCGTCCCGTGTGCGGAGCTCGAATGCGCTGGTGACGCGCGACGCACCGCCGGAGAGGCGCCGCAGGCCTTCCACGGTGCCGTCGAGCCGGTGCCCCAGGGCGACCGCCACCTCCTCATTGCTGAGCCGCGGCGCCATCCCTACTCGACGGGGACGACAGGCCTCCCGCCGTCGTCGAGCTGATGCAGGTACTCGGCAATCCCGTAGCCGGTCTGCGCTGGGCCCGCGCTGTCCTCGTACGTCCAGCGCGCCAGGCCCTCGTTGACCATGGTGCCGCCGGCCCGGCCGATGTCGGCCACCCGGAGCACGTCGCCACGCAGCGGATAGGTGCGTCCTTTCTTGTCGACCACGTCGAGGTGCACGACGCGGTGCGTGACGCCGTCGTCGGCCAGCTCGGTCCTCACCCGCCACTCGGCTACCGAGGTGGCGCGCCCGCCGTCCCAGACCCAGCCCCGGTGCAGATCGCCGGCGTCGGTGCCGAGGCGGATGCCGCCGAAGTGCATGTCCTCGCCGATGTTGATGGAGAACCAGCGCCACATCTTCGGACCGCCCCAGCGCCGCGGGCCCCACGAGCGGTCGCGGTTGCCGTGGGCGCCGTGCCATTCGTGGCGGGCGCCGTCGATGGTCAGCGCGCCCGTCCAGCGGCCCGCCTGCTCCAGGTGCCCCTTGCCCGTCGTGCCCGCCGCCGCGGCGGCCTCGGCCGACCGGGCCCCGCCGCTCGGTTGCCCGTCGGTCCCGATGGCGGGCGTGACCGCGTCGAAGCGCACGTCGAGCGCCACCGGGACGGCGTGTGTCGTCGTGTCGCCCCGCACGCACGGGCGCGCCTGCACCTCCCCCTCCATGGTGAGCTGCCACGACTGCAGCGCCTCGAGCATGACGTAACGAACGTCGCCCACATGCAGGTCGGCGTCGACCATCTCGCGTTGCTCCTTGACCCAGCGGTACTCGCCGAGCTCACCCCCGGGCAGCCAGAGCGACATCCCGACATCCATCGTCCCCTCGTTGGGGCGGATGCCGATGCGGGTAAAGAACCCCGAGTCCGTCCC
>Ga0302177_10000146_pt1 | contig 60024 bp, 57 predicted proteins | sample I_Palsa_E1_2_FD_198780 | JGI IMG/M metagenome (GOLD analysis project Ga0302177, IMG submission 198780) | Peat permafrost microbial communities from Stordalen Mire near Abisko, Sweden - I_Palsa_E1_2 | ecosystem: Environmental > Terrestrial > Soil > Palsa > Peat permafrost | place: Sweden... | reverse complement strand
TGCCGAGGCGGAAGGTGAGCCGCTGGGTGCGCAGGATAAGAATTTCGGCGAGGGCGGTGAAGACCGGGATGGTCGCCAACATAACCGCAGTAATTCCGGAGGGGACGCGCTGTTCGGCCCAGAAGACCAATCCGTAATCTACCAAAAAGATGAGTACCGCCAGCAATGTTACCGATGCCCATTCGCGGCGGGAGGGTGAGGCGGTGCCTGTGGCGCGCATCCAGGCGTAGAGCACGATGCCCGCGGCGAAGAACCGCATTCCGGCCAGCAGGAGCGGCGGAACTTCGCGCACGCCGATGCGGATCGCCAGGAATGTCGAGCCCCAAACCAGATAAATAATGGCGAAGGCGAGCAGGGTCTTCCAGCGGGCTGGACGCGTCGTCACTGACATGGGCGTTTCCCTTACGCAACTTTAGATCAACCTGCTTAAGCGACGGAAGCGGGTCCGGCGCATAAAAAGATTTTATCGAAGCAATCGCTTGGTAGTGGGTCAGTTTGAGATCCAGAGGGTGAGCCGGGCGGGAGATCCCTCGGCCCGCTGGTGAAAACGCGGGCTGTCGGGATGACGCCCCTGGCAATTTAGCGCAGTGCAAGTGAAACTGACCACTACCAATCGCTTGGGTCGTTTGATGGAACTTACCTCTTGAGCAGGCTGGTGTGGCTGGCGACGCATTGCCAGCGGCCTTCGGTGAAAACCCAGGTAACAGCCCGGCGGGACGCGGCGGCTACTGTTCAGAATGCCCAGCGCAGAAGCGCTGCGCCTACGGTGAATCCTGCGCCTACCGCGGCCATCAACACCAGGCTTCCCTTTTTCAGCTTGCCCTCTTCGATCGCCGTGTTCATCGCCAACGGAATGGTGCCGGCAGTGGTGTTGCCGAAGCGATCGATATTGACGATCACGCTTTCCGGGCGCAGGCCGAGACGTTCGGCGGTGGCGTGGATGATGCGCAGGTTGGCTTGATGAGGAATGAAAGCGTCGATGTCCGAACCCTTGAGGCCGTTGCGTTCCAGCAATTTCAGACAAACCTCGGTTTGCTTGCGCACGGCGAATTTGAAGACTTGTTGACCGTCCTGATGAACGTAGTGCATTTTCTTGTCGACGGTTTCATGCGACGACGGATTGAGGCTGCCGCCGCCGGGCATGTAAAGAGAGCAACCGCCGTAACCATCGATTTCGTGGATGAAGTCGATCAGGCCGCAGGAATCGTCTTCGGCGGGCTCGAGAATCACAGCGCCTGCGCCGTCGCCAAAGATCACGCACGTGGCGCGGTCCGTATAGTCGATGATCGATGACATTACGTCGGCGCCAATCACCAGGACTTTCTTGTGCGTGCCGGTAGCGATGAATTGAGATCCAACCTGCACGGCATAAATAAAAGCGGAGCAGGCGGCGGAAAGATCGAATCCCCAAACGCCCTTAGCGCCGAGCTTATGTTGGACTAGACAGGCCGTCGAGGGAAAAAACATGTCGGGCGTGACGGTGCCGACGATGATGGCATCGATGTCGCTGGGCGCCAGGCCGCGCTGGGCGAGCGCTTTCTTGGCGGCTTCGACCGCGAGGTCACTGGTGGCCATGCCTTTTTCCACAATGTGGCGCTCGCGGATACCGACGCGGGCGAGAATCCAGTCGTTGGTTGTGTCGACCATTTTCTCGAGGTCGGCATTGGTGAGAAGGCGGGGCGGGACGTGGGTGCCGAGGGCGCTGATCTTGGCTCTGATCTGGGCTCTAGCGGGAACGGGATGAGTCAATGATTGCTCCTGAACGGAAGCTAATATTCTGCACTATGGAGACGGCAACGTCTAACGTAACGCGGCATTAATGATGACGGAACAGATTCATCCCGCGGTGGAAAATAAAATAAGCCAGGCACCGGGGGCCCACTGCACACGCAAGAGCCCGTTACCGTTGCTTCCTTCCGGACCTGGCGGGGTTGGCGAGAGTACGTCGCGTGAGACCGATGCCTGACCTGAATCATTCTAGCAAAGGTGGCTGCGGATTCCGTTGCTGCGGGCTTCGGGCACTGGCGGAATACAAAAGACTTGTGACTTTTGGTGCAAGATTCACACGATAAAGCCTTCCATCTGGTTGAACTTTATCGAACAATAGAAGCTGCACGACAAAACCCGAAGGCGGATGGCTGCGGCCTCCGTGACTCTGGAATGGCGCAGTTCAATCAACAAACCGGCGTAATCCCCCTGGCGCAGGCGATCGACAAATACTTTGATCTTTCCCTATACCTGCTTGTATTGATGGGATTTGGAAGCCTGGCCAGCACCGGCGGGCTCGATCTGCTGACAATTACTTTGGTGGGATCGGCACTGGCTTTTCGCGGCTACTTGCTGGCCGAGCGGCGGCGCATCGTGATTCCGGAACGCTGGGCTACGCCTCTGACCGTTGGATATTTCATTTTTTACGGCGGCGACTATTTTCTGCTCTCCCGCAGCTTTCTGATCGCGACGGTACACCTTGTGCTGTTCGCGGTGGTTGTGCGCTCGTTCTCTCTGCGGCGCGATCGCGACTATACGATGCTGGCGATCCTCGCGTTCCTGATGGTGCTGGCGTCGGCGGTGCTAACCGTGGACAGTGTATTTCTGCTCTTGTTTGCGGGATTCATGTTGATGGCGGTGGCGACGTTCATTCTGATGGAGATGCGGCGGTCGGGGCGAGCCGCGAAGTTTCAAGCACGCCACTCCAGCGATGCACAGGAGCACCGGCATTTGGCCTACTCGCTGGCGCGGATGACGCCGGCTTTGGCCCTGATGATCCTGGTGGGCGCCGCGGCGGTATTTTTTCTGCTGCCCCGCATGTCCGCGGGATACCTGGGCGGATATTCGTTTGGCACGGATTTCTCCACCGGCTTCAGCGATCACGTGCAACTCGGCCGTATCGGGGAGATTCAGCAGTCGAACGCGATCGTGATGCACATCCAGATCGACGGGGACGAACACGGACAATATGCGCTGCACTGGCGGGGCGTGGCGCTGGCGATCTTCGACGGCAAGAACTGGTCGAACCCGCGCGAACAATACCTGCTGCAACGGGAGGCGAATGGAGCGTTCGCGGTGCCGCCGTTTACTCAAGGAGTAGCTGGCCAGGGAGTGGCTCAGGCGTATGGAGCGCGGAGCCAGACGGCGGCGGGAACGCCGCCTCACATCATTCACTATCGGGTTCTTCTGGAGCCGATCGGTACCAACGTCTTTTTTCTTGCCCCGTGGGGACGCAGAGTAAGAGGAGCGTATCGCGCGATGTCGGTGGATGCGGGCGGCGCCGTCTACGATCTGGATAACCAGCGCGTTGTCAGCGTCTATGAAGCCGACTCGGATATCGCGCGTCCGCCGGTGGCGCAGCTTCGAGCGGCGGGGAATTCTCTTCCGCGGTTTGCCGCGGCTTATCTGCAACTGCCTGCGCTCGACCCACGGATTCCGAAGCTGGCAGCACAGATTTCCGGATCAGCCGCCAACAGCTACGACAAAGCTGTCGCGCTGGAAGCCTACTTGAAAACACGTTACGGATATACGCTGCAGTTGCCGAGTTCGCCGGTCGCCGATCCTTTGGCGAACTTTCTTTTCGAGCGCAGGCAGGGACACTGCGAGTACTTCGCCTCCTCCATGGCGGTGATGCTGCGGACGCTGGGTATTCCCGCGCGCGTGGTCAACGGCTTCCGCAGCAACGAATTCAACGATGTGACGAGCAATTACGTGGTGCGGGCCAGGGATGCGCACGCGTGGGTGGAAGCTTACTTTCCAGGCTCAGGGTGGGTCACGTTCGATCCCACTCCGGGCGGCGCGATCGGCACTCCGGAAGGCTGGGAACGAGCCCTGCTGTATCTCGATGCGGCGGAATCGTTCTGGCGGGAATGGGTGGTCAGCTACGACTCGTCGCACCAGTACGTGCTGGGACACTCGGCGCTGAACGAAACGCGCAGTTCGTGGGAGAAGGCGCGCACTTGGGCGCGGTTGCGCTATGCGCGCATGCTGGACTGGGCGCGGCAGGGCCGGCGGGATGCCGAGAACTCGCCCGAACGATGGCTGGGGATCGGCGTGGCGGTTGCGGTCGTTTTGCTGCTGATAGCCAATGCGGCACGGATTGCCAGGATGATGCACGCCAGAGGGTTGCGGGCGCATCCCGAGCGGTCGCCGGACGAGGCGGCTGCAATGTGGTACGACCGCATGGCTCGATACCTGGCGAGGCGGGGAGTGCGAAAATCCACGACACAGACGCCGCAGGAGTTTATGCGCGTCATTAAAGACGAGCGGTTGCGGACGCGGGTGGGGCGATTCACGGATGCTTACGAATCGGCACGATTCGGGAATTCCGCAGACGAAGCGCGGCGGTTGCCGGAGTTGTATGAGGAAGTGGAGTCGGCAACGCGGAAGTAAATCGCCGCGACTCCTGCCCATCGGTGCTACAGGGTGACGATCCGCGGCTCGTCTCTAGAAGTGCCAGATCGCGCCGCCGCCTACGAAGAAGTTGTGCTGGCGGGTCTTGCCCGTGGCGGCCAAAGGCAGATCAGGCGTGCCAGACCAGAAATCGCGGACCTGGCCGCGAATGCTGATGCGGCGCCAAACTTTCACGTCCAAACCCAGTCCGCCTTGGAGCACACCCGTGGTTGAGGACGTGCCCGGGTTCGTGCCGCCATAGATGAGGTTTTTATTCTCGCTGAAATGGCCAAAACCGCCACCGAAACTGATCCACGGCGAAACCGCGGTGTAGGGAAAGAAATTCACGCGAGCCGAGGGAGTGACAAAGATCTGCTTGTAATCGGTGGGAACAACATCGGAGCCGGAGTTGAGTTTCTCATCAAGGTTGAAGACGGCGGGCACTTCTCCCGAGAGGGCGTAGACGGGAGTACCGAAAAGCCGGTGCGCATAGTTGACTTCGAAGCTGATCCCCTCGCCAGAGCGGACGAAAGGATCGAAATAGGTCGCGCCCGGAATGCCCTGGTCGCTGATGAAGATGCGGCCGACAACGCCGGTCAATTCGTTTTTTTCGTCCTGGGCCGCGGCGGAGGCTCCCAGGATGGATATCCCCACCACCAGGACAGCGAGTATGGCCTGTTTCCCAGACATTTCCCCTCCAGGATGCGGGATAGTTGTTTCGCTCGGCAACGCTTAGCGTAGCATGGAGGATAGAGTTTCAATCGACAGGTTGCTGTCTTTCGTGATGCCCGTAGTTACATGGCGGGGCAGATGTGATGAGCTATAGGATGGGTTTGCCGCGACCGCGGGAAGTTGCCGAGATCCGCGTCACGTGCGGCAACCGTTAGAACCGAAACATGAGGGTCAGTTCCCCGAACGACGTAACCGAGCGGTCGCCAATTTGTTGCTGGGTCAACGTCAAATTCGAGGGCTCCGTTACTGTCTCGTGAAAAGTGTATATTCCCAGCGTCTCGCGAAAAAAGATGTGTCCCTTTGCCGAAGGCGATGGCATATAGAAGCTCATCTGCGGTCCCTGAAGTGCGTTGGCACGGTCCGTCCCGGGCAAGATATAGTCGACTCCCAACCGTATGGAAAAATTAGCGACACAGTTTTCGAGCGCGCATTTCTTGTGGAAGTAGTCCTTGCCTCCGCCAACCGTAGGCCGCCACGCCCCCTTCGTGTAGTTGGTTGTCGAAAGCTGGCTCCAACGGGCGCCCGTCCCGAAGAACCATCCCGATGAGAGCCGAAAATATGCGGTCGCCGCCAAGGCGCGGTCGTGCCCTTTAGGATTCGGCTGATCGTTGTCGTTCGTCTTGTGGCCGTTGTCATACTCCCCCTCTGCGGAGGCGAGGACGTGCCGAGAGTCGATCCTTAGACCCCCGCCTCCCTCCCACGCGAGCGGGGCATAGCCGCCGCCCATCAATCCCGCCCCAGCATAGAGGAATGGGTGGGGAACGAGACCCGGCGGTTGTTGATCGGCATCGCCGGCCACAGGTTTTTCGGACACAACCTGCTGAGCAAAGAGGGCAGACTTGCCAAAAAGCGTCAGTAGTGCGAGAACGATGGCGCAGCGCTTCATTAGGAACCTCCAACACTGTCTGCCGAGCTATCAGCAAAGGAGACTCCTTACTTCTGCGGAACCTGCGGGAAAGCTGGAACTAAAAGCCGTGCTTAACACCCTTTCAGGACGACGGATGCAAGGAGCGAGGTACACGCGCTGCGGAACGCTGCGGAGCTGCGTGGAACAGTGATCCCTCAAAGTTCCCCGTAAGCTCGCTCCTCGCGATGTGTTGGCTCGAAATGTTAAAATAAACAGATTGCATGCCGTCGAAGAACCTCACTGTCTCCCCTTCCAGCGAAAACGACGCTGACCTCGCCTTGGATGACCGAGTACAGGATGCGCGCCCACAGAAAATTGGATTCGTCAGCCTGGGCTGCCCTAAGAACCTGGTCGATAGCGAAGTGATGATGGGCCTGCTGGCCCGCGGCGGCGCCGAACTTACTACGCGCGCCGAGGACGCCGACGTGATCGTGGTGAATACCTGTTCGTTCATCGAAAGCGCGCAGCAGGAATCGGTGAATACGATTCTGGAGATGGCCGGGCATAAGACGGCGGGACGGGCAAAAAGACTGGTCGTTGCCGGATGCCTGGTGGAGCGGTTTCGCGATGAAATCCGCAAGCGGATTCCGGAAGTGGATGCCGTGGTGGGGACTGGGGAGCTGGAGAACATTTTGGCGGCAGCTGGAATGGCACCGGCTCCGGCAGGCCCGGCTTCGATAAACCGTGATTCCCCGTTTGTGGTGTTGCCATCGCGGGCCGAGGGCGACGCGCGAGCGGCGCAGGGACGCTTCTCTCGCGGGCAGTGGGACGGAGCGATTGCGGATCTGCCCAATTATTTGTATGACGATGAGACGCCGCGCATTCTGGCCACTCCAAAGCATACGGCCTACATCAAAATTGCCGAGGGATGCGACCATCCTTGCACGTTTTGCATCATTCCGCAGTTGCGCGGGCAGTTCCGTTCGCGGCGGTTCGAGTCAGTGATCGCGGAGGCCGAGCGACTGGCACAGAGCGGCGTACGGGAAATTACTCTGATTGGGCAGGACACGACTTGCTACGGGGAAGATTTTGGGCTGAAGGACGGGCTGGCGCTCCTGCTCGAGAAACTGGCGAAGATTGAAGATTTGCGCTGGATCCGATTCCTCTATGCCTACCCGAATAAGATCACAGGGAAACTACTGGAAACGATCGGATCATCCGAGAAGATCTGCTCCTATATGGATGTGCCTCTACAGCATGCGTCGGCGCCAGTGTTGAAGCGCATGAAGCGCGGCGGAGGAGCGGAACTATTTCTGCGGTCGATTGGCAAGATGAGGCGCGCGATTCCCGGCCTGACATTGCGTTCGTCGTTTATCGTGGGCTTTCCCGGGGAGACCGAGAACGAATTTGAAGAGCTCTGTGAGTTTGTGCGCGAAGCTCAATTTGATTGGATGGGAGCTTTCGGCTATTCCGACCAAGAGGGTGCGGACGCACACGGATTGAACAAGAAGCTTTCGTCCCCTGAGATCGAGCGGCGGCGAAAACACTTGATGGGAATCCAGCGGCAGATCAGCAAGAAGAAAAAGAGAGCGCTCGTGGGGCAAGAGTTTGACCTGCTGCTGGAAGGAACATCGGAAGAAACCGATCTGCTCATGGAAGGGCGCACTGCGATGCACGCGCCCGAAATTGACGGCAAGGTTTTCGTGAACGACTTTCCGGAAGACATGGAGCCCGAACCGGGCGAGTTTTATCGTTGCGAGATCACGAAAGCGCACGATTACGATCTGGTGGCGAGGATTCTGTGACGAGCCGTTCGCTCTCGATTCTGTGGTTTCACTCGGCAAGAATCTGAAATATTCCGTCACCATGCCTAGCAAGCGCGCTCTCAAACTCCGCTGCCCGATCTGCAAGAAAGCCGTGAAGAATACTGACGCGGAGTTTCCCTTCTGCAGCGACCGCTGCCGGACGATTGATCTGGGCAAGTGGGCGAGCGGCGCTTACGTGATTCCATCGCCGGTTACGGATGTGGATGAGCAGATTCGAGAGAGCACTCCCGAAGATTCGGGCGACGATTCGTGAAACACAATTCCGAGATCGCGGGCGCGCAACGGGACCATATCGCCGAAGTCTCTCCAGCGGCCGCGGAGGCAACCCGTCCCAAGACTCCGCTTTGGGCTACCCTCGTCGCCACGTTTTTCGGCATCGGACGATTGCGGCCTGGACCGGGCACTTGGGGATCGGCGGCCACTGTCTTGTTGTGGGCGGTGTTGGCCCACGCGCTTGCGCCATCGCAGCGGACTCCGGTTGCGATTACTCTGGCCGTGCTAGCGACGCTGATCGGAATTCCTGCGGCCACGCGGGTCGCACGAGGTTCCGGCATAAAGGATCCACAGTTTGTGGTGATCGATGAAGTGGCGGGTCAACTGGTGTCGTTGATCGCCGTGCCGCTGGCGTGGAAATCTTTTCTGGCCGGCTTTATACTCTTCCGTGCGTTCGATATCGTCAAGCCGCCGCCGGTGCGAGAATTGGAGGCGATTCCGGAAGGCGCCGGGATTGTGCTGGACGACGTGGCGGCAGGTCTCTACGTGTTGGGAGCGATGCATCTCTTGCTACACTTTGGTGTTCTAAGATAGTGGTCTTCATTCAGTAGCCGAGTGGTTTCCTCATGGGATTTTCCGACAGCATACTGGGCAAGAAAAGTATGAATGGCGGACCGCGTATCGAGTCCGTATGGCCGGCGCTGGCGCTGGCGGGCGGCGAGGTTCGCATCGCCGGTTCGGGGCTGCGTCCGCACGAGTTGCAGCGTCCGCGCGTACAGTTCGGCGAAGTCGAGGGTTCGCTCGTGGTCAGTTCGGATTCGTTTCTCATCGCCCGGGTTCCCGAGGGCGCGACTTCGGGCCCGGTAGTGGTTGCGGCCGATGGGCACGTCAGCAACGCGCATGCGGTCAAGGTCGCAGTCCCCATCGCCGAGAATCTGCACCCTGTGACGAATCCGGCGCTGGATGGCGAGGGCAACATTTACGCCACGTTTTCGGGTTCGCGCGGCCAAAAGGTTCCGGTCGCGATCTTCAAAATCGATACGAACTACACTGTGAAGCCGTTCGTTGCGGACATGATGAACGCAACCGCCATCGCCTTCGACCGCGAAGGGCAAATGTATGTCTCATCGCGCCTGGACGGCACCGTCTATCGCGTGGCGCCGAACGGAACCATGACCACCTTCGCCGAGGGGATGGGAGTCGCCACGGGATTGGCTTTCGATCGCAATCAGAACCTCTATGTGGGCGACCGTAGCGGCACCATCTTCAAGATCGGCCGGGATCAGCAGATGTTCGTATTCGCCACGCTGGAGCCAAGCGTTTCGGCGTACCATCTCGCGTTCGGTCCGCAGGGCGACCTATTTGTGAGCGGGCCGACCACGTCGAGCTTTGACTGCGTTCACAGAATCGATCCGCAGGGGACGGTACACACGTTTTTCCGCGGTCTGGGACGCCCGCAAGGATTGGCTTTTGACTCAAGTGGCAACCTGTATGTGGCGGCGTCGCTCGCCGGCAGACGCGGGATTGTGAAGATCACTTCGGATGGTCAGGCCAGGCTGGAAGTCGCAGGCCATGGGCTGGTAGGACTCGCCTTCGCGCCAGGACGAAGCGTGATTCTGGCGACCACGGATGCGGTGCATCATCTTTCCTGGAACCTGCAGGGGCTGCCGTTGCCGCCGGAATAGTCGTGACTGAGGGTATCGGATGCCTACTCACGCCTTCCGTTCTTTTCATTTACACTTCTACCCGTGAACGCTGAGATCATTGCGGTTGGATCCGAGCTGCTGACACCCTACCGCATGGATACGAACTCTCTCTATCTTACCGAGCAGCTCAACCAGTTGGGCGTAGAGGTGGTTTTCAAGAGCGTGGTAGGAGATGATCTTCGCCGCCTGGTCGCGGCCGCGCAACACGGACTATTTCGCTCGGAGATCGTAATTTTCAGCGGGGGTCTCGGCCCCACCGAAGATGACCTCACGCGCGAGGCGGTAGCTGAGGCTCTGGGCGTTTCGTTACGGCGGGACGAGGATGTGCTCGCTGGCATCGAGCAGCGTTTCGCGGCGCGCGGCTGGAAGATGTCCGCCAACAATGCAAAGCAGGCGGATGTGCTGGAGGGCGCGACGGCCCTGCCCAATGCGAACGGGACCGCGCCGGGACAATGGCTAAGCGGAAAGTTCGACGGGCGCGATCGAATCGTCATCCTGTTGCCCGGCCCCCCCCATGAGTTTAAGGCCTTGTTCGAGGCGGAGTGCCGCGAGAGGTTGCGGGCAAAACTGCCTGCGGCGTTTCTGGCAACGCGCGTATTGAAGGTTGCTATGCTGGGCGAATCTCAAGTGGATGCGCGCGTGTCACCCATCTATAAACGATACACCGATGTGCAGACGACCATTTTGGCGGGAGCGGGAGAGATCCAACTCCATTTCAAATCGCGTGCCGAGACAATGAAAGCGGCGCAGGCGCGTGTAGATGAAGCGGCTGACGCGGTCGAGGAAGAGCTCGATGATGCGGTGTTCTCGCGCGATGGCCAGTCGCTCGAGCAAATCGTCGGCTACTGGCTGCAGATGCGGAACGCTACGCTTGCGGTGGCGGAATCGTGCACTGGCGGCCTGTTGGGCGAGCGGATTACTTCGGTCGGCGGCAGTTCACGTTACTTCGCCGGCGGCGCGATCGTTTATTCGAATGCCCTGAAGACTGAACTCGCGGCAGTGCCCGCCGACATGATCGACCGCCATGGCGCGGTGAGCCGCGAAGTGGCCGCGGCGTTGGCGGAGGGAATCCGTTATCGTTGCGAGGCGACTCTGGGGATCAGCATCACGGGCATCGCCGGCCCTACCGGAGGAACCCCCGAGAAGCCGGTGGGATTGGTGTTCCATGCTCTGTCCAGCGATGGCGGGACGGAAGTGATCGAGCGAAGTTTTCCGGGGGACCGCAAGCGCATCCGCTGGTTTGCGACCACGTTGGCGCTGGATATGGTGCGAAGGAAGTTGATGTGAACGAAAGCTCTTGGCTCTTGGCTTTTGGCTCTTTGGAGGGTCAGCCTGGGGAGCTCTCCTCGAGGAGCTTCGAGCCGAGTCTACGGGTTGGGGATCATTCTTAGAGAGGATCGTCTCAACCGGATGGTTCTGCTTCAGGGTTATGAGCTAACAGCTTGGAGCTAACAGCCAAGAGCTAAGAGCTTCTTATGCGCCTTTTCGTCGCGCTTGAGATCGAGGACCGCATCCGCGGTCGTCTTGCTCGTTTCGTCGAAGGAGTCGCCGGATTTGCGCCCGAAGCGCGCTGGGTACGGCCCGAATCGTTGCACCTCACGCTGAAGTTCATCGGCGAGAAGTCTTCACTGGAGGCTGACGCCATCAAGCGCGAGTTGCAGGAGATTGATGCGAGCACGGTCGAGGTCAGCTTTGGCGGCTACGGATTCTTTCCGAACGAGCGGGCGCCGCGAGTATTCTGGGTGGGAGTTCAGGCGGGTCCGGAACTGGCTTCCCTCGCCGCGGCGGTGGACGAGAACATGGCGAAGCTTGGCATCCCGAAGGAAGAACATGCCTTCAGCCCGCATCTCACTTTGGCGCGCGGCGCGGGAGGCTCTGGTTCGCCGCGCAAGCAAAAGGGCGACGGCCCGAACCGTGGCTTTCAGCGTCTGCAGGAAAAACTGGCAGCCGTGCCTGCTCCCGAATTCGGTGCGATGATGGCCCGCGAGTTCTTTCTCTATCAGAGCCAGCTTTCGCCCGGCGGGTCAAGGTATACCAAGCTGGCGGGATTCAGTTTGCGGTAGCACAACGCGCAGAACCGTACACACTTGCTAACCTTCCTCATCATCGCCGTGAGCTACCTGCTGGGATCGATTCCCTTCGGATATGTCCTGGTGCGCATCTTTCGCGGCGAAGATGTTCGTCAAAGCGGCAGTGGAAATATCGGAGCGACGAATGTCTCCCGCAAATCGCCGGTGCTGGGCGTATTCACTCTTCTGCTCGATGCGGCAAAAGGAACCGCGGCAGTGGCATTGTCCTATGTTATAGCTGACCACTTCGTCGCAATTCCCACCTTAGAGCAAATCGCGCTGGGGGCGTTGTTCGCTGTTGTGGGCCACGTGTTTCCGGTATGGCTGAAATTCCGCGGCGGTAAGGGAGTTGCAACTGGGCTGGGCGCATTTGTGCTGATCGCTCCCAAAGCCGTTCTGATCGCAGCAGGCGTTTTTGTAGCAATCGTCTTAATCTCCCGCTACGTTTCCATGGGCTCGATCGTTGCCGTCGCAATCTTCCCCTTTTTGGCGTGGCTGATCGGTCAGTTTTATCTTTCTCACACGGGACTGGCTTTGATCTCGCTCACTTGCTTATTCATTCTCGTCCAACACCGCGAGAACGTGCGGCGGCTGCTGACCGGGACAGAAAATCGGATGGGATCAAAACCCGCATGAGCGAGATCGCGATCATCGGCGCGGGAGCGTGGGGCACGGCGCTCTCAATCGTTCTTGGTCGCAAGGGCTCGCACCGCGTGCGCCTCTGGGCGCATGAAAAGGAAGTCTGCGAGGCCATCGCACGGAACCGTTTGAATGAGAAGTTTCTTCCCGGCCAGCCGATTCCCGACTGCGTGACGCCCTGCAACAACCTTGCGGAAGCACTTGAGGGCGCTGCCATCGTAGTGAGCGTGATGCCATCGCAACACTGCCGCCGCTTGTTTGAACAGATGCGGCCGCTGCTGGGCGCCGGAACCATGATCGTAAGCGCGACCAAAGGGTTGGAAGAACACACCCTGCTGCGCATGACCGAGGTGATCGCCCAAGTGATGAAAGGCGACCAGCGAACGCCCCGGATTGGCGCGCTCAGCGGCCCATCGTTTGCGCTCGAAGCAGCGCTTGGCGATCCGACAGCCATCACCATCGCGTCTCAAGATACTGAACTCGCGCGCGCTGTGCAACAGGAATTCAGCCACGCCAGCTTTCGCGTCTACACCAACGAAGACACAATCGGCGTAGAGCTGGGCGGCGCGCTGAAGAACACGATCGCGATCGCCGCCGGCGTTTGCGCCGGCCTCGGCCTCGGTCATAACTCCGTGGCGGCGCTCATCACGCGCGGTCTGGCGGAAATGACGCGACTGGTCGTTGCCTGCGGAGGCAAAGCTGAAACCATGGCTGGCCTCGCGGGCCTGGGGGACTTGGTGCTGACGTGTACGGGCGGCCTCTCCCGCAATCGCAGTGTTGGCGTTGAACTCGGCCGGGGACAAAAGTTGCCGGAGATTGTCGCCGGAATGCACGGAACGGTTGCGGAAGGAATCTTCACCACGACGGCGGCGGTGGGACTGGCGCGGGCCCGCGGTGTCGAGATGCCGATTACCGAGCAGATGCACGCCATCCTGCACGAGGGCAAGGCTCCGCGCGAGGCGATTTACGAGCTGATGACCCGCAGCGGAAAAAGCGAAACGTTCAGGTCGTAATAGAGATGTATTTGAATACCGCTGGATCTGCCCCCTGAATGTTTTCTTGCCAAACCGGCGCCACACGCCAGTTTTGACTGACACTTTGGTAACGGGCAAGCCTCGCGGTTTTCGCCTCCCAGCACTCCGCCGACATTAAAATTCTATAGATACCCGTGAAATCCGCCGCCACTTCGACCCACGGCCCTTCCGAACCGAGTCACGGGAGCGACTTGTCTTCCCCGGCAGTCAATCCGGCGCGCATTCCGATCTTGTACGTAATCCTCGGCGTGCTGCTGGTCATCAGCATCGTGCCCATGTACTTTTACTCCGCGCAGGTAGAGGCCATCAATCGAGATCGCCTGAAGACCAACGAGATGCTGCTGCAGAATACGGTGACGCGGTCTCTGGCCGACGATCTCTCGCAGCACGAACGCTCCTTAAGGATGATGTTGGCCAATCTTTCGTCGGCCATTCAGGTGGCGAGCGGCGGCGACATCGGCAGCAAGAACATTGAAGCGCCGGAGTTGCGCGCGCTGCTGGAAACTTTCGTTTCGTCCTCCGACGAACTCGCGTATGCCACTCTGCTCAATTCAGAAGCGAAAGGAGTCTCTGCCGGGCGCATCGCGCCGGACGCCTTCTTGCAACGGGAGCTGCAACACGCTTTTGACGCCGCCCGCGATGGGCGTGCCTACAACGGGCAGGCCCTGCAGGTGGAAGACGGAAAGTCCTTGCGGACGGTTGTGCTGGTAAGCAGCCCCGTCAGCTATGGTGGCCGTTTTCTGGGAATGGTGGGCGGGGTGGTGGACCTGCAGTTCCTGATTCGCCGTCTGCAGGAAGTCAGCGGCGGGGGCCTGATTCCGTATGTCGTAGACGCCCAGGGCCGGCTGGTGGCTGGCGGCACTTCGCAATATGTCACTGGTCAGGATATGACCAGCCTGGAGATCGTCCGCAACTTTGTAGACGAAGGCAATAAGGCGCAGTTGGCCGCCACCAAGGAGTTTTCCGTCAAACAGGGCAAGGACAGCGTTGAGATGCTCGGTACCTACAGCCCGGTCACGGCTCTCGACTGGGCAGTGGTTGTGCAAAAGCCGCAACGCGAGGCTTATCGCGGAGTCTACGAGATGCAGCGCACGGCTCGCCTGCTGGCGCTTTTGGCTGTGCTGTTGAGCATTGGCGTCAGCATTTTCGCGGCCCGCAGAATTACGAATCCCCTGCAAATCCTTACCCAGTCCAGCCGCGCTCTGGCCCGCGGTGATTTTTCGCAACGCGTACATTTGTGGAGCCGCACAGAGATTGGCGAATTGGCCGAGACCTTCAACACCATGTCGCAGGAACTCGAACACTTCGTCGAAGACTTGAAGCGGGCGGCGGAAGAAAATCGTGCCCTCTTCCTGGGCTCGATCCAGATGCTGGCGGGCGCGGTTGACGAAAAGGATCCCTACACTCGCGGCCACTCCGACCGCGTCACACGCTACTCGTTGATGATCGGCAAAGAACTGAACTTGCCGGCGCCTTTCATGGAAACGCTGCAGATCTCCGCGCAACTCCACGACGTGGGCAAAATCGGCATCGAAGACCGCATTCTCAAGAAGCCGGGCGCGCTTACCGCCGAAGAATTTGAAGTGATGAAGACTCACACCACGAAAGGCGCCAACATCCTGCGCCCGGTGACGCAGCTGGCGGAGATGCTTCCCGGCATAGAACTTCATCACGAAGCACTCGATGGCCGCGGTTACCCCTACGGCCTCCAGGGAGATCAGATTCCGCTGCTGGCACGGGTAATCGCGGTTGCCGACACGTTCGACGCGTTGACCACCAATCGTCCTTACCAGCATGCGCATACCCCGGAAGAAGCGTTCAAAATCATCCAGAATCTTGCCGGCAAACGGCTCGATCCCGAGCCGGTGGCAGCCCTGATGGCGGTCTATGCGCGCGGCGAGATACGCATCCAGCGCGTTTCGATCAAGCGGCCCATGGCCGCCCCGGATACAGCCGCCGCCGTGCCGGCGCCTCCGGCGCTGCCTGCTGAAGAGACGGGAAATCTCGAACGAACCCGCGCTTGAGTCTTGGACCCCTCTTTACGCTGCACAAACCGCAGTTCCTCCTCTTCTGACCGCTATAATGAATCTTCGGATTTTCCATGATTCAAACTCTGTTTGGCAGCACCGAAGAAAAGAAAACCGGACTCTTCGAGCGCATGAAGCAAGCGGTCACGCGTACGCGCGAGAACCTGGCCGAGCGCATCGAAGAAGTTGTCTCTTTCGGCAAGGAAATTGACCTTAATACGCTTGACGATCTTGAGGCCACGCTGATCGGCGCCGACCTTGGCACCACAACCACGCAGGAAGTCTTGGGCAAACTACGCGATAAAGCCGACCGCAAACAGATCAAAGACGTGCAGGAACTGAAACGCCTGCTGAAAGAAGAATTGCTCGCCATTCTGAGTGCGGCGAATACGCGGCCGGTCGAAAGAGTAGACGGCACGCCGGAAGTGATTCTCGTGGTCGGCGTGAACGGAACGGGCAAGACCACGACCATCGGCAAATTGTCGCAAGTGTTCCGCTCGCAGGGAAAGAGTGTGCTCTTATGCGCGGCTGATACGTTCCGTGCGGCGGCAATCGATCAACTGGAAATCTGGGGCCAGCGCACCGGCACGGAAGTGATCAAGACCAAGCCCGGCGGCGATCCCGCGGCCGTATTGTTCGACGCCCTGCAGGCCGCAACCGCGCGGAAGACGGACTACGTGATTGTCGACACCGCCGGCCGACTGCACACCAAAACCAGCCTCATGTCCGAACTGGAGAAGATGCGCCGCACCGCGCAGCGCATCATTCCCGGCGCGCCGCACGAAACCCTGCTGGTGATGGACGCGACCACCGGGCAGAATGGCCTTCAGCACGCGCGCCTGTTTACGGAATCGGCGGGCGTTACCGGCATCGTACTCACGAAACTCGACGGCACCGCGAAGGGCGGCGTGGTGGTCGCCATCTCGCGCGAGTTGGGGCTGCCGGTCCGATTTGTTGGCGTGGGGGAGAAAGTGGGCGATCTGCTGCCCTTCGACCCGAAAGAATTTGTGGATTCGCTGTTCGAATAGCTAACATCCTTACCACGGAGCCACAGAGACACGGAGAAGATCAAACCCTAAGTGTCTTTCTCCTTGACTCGGTGACTCCGCAGTCAACTCGCTTTGCCTCACGCCGAATGCCTAACAACGCTACCGACGAGCAGTTTCTGCGCCGAGCGCTTGACTTGGCGCGCCAGGGCATCGGACTAGCGCTGCCCAATCCCTGCGTCGGAGCAGTAATCGTCGATCCACACGGCAACATCGTAGGCACGGGCTCGTATACGTACGATGGCGTGAAGCACGCCGAGGCGCTCGCGCTAGAGCAGGCTGGCGACAAGGCTCGCGGCGGCACTCTCTACATCAATCTCGAACCGCACTCGCATCAGGGCCGCACGCCTCCGTGTACCGACGCCCTGATCACGGCGGGAATTCAGCGCGTGGTTGCATCCATGCCCGATCCCAATCCCAAGGTGAGCGGGCGAGGCTTCGAGCAACTGCGCGCCGCCGGCATTCACGTGGAAGTTGGGCTGCTCGAAGCGGAAGCAAAGCGGCTGAACGAGGCTTTCGCCCGCTACATTCGCACCGGAGTTCCGTTTGTAACGCTGAAGTCCGCGATGACGCTCGACGGCAAGATTGCGTCGGCGCCATCGGCGGCCTTGAGTCGCACGCCGGGAGTTCCCGCCGCTGGATGGATTACCGGCGATGCCGCGCGTGCGCATGTGCAGCAACAACGTCACCAAAGCGATGCCATCCTGGTGGGTGTGGGGACAATCCTCGCTGACGACCCTTTGCTCACTTATCGCGGTGCCAGCCCGCGACGTCGCCCGCTGTTGCGGGTGATTTTGGATTCGCACCTGCGCCTCCCGCTGAAGTCGCGCCTCGCACAGAGCGTCTCGAACGATGGCATCTCTAAGAATGACGTTCTGGTTTTTTGCGCATCCCCCGACGAAAAGAAAAAACATCAACTGGAGGCGCGCGGCATTCTCGTCGAGCAACTGCCGCGTGCCTCGGACGGCCGTCCCGACATTCACGCCATTCTGCGCCGTCTTGGGCAACTCGAAATCACCAGTGTGATGATCGAAGGTGGTGCGACCGTGAACTGGACGGCGCTCGCCGCGGGGGCCGTTGACAAAGTTTTTCTATATTACGCGCCGAAGATTTGGGTGGGCACGGGATCGATTCCATTTGCCAACGGCGCGGGATTCCGTCACATTGGCGAGATCCGACAAGTGAAGCATCTCCACCTGCATCGTTTCGGAGAAGACTTCGCGGTGGAAGGGTACTTGCGCGATCCGTATGACGATTTATGATATTGCGATATCGAACGAGGTCCTCATGTTTACCGGCATCGTTGAAGAAGTGGGGCGCGTCACCGGCATCAAACAACGCGGGGAGAATCGCCGCATTACCATTACCGCCGAGAACGCACCGAAGGAACTGAAAACCGGCGACAGCGTCGCGGTCAGCGGCGTTTGCCTGACTGCGCTCGACATCAAGCCCGGCTCGTTCTGCGCCGACCTTGCGCCCGAGACCTGGGAGCGCACGTCGTTCTCGCGCATGCACGAGGGAGCGCTGGTCAATCTGGAGTTGCCCATGAAGGCCGATGGCCGATTCGGCGGGCACATCGTGCAGGGCCACGTGGATGGCGTCGGCAAACTCGTTGCCCTGGACCGCATCGCCGAATCGGAAAACTTCTGGCTGCGCATCGAGTTGCCCCGCGAGGTAGAGAAGTACACCGTCTATAAGGGTTCCGTCTGCATCGAGGGCATCAGTCTCACGGTGGCCAAGCTCGCGGGCGGAACGTGCAGCCTCGCCATTATTCCGCACACCGTGGAGATGACCAACCTCAACTCGCTCAAACCCGGCGATCCACTCAATCTCGAGGCCGACCTGATTGCGAAGTATGTCGAGAAGATGATGACCAGTGAACCGGCAGCGAGTTCGCTCACCGTAGAAGAACTGGTACGGCAAGGATTCTAAGCGTTCAGCCGCTCGACTTATGTCCTCTGACGAAGAAAGACGCAATCGGCAAAGTGCGGGACTATGCGGCCATTGCTTGCATGCCCGGCAAATCAGATCCGACAGGGGCTCGACGTTCTTGCTGTGCCAGCTCTCGTTCACGAACCCTCGGTTTGAGAAATATCCGCAGCTGCCGGTTCTAACTTGCAGCGGCTATATGAAAACAAAATGAGGAGGAAGTCCCACGGTGTGTGTGTGTGTGTGAAGGGCTGGGCAGCCTCTAAGCTTCCAGTTTCAGTTCGTCGAGTTCCAGAAACTCCTGCACGATAGGCTCGGCGGATTTTTCCATTTCGGCGGATGTGCCGAAGAAAATCGCTTTGCCCTCGTACAGGAAGACAACCCGATCGGCCAGCTTTCTGGCCAGGCGCATGTCGTGGGTAACGACGATGCTCGTCAGGCTCAGTTGAATCTTGAGGCGCTTGATAAGATCGCCGAGAAGTTGCGCCATGAGCGGATCCACCATCGTGGTGGGCTCATCATAGAGAATGCATTCCGGCCGCGCCGCCAGCGCCCGGGCTATGGCCACCGAGCGTTTCATCCCAGTCGAGAGATCCGACGGCAGCAGATCGCGCATCTCCTGCACGCCAACCATGTGCAGCAAGCCGTCGACGATTTGAAAAATCTGCTCTTCCGACAAGTCCCGGCCTTCGCGCAGAGGAAACGCTACATTCTCGCCGACGGTAAGCGAATCGAACAGCGCTCCATTTTGAAAAACCATGGTGACCTTTTTTCGGATGGCTTCCATTTGCTCTTCGGAGAAATCTGTAACGTCTGAACCTGCCACGATTACTCGCCCGGAGTCCGCCTTGAGAAAGCCCATCAGAAGCTGCAGCGAAACCGATTTGCCGACACCGCTGCGCCCCAGAATGCAGACGGTCTCGCCGGGCATGACGTTGAAGCTGACCCGATCAAGTACGGCGTTCTCCCCGAAAGCTTTGGAGACCTCACGAAACTCGATATAGGGGCGGATGGCTGCGTCTGGCATGGGTTAGATCTCGGGAATTAATCTATCGCTCACAGGTCGTTACTTCGCTTCCCTGCTCAGTTCATCTCCCAAGCTTCATTTCTTCGGGCGTGTTCAGGTTGCGGAAAATAGCCGACGAAAAGCCGTCGCGCTCCAACTCTTCATTCTCCATCACTCGGACCCGGACTACGTCAAACAGCAGATCGATCCGGTTGCGGCCTGCCCGCAAGGCCGCCTCAGCCGCCTCGGCGAATCCCCGGCGGTAAATGGCGCAAAGTGGCTGCCATTTCCCGCCGCTTCGGGGCACTACGACGGCCGCCTCTGGTGCGCCATGCGCCTGTCTGACCAAGTACCGCAAGAACGCCGACGATACGAACGGCATGTCCACGGCCAGCATAACGTTCAGGTCCGTCGACGAAGCCCGAAGTGCGGCGTGGATTCCGCCTAGTGGCCCGCAGTTGCAGAAGACATCTTCCACTACGGGAGCACAGGGCGCAAACTTCTCGCGACTTCCCACGATGCGCACGTCGGGCGTCAGCGGGCGGGCTAAGTCGAGCGCCCGTGCCAGCAGTGTGCGGCCATCGTAGTGCACAAAGGCCTTGTCCGCGCCCATGCGCGTGCTCTTGCCGCCAGCCAGGATGAAGGCGGTCAGACTTGGCGAGCCATCCATGGGGCGATGATACACGGACTCGGTTGGAGTCGAGTGGGACGGGGGGCGCGGGAGCGCCAGCCACAGGCGTGTTGAAGAGGCCGGACTGGGGTTTAGCGGACGCTATCCCATTCAAAACCCTATGCATAGAGCTGCGGAGCAAGTCCAGTCGAGCCCAAGAATGTCCGCTAACGACACCCAAGTGTCCATTACCGGGCAGCACCGGAAAGAATTTGTATCGCCGCGAATCGGATAGACTAAAGCAGCCCCGTAGGCCTAACATGCAAGTGGGGTCTCGGCCACTAGACCACGCCTCCCAGTCCCCGGAACCCTCAAGGCTTCGCGCTACTCGGCCACCAACACGTGGCTTTCCTTCTTCACCTCTCGAAGTGCCATCGTCGGCGGCGCTAAGTTAGAGCGATCATGGCAGGTTGAGCACACGCGCTCCGTTGTTCCATCCATGGCCGCGTTTCAGAGACTGGGTGCTTGGACGTGTTGCTATCCCAACCCCTGCGCCTGCATTTTCGTCCTTAGACTCAGTGGACGCATGTCCGTCCATACTTCCTTGATGTGCGCCAAACACTCTTCTTTTGTGCCGCTCTTGCCTGCATTTCTCCAGCCCAGCGCGTTTTCTCGATGGGCAGGCCAGATAGAGTACTGCTCTTCATGGTTGACGACAACGTTGTAAATGGTCTTATCTTCCTGATCATCCGGCATCGCAGTTTCTCCTCGCAACCTTTGTGTTCATGAAACTCCAACTAGGTTCTAATTTCGACTCTTCGTCACGACACCACCTATTACTTACACACTCCTCTCCAGCAACTCGAGAGTGAGTTGGTTCAGGCGGACTGGATCGGCAATTTCCGAGCCTTCCGCCACCAACGCCAGCTCGAACATAAGATCCATCGACTCACCTACAACCGGATCTTCGGCATTGGTCTTAAATCGACCATATAGCCGCTGGATGATTGGGTGACCCGGATTGAGCTCCATAATCCGGCGCTGTTTCGGACCACCACCCTTGCCCTTCTGCAGCAGACGCTCCAAGTGAGGGCTGTACTCATGCTCCTCGGTCACAAGGCAGGCAGGCGAACCGACTAAACGCGTCGATATACGGACCTGTTTGACGTACTGGTCCAGCTTTTTCTGGCATCCTTGGAGAAACGTAGCATACTCCTCTTCCTTTTTCTTAAGCTCTTCCTCGATCAGTTTTTCCTCGTCCTCCGTACCCAGATGGACTTTTCCCTTGCTGACGGATTTCAGGCGTTTTCCCTCAAACTCGTAAAGATTCTGAACCAGCAACTCGTCTACCGGGTCGCTCAAATAAATCACTTCATAACCTCTTTGCTTCGGGCCTTCGAGATGCGGGGAGTTTTCGATAACCTTACGCGATTCCCCAGTAAGATATAGGACTTCGTTCTGTTCGGGTTTCAATCTCTCGACATAGCCTTTCAGAGTAGTCAGCCCTGTGGGATCGTGCGATGACTCGAACAGCAGCAGAGGAAGCAGTTTCTCCTTGTTTTCATGATCGGAACCCACTCCTTCCTTAATAGCCCTCCCGAACTGGCCCCAGAATTTCAAGTACTTCTCCGCCTCCTTCTCCCGCAGTTCGGTAAGTGCCTCCAGCACTTTCCGCGTCAGCCATTTGCGAATCTGCGCTATGTGGCGATCTTGCTGGAGTCTCTGGCGTGAAATATTGAGGGGCAAATCGCTGGAATCCACGACCCCTTTGATAAAGCGAAGATAGTGAGGAAGCAGATCCTCACATTTTTCCATGACCATCACCCGCTTCGCATACAGCCTGAGGCCCGATTCCGCACCATGGTAAAAGAGATCATAGGGAGCCTGGGAAGGAATGAAGAGCAATGCCTCATATTCAGAGGTCCCTTCAGCTTTGAGACTCAGCACGTTGAGCGGCTCTGCCCAATCGTTCGACAGTTGCTTGTACAAATCGTTGTAGTCACTTTCGGTAACTTCTGAACGGCTGCGAGTCCAGATCGGCTTCATCGAGTTCAACGTCTTAGTTTCGATCTTGGATTCTTTCGCCGCGTCCTCCTTCTCGCCCGGTTCCTGACTTGGGCCTTCGTAGATGATGGGATACGCGATAAAGTCGGAATACTTGTGAACAATCATCGCGAGTTTCCATCGATCGGTATAATCCTCAATTCCGTTTTCCGCATCAGGCGGCTTCAGATGAAGAGTGATGTCTGTCCCGCAGCCTGCCTTTTCTGTCTCCGCAAGCGTATAGGTGCCATCGCCGCTGGATTCCCACCGGGTGGCACTGCTCTCGCCGGCGCGCCGCGTGATGATGATTACTTTATCTGCCACCATGAATGCGGAATAGAATCCAACACCAAATTGGCCGATGAACTCAGCGACCGCTTCCGCTGACTGCGACTCTTTCATCCGTTTTCGCAATTCCTGGGTTCCAGACCTCGCAATCGTCCCGATATTGTCAGTCAGTTCCTGGCGGCTCATCCCAATTCCCGTGTCGCTGATGGTGAGAATTCGCGCACCCAGCTCTGGCTTTAGCCGCATCTCGTATCTGTGATCGCGCAGGACCAGGTCGGCATCGGTCAACGCCTCGAAGCGCAGCCGGTCGAGGGCATCCGATGCGTTTGAAATCAGCTCCCTCAGAAATATCTCTCTTTGTGTGTAAAGAGAATGAATCATTAAATGAAGAAGCTGCGTGGTTTCGGCTTGAAATTGAAACGATTCAACAACGGGCGCGGCTGACATGAACATCTCCCGGAAAAGTGTCGATGAGCGATTATAGATAACAGAACGATTGGATACCCAAACCAACCATATGAGTTAGGCCGACGGTTCTGCATTTTATCAAATTAAGACTGCCGAGTTGTAGTTGCAATGCAGAGTGCGGCGACGGCACTAAAGCGAAGTAAGGCAAGGCTGACTGCGACAAATCACGTGAGGTGCTTGAGAACATCGCTTCGGAACAGCTCAAGAAAGTTTATTCCGGCATTATGAATGAAAAAATGATCTCCGGGGAACATCCTCAGTCTCCAACTTCCAGAAGTAAGTTCCTCCCAAGCCCGCAGACTTTCAATACGGACCTCTTCGTCTTGGATCCCACCGTATACCGTGATCGGGGTTGATAGCTTCTCCTCGGGGTGATATTCGTAAGTATCGACCATCTCAAAATCCGCCCGGAGTGTTGGCAGGAAGAAATCTCTCGTCTCCGGATCGTCGAGCAATTCTTTGGGCGTGCCGTTAAGTCCTCTAATTTTTGCGATAAACTCGTCGTGCGGAAGGTTGAAGGTAGGCGATTCCAGGCCGGGAACGGAAGGAGCGCCGCGACCGGAAAGAATAAGCCCCAGCGGCAAAGCAAGTCGCCTGCGACGGAGCTCCCGAGTTAGCTCGAAACTTATAAGTGCTCCCAGGCTATGGCCAAACAGGACAAAAGGCTGCTGAGCCTCCCGCGCAAAGAGATTCGCAAGGGCATCCACCAGAAGTAGGAGACGGGTGAAAGGCGTCTCGCCGATGCGATTGCCTCTACCCGGGAGATGAACAAGGCAGACATCAATGTCAGACGGGAAATATCGTTGCCACTTGCGAAAAACCTGGGCATTTCCTCCCGCATATGGGAAGCAGAACACTCGAAGCGACTGGCGCTGCACGGAGGAGAGAGATTCAAGCCACAGTTGCCTGGAACCGCCCACCACTCCTTCAAACGCTTTCGACCCGGTAATTGTCATTCGCTCAAACAATCCACTGGCTGCGCGCTATTCGACTTCCTGACTTCATTGATGCCGATTCTAACCGCAGCCCGCACGGTGGAACTCACCCGAACACCTTCAAAGCAGGAACGCCAATCGCGGACAGCGCGATCACCAAACGGCTGTGCCAACATCTCGACATATGCATAAACCCTTGAATGAAATCGAGTTTGAAACCGGTTTCTGAACGGAACGCCAGGTTGGTGGGCAGTGCAGGACTCGAACCTGCGACCTCCTGCTTGTAAGGCAGGCGCTCTAACCAACTGAGCTAACCGCCCCCCGAAAGCTTTGCGCGACCGGACTGCCGGTTCTCCTAGGACAAGCGCCGCTCCGGCCGGACTGTATCGAGGCCCCGCAAACTGCGCCTAAGTGAGTATATGCGGCTCCCGAAAAAGCCGTCAAACACGGCGGGTGTGTTCCTGAAGTAAAGTTGCAATAACTCTCGCCGATAGCCCGGTCAAACAGTTCAAGTTGGAGTCCGGACTAGGTCAGCCGCATCGATCAATCCTTCAACCCTTGCGAGGTCCGCGCCCGTGCCAGGCCGGTCTTCACCGCCGGGAAAGCACGCCGCGGCTGTGGCTGGAACTATGTGAACCTCAGAAAATCACCTCCAGCACATACGACGCCAATTCCAGATCGGATTTCTCGCTTGCTGCAGTAGTGGTGCAGTTTGATTGTCATCCTGAACAATCGTCCTTAACAAGCGTTCTTTGCGCAGTGAAGGATCTAGGCGAGCCGCGCGAAGCGTCGCAGCCTGCCCTGAGAGAGCGCAAGCGACCGAAGGGCTCTTTTGCGACGCGATAATCGCGCGTTTGGCTCGCTTCCTTGTCAAACTGCACCACTACCGCTTGCCGCAACAACTCCGCCTTTTTGATCTTCCCTGCTAGACTGACGCGGTGCGCCGACTGATCGTCAATGCAGATGACTTTGGCCTCACCTCGGGTGTCAATCGCGCCATCGTCGAAGCGCACACGCATGGAATCGTGACTTCCGCCACGCTGATGGCCAACGGTCGAGCGTTCGAGGAAGCCGTAAGTTTGGCCAAAACAGTTCCCAGTCTGAGTGTGGGCTGCCACATCGTGCTGATCGACGGTGAGCCCGTCCTGGATGCAGCACAGCTCCTTACTCTCACTTCGCAACACTCACGGCCCAATCGCTTCCGGGACGGGTTGAAGCTTTTCGCCGCTCGTGCGCTGGCCGGCCGCTTGGATCCCGGGGAGATCGAAGCGGAAGTGAGTGCGCAGATTCGCAAGATTCAAGCGGCTGGAATCTCCGTTTCTCATGTAGATACTCACAAGCACACGCACTTGTTTCCCGCCGTGTTGCGGCCTTTGCTGCGCGCCGCGCGGGCCTGCGGAGTGCACGCCGTTCGCAATCCGTTCGGCCCGCGCAAACCGATGAAGTCCAGTGATCTGTGGACGCGCCCCAGTCTCTGGACGCGCTACGCCGAGGTACGAATTCTCCGCGCGCTTTCTGGTAAGTTCGGCATTGTGGCGAGCCAGGAGAGCCTGGTGACTCCCGATGGCACGCTCGGCATCGTCGTGACTGGCGCGCTGGACGAAAAACTGTTCCGCGGAATCGCTGCGATCGTTCCCGAGGGCACCTGGGAATTTGTCTGCCATCCCGGCTACAACGATGATGATCTGAAGTCGGCCAACACTCGCCTGCGAGAATCGCGAGAAGCCGAGTTGCGCATTTTGACCATGCCGGAAGCGCGTCAGTGGCTGTTGAATTCCGGTATCGAGTTAATTTCCTACCGCGAACTCCGCGGACCGAACGTGTCCGGTAAGTAGATCGATCGCGAAATCGTTAAAACAGGCCCGCTCGAAATTACCTTCGTAACCGTGCGAAATGATTTTCGCGGTTTATGATTGCATTAGGTTCAGCTTAGAAACCTTGGGCTGAGAGGCGTTTCTTATGTCTGCTACTGGGGCAGCCCCGCGTGCCACCTTGGACTTACGCGTACGTGTGTGGGGAATGGGCGCCAACAACCAACCCTTCCATCAGAACGCCACCGCCCAGAATGTCAGCAGCAGTGGCGCTTGCATTTGCGGCCTCGAACATGAGTTGAAGGTGGGCGATGTCGTGGGCGTGCAATACGAAACCAGGAAGGCTCGCTGCAAAGTTATCTGGGTAATGGAAGCGGGCGCCCTGAAAAAAATTCAAGTGGGGGTTCAATTGGTGGCCGATCAGGAGTGCCCGTGGCTCGCCCAGCTGCCCCCGGACATGCAATCCAATCTGCCGGCAGCTTCTCCGGACAATCGCAGAAGATTTCAACGTCATAAAATCTCGTTTCCGCTGGAATTCCGCGACGAGCGTGTGAACATGCCGATGCGGGTGAATGCCACTGACATTAGCGGAAATGGTTGTTATGTTGAGACGGTCATGCCTTTGCCTGTTTCCACCTCCCTGCGGGTGGATTTCTGGATCGACCAGGAACATGTCTCCGGCACCGCCATCGTCCGCACACGCGACCCCGGAGTCGGCATGGGCGTCGAATTCACGGGTTTAAAGCAAGACTCCAAGCAACGGTTCCAGGCCCACCTCGACAAGCTGGATCAAGGCATCGCCGCGCAAGGGCACAAAACCTCCGAGTAATTCTCCGCGCTAATCCCTGTTGCCGTACCCTAAAACCCTTCTGTGCGCCGTAGAATCTGCATCCTCTATGGTTTCCGGCCATCGAATTACAGAACCTTACGGAGCACCGAAAAGGGCGGACACTCACGAATGAAGATTGGGATCACCTGTTATCCCACTTACGGCGGTAGCGGCGTTGTGGCCACGGAGCTCGGCCTCGAGCTCGCCCAGCGCGGCCACGAGATTCATTTCATTTCCTATGCTCAGCCCATACGCCTCCGGGGCGCGGAGCCCAATATTCACTACCACGAAGTCGAAGTGTCGCGGTACCCGCTCTTCGATTATCCGCCGTACGATCTGGCCCTGGCCACGCGCATGGCCGAGGTCGCGCAGTTGTACGATCTCGATCTGCTGCACGTGCACTATGCGATCCCGCACTCCGTGAGCGCACTGCTGGCGCGGCAAATGCTGGCGGATGGTCCGCGAGGCCGCCGATTGCCTTTCGTTACAACCCTGCATGGCACCGACATCACCCTGGTGGGGCTGGACCGCTCTTACCTGCCCATCACGCGCTACTCCATTAACCAGAGCGATGGCGTCACCGCCGTCTCCAACTATCTGCGCGACCGCACCATGCGGGTTTTCGATGTAAAGAAAGAAATCGAAGTCATCTACAACTCCGTCAATTGCGACGTGTACGCAAGGAACAACAACTCCGCGGAACTCCGCGCCGAGTATGCACCGAAGAATGAGCGGCTGTTGGTACATCTTTCCAATTTTCGCCCGGTGAAGCGCTTGTCTGATGTGATCGAAATCTTCGACCGCGTGCACAAGCAGGTTCCGTCGAAACTCATGCTGATCGGCGACGGTCCGGACCGTTCGGTGGCTGAATGGCTGGCGGTGCACAAGGGGATCCACGAAGACGTTCTCTTCCTGGGCAAGCAGGACCAGGTGCAAGAGAAGCTGGGAATTGCCGACATTCTGCTCATGCCAAGCGAGTTGGAATCTTTCGGCCTGGCGGCACTGGAGGCGATGGCCTGCGAGGTTGTCCCCATCGCCACGCGCACGGGCGGCGTCCCGGAAGTAATCGAACATGGCGTCAGCGGCTATCTGGCCGACGTTGGCGATGTCGATACGATGGCGCGCTACGCTATCGAACTCTTGAACGACGAAAGCCGGCTGCGGGCCATGGGCAAGGCGGCTCGGGCCGTCGCACAGTCGCGCTTCTGCGCCAGCAAAATCGTTCCCCAATACGAGGATTTTTACCGGCGCGTGGTCGAGCGCTCTTCGTAGAAACCCTCCGGCACCGCTCCCGCGGCCTGCAACAACGGCAGTCGAATGCGCACCAGGGTTCCCTTCCCTTCGCGGCTGTCAATCGTCATCCGCGCCGAATCTCCATACAACACCTGCAACCGCTCGGAGATGTTGGCCATGCCGATGCCGGCGCCTCGCGTACTCTCCGTTTCAGCCAGCTGCGTAGCCGCCATGCCCACGCCATCGTCTTCCACTTCAATCACAAGCCCGGAGTCGGCTAAGCGGCTGCGCAGGTAGATGCTGCCGCTTTCCACCATGGAAGAGAGTCCGTGCTTGATCGAGTTCTCCACCAGCGGCTGCAGGAGCATGCTGGGAACCATCACGTCCAGGGACGCCGGATCCAGTTCCTTCACCACCCGCAGTTTATCGCGTCCGAAACGCACCACTTCAATATCCAGATAGTTGTCGATGAATTCCACCTCTTCCCGCAGGGGCACGAACGAATCCGCGCTGTTGAGCAAACGCCGGAGGATGGTGGCCAGTTTGGAAATCACCTCGCGCGCGGTGTCCGGATCGAAGCGCACCAGCGAGGAAATCGAGTTCAGGGTATTGAAAAGAAAATGAGGATTGATCTGGTTCTGCAGCGCTTCCATGCGGGCGTGCAGCAGCAGCCGTTCCTGCTCTTCCAGTTTGATCTGAATGCGCACGCTGTTGAAGATCTTCAGCTCGATTCCGATCGCCGTCACCGACGCGGCATAAATCGCAGCCCACACCCACCAGTTGCCGGGGCTCTCGATGCTGAAGATGGAGTGCGGGAAGTATCGCACCAGTTCCGTTTGCACGAACCGCAGGCCTATGACTGTGGTAAAGAACATGATCTGCCAGTCGAACAGGCGCGGCCGCGGCAGATTGCGCTTGATCAGGCGAAAGATGCTTTGATCGATGAACGGAGAGAACGACCAGATGTCGTCTTTATCGAGCGCCATGGCGCGCAGCTGGCCGGCGATAAAACCAGACAGCACATCGAACGGCAACGCCGCCCATTCGCCATGCAGCAGGGCCGGTACACCCATCAGCACGCCGCCCAGCGACCCCGCCCAGCGTCCGCCGATCACTCCCAGCAGAAGCGCGGTTTCGAAACTCAGGTCGCCCGCCAGAAAACTCTTGACCGAAATACGGATCCAAACGCCCACCATGATGGGCAAGCCGAGCCACAACACCAGGTAGACTTTCTGCCGTACTGTACGCTCTTCGCGGAACAGCAAAGACTTGAATTCCTTGGTGCGCACCAGGCTGCTGGAAACGGCCGCAGCCACGCCCAGCTTGAGCAACTGATGGATAAGAATGAGGCGCGGTTCCATGGAAGTCAGGCGAACATAATTGCCCGCGAGAAAACTGTAGCACGAGGGAAGATCGGGCGATCAAGCGATCGGGTCATCGGGCAATCTGAAGTGCCAGCTCTGAAATCGCCCGATGACCCGATCGAGATCACCCGATCTTAAGGGCCACGCGCAGATCATGTCCTGTCATCTCTTTCGGCTCGTCGACTCCGAGCATCCCGAGCATCGTCGGTGAAATATCCCGCAGCGAGCCGTTGGGCTTCAGCGTGAACCGCTTGGCATTTTCCGCGACCACGATGAACGGCACCGGATTTGTGGTATGCGCCGTGTGCGGTCCACCCGTTGCGGGGTCGATCATCATTTCGGCGTTGCCGTGATCGGCGGTGATGAGCATTGCGCCGCCTTTGGCGCGGACGGCGGCTTCGATGCGCCCCAGGCAACCGTCCACGGTTTCGACCGCTTTCACCGTGGGCTCGATTTTGCCCGAGTGGCCGACCATGTCCGCATTGGCGAAGTTGACGATGATTACGTCAAAGGTTCCTTCTTCCGCCGCCTTCACAACGGCGTCGGCAATGCCGGCGGCGCTCATCTCCGGTTTCAGGTCGTAAGTCGCGACCTTTGGCGACTGCACCATCACGCGCTCTTCGCCGGGAAATGGCTGTTCCACGCCGCCGTTGAAAAAGTACGTAACGTGCGCGTACTTCTCGGTCTCGGCCACGCGCAGGTTGCGCATGTTAAGACCGCCCATCACGTTGGCCAGGATGTTCGCCATCGATTCCGGCGGAATCACCACCGGCAGGCTGAAATTCTTGTCGTACTGCGTCATGCAAACGTAGTGCAGATTCTTCGGCACATGGTCGCGCGGAATCGTGGCATCGAGATCGGCCGCGCCAGGAAGATCGGTGCCGCCTTTCGCGTTCAATCCGCTGTTCCGCGCCAGAGAGCGCGTGATCTGGCGCACACGATCGGCGCGGAAATTAAAACAAATACAGGCATCGTCATCGCGAATCGCCGCGAGAGCCTGACCGTTTTTATCGGTGCAAACAAACGGCACGACAAACTCGTCGGTGATGTCTTTGTTGTATGCATCTTTCATCCCTTGAACCGGGTCGGCGTTCTTGCCGCCCTCCGCGTCCGCGAAAACCATGGCGTTGTAGGCCTTGGCGATGCGCTCCCAGCGCCGGTCGCGATCCATCGCGTAGTAGCGGCCGTTCACCGTGGCAATCTTGCCGGAGTTGTACTCCCGCATTTTCTGCTGCAACTGTTCGAGATAACCCGCGCCGTTGGTGGGCAGCGTGTCACGCCCATCCATGAAGGCGTGTACAAAAACACGGTCAACTCCGTTTTGCTTCGCCATCTTCAACAGCGCGTAGAGATGAGCCTGCTGCGAGTGCACGCCGCCATCGGAAACCAAACCGAACAGATGCAATCTCCGCTCGCCCACGCGCGCGTGTTTCATTGCCGCGAGCAGCACTGGATGCGAGAAGAACTCGCCGTTGCGGATCATCAGGTCGATGCGCGTGATGTCCATGTGAACGATGCGCCCCGCGCCAATGTTGAGATGCCCGACCTCGCTATTGCCCATCTGACCCTCGGGCAGTCCAACGAACCTCCCGCTGGTATGAATCAGCGTGTTGGGATACTCGCGCAGCAGGCGGTCGTAAGTCGGCTTGCGCGCCAGCGCGATGGCGTTGGCTTTAGTCTCGGCGCGGTATCCCCAGCCGTCGAGGATGATCAGTACGAGCGGTTTCGGACGATTCACGCCTTCAGCTCCTAATCTTTCCGCTCGCAGCAATGAACTGCGAGCGGGAAGCCCGACATCGATTAATAACAGATTGATTTACCAGATTACCCGGATTGGGTACTTCTTGAATACTGAGTCAGAAGTGACGATCGGCCATCCTTCCTCCATACACTGCGCGATGAGTACCCGATCGAACGGATCGCGGTGGTGCATGGGTAATTCCTCAACCCGCAACACGTGCTCCAGTCGAACAGGAAGCACCCTCATCCCATTGGCCGACATCCTCGACGTCAGGTAACTGCCTGCTGGGAGTGGCATCGGAAGCTTTCCAGCCTGCACCTTGATCAGAGTTTCCCAGATGCTTGCCACACTCCAGAATCTTTCGGACGATGCGATGGTTTCACGCGCCCGGTCTGAGAGTCGATCAGGATCGCTTAAGGCCCAAAGAAATGTATGGGTGTCGAGAAGGACCTTCATTCGGGGAGCGGCTTATAGAAGAGGTCTTCAATTTCGGGATCGGGTTCATTGAAATCTTCAGGCACCACAAAGTCCCCTTTCGCCGACCCGAATTTGAAGTCCCGCCTTTTGCCGTTGATTGGAACCAGCTTGGCCACTGGCGTACCAGCCTTGGCGATAATTACTTCTTCGCCTAAAGCTACGCGCTCCAGGAGCCGGGAAAGATGGGTCTTGGCTTCGTGAACATTCACTTCCACAAGCTCATTATAGCTAAGTCATGGACTAAGTCAATGGCATGAGGATCAAAGTTCCCAAATCAGCGCGAAATCGGTATCCTGCAGGACTGCCATCCAGGTCTTCGCCTGGAGTCAGGAATTGCGGTTATACTCGATCCTTGGAGACCGTCATGCCTATTAACGAATTGCTGCTGCCTGAACTCGATGAAGAAATGAAGAAGACGCGCACGACACTGGAGCGGGTTCCTGCCGACAAGAAAGAATTTGCCCCTCATGCCAAGTCGATGCCGCTGGGCAAGCTGGCGCCTCACGTGGCGCAACTGGCCAGCTTTGGGGTGACGATCCTGACTACGCCCGAGTTGGACTTTTCCAAGGGCAGCATCGTACCGCTGCCGTTCGAATCCACCGAGCAACTGGTGCAAGCTTTCGATGAGGGTGCGGCCAAGGTGCGCGCCGCTCTGCAAGCCACGCCGGACGAAGCCTGGAAAGAAAACTGGAAGCTGAGCTTTCGGGGCAAGTCCATTTTCGACGGGCAGCGGTTTCTGGCTTACCGCGAAATGTTCCTGAATCACCTCGTGCATCACCGCGCCCAGCTCGGGGTTTATCTGCGATTGAACGATAAGCCGGTGCCCGCGACCTACGGGCCGTCAGCCGATGACACGCTGGGGTTTTGAAGCCGCGGCCAGGCCGCGAAGCGCACCTTACAACTCAGAAACCGCACCCGCCTCCCGATCCCTCTTCATTTCTGCGGTGAGTCGGTCTTCTCGGCTCGCTTTAGGACGGCGTCCACCTCGGCCTGTATTCGCGGATAGATCGCCCGCATGGTTTCCGCGGTTACCGCCGGCATCTCGTGGAGAAATTTCTGTCCCGGCGGGGAGGAATAAAACGCGATCAACGCGTCGATCTCAGACTTTGTAAAGTGGCGCTGATAGACGGGAATCATGTCGCTCAGCATGGCATCCACGGGAAAATTCTTGATGAGATCCTCGGATTCGCGGTCCATGCGCGCGAGCTCTTCTTCGGTGACGTCCGGACGCCGTTTCTTCACCTGCTCGCGGTTCATGCTCCGCATCTGCGCGAATACCTGCTGCATCATCTGTCCGATCTGCTCGCGGCTGGCCATGACGTCAAAGAGCTTTTTGACGTCTTCCTTGGAAGCCGCATCCGGAGCGATCGAGACCGTGGTCTGCGCCCCGGCACAGATCGAGGAAACGAGAAGACACGCGGACAACAATGACTTTAATCTCATAGAAAACTCCGCCTTGCAAGAATAGCCGCTACATCAGCCCTTGTAATTCAGCGCCTTCAACCCCAGGAATCGCGCCGACTCACCCAACTCCGCTTCAATCCGCAGCAACTGGTTGTACTTGGCGATGCGGTCGGTGCGCGAGGCTGAACCGGTCTTGATCTGCCCCGCGCCGGTGGCGACAGCAAGGTCTGCGATGAACGTGTCCTCCGTTTCGCCCGAGCGATGCGAGATCACTGACGTATACCCGTTGCGCCGCGCCAGGTCGATGGCGTCCAACGTTTCACTCACCGTGCCGATCTGGTTAACCTTGATCAGAATCGAATTTGCCACACCCTTGTCGATTCCCTCTTGCAGAAATTGAATGTTGGTGACGAAGATGTCGTCGCCCACGAGTTGAATCTTGCCGCCGAGTTTTTTGGTCAGGTTCTGCCAGCCGTCCCAGTCGTCTTCAGAAAGCCCGTCCTCGAGCGACACGATGGGATAATCTTTCACCCACTTGGCGTAGAACGTCACCATGTCGTCGGAACTCTTGGCGGATTTATCGGACTTCTTGAAGACGTACTTGCTGTCCTGATAGAACTCGCTGGCCGCGGGGTCGAGAGCGATTGCGATCTCTTCTCCCGGCTTGTAGCCGGCTTGCTGAATCGCTTCCAGCACGACCTCGATGGCCTCGACGTTCGACTTCACCGAGGGCGCAAAACCGCCTTCGTCGCCGACGGCTGTGTTGTAGCCGCGTTTCTTCAGTACTCCCTTGAGCGTATGGAAAACTTCCACGCCCCAGCGCAACGCCTCGGAAAACGAAGGCGCGCCCACCGGCATGACCATGAACTCCTGGAAATCGACGTTGTTGTCAGCATGCGCTCCGCCGTTGAGGATGTTCATCATGGGCGTGGGCAGGGTGTTTGCGCCCGCGCCGCCGAGGTAACGATACAGCGGCAAGCCGTAGTCCGCTGCGGCCGCGCGCGCCGCCGCCATGGAGACCGCGAGAATTGCGTTCGCTCCCAGCCGGCTTTTGTTCTCCGTGCCATCCAGTTCGATCATCTTCTGATCGAGGCTGCGCTGATCGGCGGCATCCCAATTCGCCAGCGCGTCGGCGATCTCGCCATTTACATTCTCGACGGCCTTGAGCACGCCTTTGCCCAGAAAACGCGCGTTGTCTCCATCGCGCAATTCGACCGCCTCATGCTCGCCAGTCGATGCCCCGCTGGGGACAATAGCCCGTCCAACCACGCCGCTTGCCAGTTGCACTTCCGCCTCTACCGTAGGATTGCCGCGCGAATCCAGCACTTCGCGCCCGATGATTGCCGCAATGTTCGTCATGCCGCTCTTACCGTCCTTGTCTGAGTTATGTATTTGTGAATCGCCGTCCACTCGCGTTCGCGGGAAGATCTGAATGGAAGCCTGGACGCCCCCGTTTGGTAGCCAACGCCTTTCTAGTCTTTGCCCACAAGTTGTTACGAAACCCTTGATTATAGCGGATAGAAGATTAGGGCGACGGGACAGAGTTCGCACTCCCCATAGAAACTAACTTAAGGGAAGGGCTCCCGGATTACTTTTGCTATTCCGATTGTTCTGCTGATCTGCGGATTTGCATTTTCATTTCTGAGCTGAAGTGCACAGAATCGCTTTCCTCTCGGTGGCAGAATCCCAGGTAAGCTCCCGCGAGTACGGTGCGCCGATATCGTGTCCGCGGCACACCATGAGGTTAATCCCAGCACGTCGGCTTGGATCGCGCCACAAGGATTCGAATTCCAACCCGGCAGCGCGCGTATCCTGTCTTCACAGCCAACCTGCATGGGTCGAGGGCAATGAGGATGGGAACAATGCGGCTCCCGCTCTTGATTCTGCATATCCTCGCTGGAAGCATCGGCTTGCTCACCGGCACGGTCGCCATGGCTGTGCGCAAAGGCGGCAAGCTTCACCGCGCATCCGGCAACGTCTTCACCGTTGCCATGCTGACCCTGGCCACCAGCGCCTTCTTCCTAGCCATCTTGAAATCCCAGCAAGGCAACGTCGTTGGCAGCGTTGGCGCCTTCTACCTAATCGGCACGGCCTGGCTTGCCGGACGCCGCGGAGAACGCACCCGTCTTATTGACTGGAGTGCGCTTTTCATCGGTCTCGCCGGCGCAGGTGCGGCTATCGCCTTAGGCGTTTACACCCTTCTCAACCCCGCCGGCGTCGACAAAACTACTGCCCCAGCCGGCATGAGCTTCTTCTTCGGCGCCATCCTGCTGCTCGCGGTTGCAGGGGACATCCGAATGCTCGCACGCGGCGGAATTTCGGGCCGGCAGCGCGTCACTCGGCACCTGTGGCGCATGTGCTACGGACTCTTCATTGCGACAGGCTCGTTCTTCCTGGGTCAGCAGCAAGTTTTCCCGGCCTTCCTGCGCGGCTCCATATTCCTGACCCTACCAGCACTTCTGCCGCTACCCCTACTGATCTATTGGTTCCTGCGCGTGCGGTTCAGCAAGGCCTACAAGAACCAGTTGTCGCCTCACCCGGTACCGGCGACCCCTTGAAAACGTGATTAATCGCAGGAAAGAATATTTTCCGCCGGATGACGGAAGTTATCCCAGGTCCGTTTGCTCACGGACGCTGGCTAGAAGTCGGCTTCTCGGAAATTGGGACTTGCATTCGGCGTTTGCTATTTCACATGGAAACCCGGTTGACAAACGAATGCGGCCTGGCTCCCAGATCGCCTTCCACGCCCGGGCCGCCCTTGTCTTCGCTGGTTCCCCGGTTCGGGCGCATGTTGTCCCCGGCCATCGGCGTGGTCTAGAGTCAAAGCAACAATCGGGAGATTTAGGGGTTGGAAGACCTTAGGAGGAGTCATGAAGAAGTGGAGCGTTCTATCTTGCATCTTGATACTGGCGGCGATGGCCGCGGCCCAGAGTGCGCCTGTGCCGGCCGGCACGGCCCTGATGGTAAAGCTGGAGACAACCCTCGCGACCTTCAGCAACAAGGCTGGTGACCCGTTCCAGGCTCGTTTGACCCAGGACGTGGTGCTCAACGGCAAGACAATTATTCCCGCCGGAGCCGTGGTGGAAGGCCGCGTCACCAAAGTCGCTGAGCCGCGCCGCATCTCCGGCAAGCCAACCATCGGAATTCTTGCTGAATCTCTTGTCCTCCCGACCGGCGAGCACTTCTTCCTGGATGCCACGCTGGTCGACACCAATCTCGGCGGCGGCACCGATGTGAATCAGGAGGGAGAGTTCAAAGGATCGGGCCATGATCGGCGCGACCAAATGGAAACCGGCGGCGGCGCAGCCGGCGGAATGCTGATCGGCGGGCTCCTCGGCGGCCCTCCCGGAATCCTCATCGGCGGAGTCGTCGGCGCGGGGTCCACTGGAGCCCACTGGCTGAGCAAAACCCGTTCGGCCACGCTTCCCGCAGGCACCGAACTCACGCTGGAACTCAACCGGCCGCTGGCGATGACCACAGCGGTGGCCAGCGCAGGGCAGTAAAGCAATATTCATGGTCTCAGACGGCAAAGACCGGACCCTGGCAGGTCCGGTTTCTCATGCTTGGTGGCACCTTGTAGTTCCAATGCTGTTTACATCTAGCCATAAATATGGCAAGCTGTTGGGGTGAGGACTACCGTTGACATTCCGGATCCCTTATATCGCGAACTCAAGGGCAAAGCAGCGAGCGAGGGCCGATCCGTCAAAGAATTGATCCTGCGAAGCGTCGAGCAAGAGCTGAAAACCCGCCGCAGCCGCACCAAGCGCCGCGTTTCACTTCCCATCGTTCCCTCGAAGCGGCCGGGATCCCTGGACTTGGATAATGCCAAGATCTTCGAGATCATTCCTTTTCCCTGACGTGAATGTCTGGATCGCCCTCACCTACGGCGGGCACATTCACCACAACATCGCGCGGGCATGGTTCGAAAACGTCGATATGGAAGCGCGCGTTTGCTTCTGCCGATTCACCCAACTCAGCTTGCTGCGGCTTCTTACTACTCAGGCGGTTATGGGGACTGATGAAGTCATGACGCAGGCCCAAGCTTGGCAAGCCTTTGATCGCTGGTTAACGGATGGCCGGATACTTTTCCTCGAGGAACCACCTGATCTTGACGGTCTTTTCCGCGCTCTTTCCCGCCAACATTACCCCAACCCGAAAACCTGGGCAGATTCCTACCTCGCTGCCTTTGCCGGGGCCGCGGATTTGCGCTTGGTAACCTTCGACCGAGGGTTTGAAGGAAAAATTAAGCAGATTCTGATCCTTCGGCCCTAGCGGTTCTACGACGGCCTACATCCCCGCCCCCAACTCCCATTCGCTCAGCAACTGCAGCTCGATCCAACCTTCCATCGGCAAGGCGTCCACCGGCAGACGATTCTGCCAAAGACTGAAGCGCAGCTTGAGTCGGCTGGTTGGCGGGATCTCCGCGGCGCCCGACTTAGGCCGGCCGGAAACATGGCTGCTTGTCCCCGCACTCGCCGCCGAGCCAGGCGCCGCTAGCAGCCAGGTCAGGGGCAATCGAAACTCGAAGCTGCGCAGAAGTGCCACTGCGGCGGTCTCGTCAATCGCATTCGGAGAGGCGATTGCAGACGGCTTTGTCTCTGCAGGCCCGGCCGAGGATTCTTCCCGGCCATCGACTTTCCATTCGGTGAGTTTGCGATCCTGAACTCTGGCATCCAGCCGCAGCGCACGTCGTGGACGCGCTTCTGCGCTCGCCCACGATTCCAGGTTCACCACCACATCGAACTCCATATCCGGAACCGCCCCGGCAAAATCCAAGCGCCCGTAGACGAATGTAGCGTCGATCCCGGCATACACGGAATCCAGAATGAATTGTTTTCCGTGCATTGCGCCGGCGCGCTGGTCGGCGGTAAAGATCGCCGCCCCCATCCACTCGAAGTAGCGAATCTTGTCGCCCGACACGCGGGGATGAATGTAGGCCGTCTGGGGTGTAAAGGCCGGCCGCACTTCTCCCGCCGTGATGGGTTGCGACAAATAATCCGGCGGCGACGCTCCCAGCGCCTGGTAGACGTTCGACAGATGCTTGCGGTAGAGCTCGTCGAAATCGCGGTCGTTAGCCGAGTGGTGCTCCGGACCGTACCACCAGTTCCAGTCGCTGCCCTCGGCGATCAAAATCTCCTCGAAGGCCAAGGTGCGTTGCGCCTCGCTGGCTCCGGCCGCATTCTGCGCGTAGAATTCGCGCGCGTGGTGCAGATAGTCCCAGGCGCGGTTGTCTTCCGCAGCGCCGATCCAGACATTGAAGTTCGCATTGATCCACGATCCCGGCACCAGCGACTTCAAAGGCGAGAAGTTGCGATGGCGGGCAATCGCCTCGGAAACCGTAACCGCTTCCAGCCCTCCCTCGCCCTGCAGAGCGTCATAGAATCGCCGCAGGAATTCCCGCCCGGACTTTGGGTAATACTCCCAGGCATTCTCCCCGTCGAGAATCACCGACACCACGGCGTCGCGGCCTTGCGCCAGCACCGGCTGAGCGGCATCTTTGATGTTGCGCAGCAGATGTCCGGCGGCATCGCGAGGATCCATCCCCGAGTAGACAAACCCGATTAAGTCGGAAATCGTGTGGTCGCGAAACAGCAAGTGCATGGCGGCCTTGCCATTCTCATAGCGGTGAATGTTGTAGATCCGCTCCGCCAGGTGCGCGGGCAAGCGGCCGTTGCCGTCACGGTCAAAGGACACGCCGGTGCTGCGGCCGAGCACCCCTTCGTCGGTGGCCATCCACTGGATTCCGAGACTGTGTGCGATCCCCAGCGCCTCTTCCGAAACGCTGCCCTCCGAGGGCCATACGCCTTGCGGCCGCACGCCAAAGATCTGCTGGTGAAGATCGAGAGCGCGCACCAGTTGTTCGCGCGCGTCTTCGGGATGGCGAAAGCGGTTCTGCGGCAAGGGCAGACCCGGCGACGAAGCCGCTCCCGCATTGGTGTCGCAGATCAGCGGAAGAATCGGATGATAGAAAGGCGTCGCCGAAATCTCGATCGATCCCTTCTTCGCGGCGTCGGCGTACGCCGGCAGAACCTTGCCCAGCAATTCCTTTTCGCGCGCAATCACAAATTGCTGATCTTCGAGCGAATAATTGCGCTCTTTCTTGATCAGCGCAGCCACGTCTTTGTCTTCCAGAAAGAATTCGTCGAACCACGCGATCTGCGAGAGCACCTGCAAGTCGGTGATCTGCCGAGGCTCGAAATATTTTTCCGCTTTCTCCGCCGAATAACCATGCTCTCCGAACTGTTCCCGCAACTCACGGTAGCGCGGATAGCGGCCAATCACGTTCGCCGGGTTAGCCTGAAACAGATACTGCAGGGCAAACTTCCGCTCCTGCGGAGTCAAATCGTTTGCCGGTTTGGCCGCCACCTTCAGGAAGGGATCCTGCGCCGTGCCCGCCACATAATCCTGAATCTGGGTGATCAGCGACGGCACCAGATTGAAGTTCTGGTGAACATTGGGAAACTCATCCAGCAGCTTCACCATGCCGTAGTAGTCCTTGAGCGCATGCAAGCGCACCCAGGGCAGGCGATATTCGCCCGTCACCAGATCTTTATAGAAAGGCTGGTGCTGGTGCCAGAGAAGAATCAGACGCAGGGCGGGCATGGCTGGAAAGGTCAGTCTAGCATGGGGATTCCGGCTGACATGCGGCACGAAAGAAAACGGCAGCAAGCGCTTGGCAAATCATAGTTTATCAACGTCTCCTGCAGGCAAAGAGGATCAAGGATTGGCGATTTCTCGCAACGTATTAAACTCCACGTATTCGGGTTCAGCGTCTAGCCCCTTCGCAACCAGTTCCCTCGCCCGCTGTACGTCGCGGCGAAGTTTCCTGGCTTCTTCCGGATCGCAATATGTGCGCTCCGGATCGCGGCGCGTTCTCGTCCATTTGCTCATAGATGGAGCGGAGAAGCAGATTAGCGATTAGCGTACACTAATGATTCGAAAATGCCCGACGTCTCCATCCGCGCCGCTAACCGCCTTTCCCTGCTCTCCGATCAGGACCTCTACCTCTTCAACGAAGGCAGCAACTACCGCCTGTACGAAACCATGGGTGCTCATCTCGTCTCGCGCAGCGGGCAAGCGGGCGCGGTCTTCAGCGTCTGGGCGCCGAACGCGCGGCTGGTTTCTGTGATCGGCAGTTTCAACTCGTGGGCGGAGCGCGCCAATCTGCTCACCCCGCGCGGCTCCTCCGGCATCTGGGAAAGCTTCATCCCCGGCGTCACGCGCGGCGCGCTCTACAAGTTCCATATCGAGTCGAACCGCCACACTTTCCACGTCGACAAAGCTGATCCGCTCGGCTTGCTTCACGAGAAGCCACCGCGCACCGCCAGCGTAGTCTGGGATCTCGACTACGAGTGGGGCGACCGCCAGTGGATGGAGAAGCGTGCCGCCCGCAATTCCCTGCGTGCGCCGCAATCCATTTATGAAGTTCACCTCGGCTCCTGGATGCGCGTTCCCGAGGAACACAATCGTCCTCTAACTTATCGCGAAACCGCGCCCAAGCTGGCGGAGTATGTCAACCGCATGGGCTTCACCCACGTCGAGTTCCTGCCGGTGATGGAGCATCCCTTCTACGGTTCCTGGGGATACCAGACCACCGGCTACTTCGCTCCGACTTCGCGCTACGGCACGCCGCAGGATTTCATGTATCTGGTGGACTACCTGCACCAGCACGGCATCGCCGTGATCCTCGACTGGGTGCCGTCGCACTTCCCTTCCGACGCCCACGGCCTGGCCTATTTCGATGGCACGCATCTCTACGAACATGCCGATTCTCGCCAGGGCTTCCATCCCGACTGGAAGACGCACATCTTCAACTACGGACGCACCGAAGTCTGCAGCTTTCTCATGTCGAGCGCGATGTTCTGGCTCGACAAGTATCACATCGACGGCCTGCGCGTGGATGCGGTCGCTTCCATGCTCTACCTCGATTACTCCCGCAAGGAGGGCGAATGGATTCCCAACAAATTCGGCGGACGCGAAAATCTCGAAGCCATCGACTTCCTTCGCCGCTTCAATCAGGAAGCATACAAAGAGCACCCCGAAATCCAGACCACCGCGGAAGAATCTACTTCTTGGCCCATGGTTTCGCGGCCGGTTTACCTCGGCGGCCTGGGCTTCGGCATGAAGTGGGACATGGGCTGGATGCACGACACGCTCAAGTATTTCGCGCAGGATCCCATTCACCGCAAGTACCATCACAGCAAGCTCACCTTCCGCATGCTGTATTCGTTTCAGGAAAATTTCGTGCTGCCGCTTTCCCACGATGAGGTCGTGCACGGCAAAGGATCGCTGATCGGCAAGATGCCCGGCGACGAATGGCAGCGCTTCGCCAACCTGCGTCTGTTATTCGCCTACATGTTTGCTCAACCCGGCAAGAAACTGCTCTTCATGGGCTGTGAGTTCGGCCAGGTCCGCGAGTGGGCGCACGACACCAGCCTCGAATGGGACGTGCTCCAATATCCGCATCACAGCGGCTTGCAGAACTGGGTCGGCGAATTGAACCGTCTCTATCGCAGCGAGCCCGCACTTCATCTGCTCGACAACACTCCGGAAGGCTTCGAGTGGGTGGATTGCAACGACCATCTGACCAGCACGATTTCGTTATTGCGCAAGAGCGAGTCTGCTAAAGACACGGTGCTCATCGTTTGTAACTTCACGCCCATCCCTCGTCTCGGCTATCGTGTGGGCGTGCCGGAAGGCGGCTACTGGCGCGAACTGCTGAACAGCAATGCCCTTGAATACGGCGGCACCGGCCAGGGAAATCTCGGCGGCGTAAACGCCGAAAACGAATCCGCTCACGGCCGTCCCTACTCGCTGAATCTCACCCTGCCGCCGCTTGGGGCCTTGTTTCTGAAAGCCGCGGGATAGCCAGTCCGGCCCGCGGCCCACATCTGGTGGATAGGGGGATTTGGGGTGCCCCATTTCTCGCGTCCTTTGCGAGAAGTGGGGCTTTTCCACTGCCCACTCACCGAGCCTGGGGGCGCGGGTCTCGATTCAGTGTTCATCCGTCACATCGAAGCCTCTGGATTTTATGCTACAAGTCCCGGATGCCCCAGCGAGTCCATCGCTACTACGGCGCGGGACAAAGCACTAAGATCGGGAAGGGCACGACCGCACGGGCTGCCGAAAAACTCGGTCTCGCACTTGATTTCGGGTGGCGCAGCGCTTCAGCGCTGCGATAACATCCCTATTTTGTGGCACCGGCTTTAGCCTCTGAGGTAAGCCGGTGACGCAGGAAACGCTCCTGATGCCGGCGGCAGAAATCCCCACCCGCCCGCCCCCATCTCACACCAACCGCAGCCTACTCCGAAAGGGGCGCCCTTTTATAATGCGTGCCCGCCTTTGTCCCTGCGTTCTTTGCAAGGACAAGACGGGGATTTTGACTTCCCCGCCGAGAGCGAAAGACCGTCGCGGAGACCCGCTAAATCCGTCGCAGTCCAAAGCCGGGGCGTCAAGCTGCGCCAGCGCCACACCAACTGAGGAAACCCGGACCGTGCGCTAACCTCCGGTATCGCTCTTGATCTTGTCCCGCAAGCGTTCGGCCTCGGCGGCGCTCGCCTCCGCCTGTTCCGCAAGTTGCTTCGCGGTATCACGTGCCTTGAATACAGCCGTCGTGGCTGTGCTCTTGGCTGAGTCCGTGCTTGCGGTAGCAGCGTCGCTTGCCGCCTTGCTGGCCATCTGAACTTGCTGATCTGCATCGCTCGATGCCTGCTTTGCGACCGCCAAGGCCTTTTGCGCGGCACCGGCATCGGCTGTCGCCGCTGCTTTTTTGCCGGGGTCTACCGACGCGGCTGAGGCGAAGGAGTTTGCCTTCGCGGCCGCATCGACAGCCCGATCCAGCGCGCCCTTTGCGTCGTGGGCCGCCGCCTTAGCCTCGCTAAGCGCCGATTGTGGCCCAGGGCCTCCGGCGGGCGCTCCGGCCGCACCGCCCCCACCGGCCCCCCTTGCGGCCGAAGAGGCCGTGCTGCTGCCAAAGTAAAAGCTGACAACGCTAACAAAGACGGTCGCTAGCGTCGTGAAAATCTGTTTTGCGAAGTCCGCAGCGTCCTTGTTGGGCTTGTTGAAGTAAGTTGCGTTATAGAGTGGGGTTTTTCCGTCGTTGTTTTCGGTCTGTATCGAGCCGTCTGGTTTTCGTGCCGGCTCGTAGGCAACGACAAACTGACTCTTCAGTTCGGAAAGTTGCACCTCCGTGAGCCCAGCTTCCGTGCCAACAGGGGCTAATGCGCTGCCATTCACGCTGCTGTAGAGGTAAGCCCCAAGGCACACGAAAATAAGCACCAAGCTGAAGGCAATTAGGGCGCGGATGGATCCCTCCGGCAACGCCAAAGGCTGAGCCGGGTCGGCGACTCCAATGGCCGAGTAGAAGATTGCCAACACCGACATCAGTGCGACGATCAGAGCCAGGCCAATAAGCACGACACCGGCCAAAATTATCTCGTCCCTAATAGTTTCTGGCTGATGCAAGACCGCAACACCGACCTTGACCACTGCCAGGCCAGAGATGATCAAGAGCGCAGCGCCGGCAAGTAGAAGAACGCTGTTCGATTTCATTTGGAATCTCCTTCCAGGCTACGGCTGCTGGCGTCCGATTGTTGAGACAGCCAGCGGGAATACTCCGGGGAAAACAGGGGCACTTACGCGCGGCAATTATGCCACAGTCTCCGGGGTTGGCCCAGGCTTTTTTGCCCGCCTCCAGGAGCCTGCCTTCGTTGCTGCTGCCGAAGCGACGCGTTCCGTCACGCGAATGCCCCGCCACGTTCGACAACACTCAAGTCCTCGCCGGGGGCTGGCTGTACCGCCCTAAAATTAACTCGAGGGTGCCTGTCCAAGCTTCGCTTGGTCGGGGATTTTGACGTTCATGCGCCCAACACGATCCACGGTCAGAACATCTCTCTCCCAATATTTTCCACAGCTCCTTGTGACATCTGACCTTGTGCCACCATCGAAGTTGCGCGATCATGGTCGAGGCCGTGACGGTCGGGTGAACCCATATCGTTGCGCCGCTAAGTCCTTGATTTAAAAGATTTTAGTATCTAAGTTCTTTGGCATCAAGACTCTGCGGGGAGTTTCGCGCCAACTCGATGATTCTAAAGATTATGCAAAAAGGGGGGGAGGGGGGGTGCCCCCGGCCATTCACCATTCAGATCGTTTCGGCGCACGCTCGGCGGACTCCAAATCAACGAGCCTGATTGAATTTATTTTGACCCGGAATTCACAGGGGACGAGTCGAGACCATCGGGAACTGATTCTGCGCGAACCGTTGGCGACGAATGGCCACGATGAATGACTATCCGCCCCATGCTATGCTGCCCCTGAGCAATCGCTCCCATGCGGATTCTTACCCGCTATATTCTGCGCGAAGTAACGTCGCACGCCCTCATCGGCGCGGCGATCTTCACCTTTGTGCTGTTCACGCGCGATCTGGGACGCATTCTGGAACTTGTGGTCCGCGCCAGCGCGCCGCTACCCAGCGTCGCCGAGATTTTCTTTTACACCATTCCAGTCGCGCTCACGTACACCATTCCCATGAGCGTGCTGGTCGGGATTCTGATCGGCCTGAGCCGGCTCGCCGCCGACAGCGAAATCACCGCCATGCGCGCCAGCGGCATGGGCGTGTGGGACTTCGGCCGCGTGCTGGCGATTTTCGTCTTCGCCGCATGGCTGCTGGCGCTGGTCAACGGATTATACTTGGCCCCATGGTCGATGGCTTCCCTGGGACGCCTCGAGGACCAGCTCAAAGGCTCGCAAGCTTCTTTCGAAGTGCAGCCCCGCGTGTTCTACGAAGGCTTCCCGAAGATTGTGCTCTATGTGCAGGACGTACACACCGCCCAGGGCGCGGCGGTTTGGAAGGGAGTGTTTCTCGCCGATATCTCCGATCCCGCCAATCCCAGCATAACGCTGGCCCACGAAGGTATTGTGGTCGCCGAGGGTCAGGACCGCCTGCACCTGCATCTAACCGACGGATCCACTCACGAAACCGATCCCACCCAACCCGACCACTACCAGATCTCCACGTTCCAGCAAACCGACATCCCCCTCGACCTGACCCCGTCGGAGAACAAAGGCGAAGAACAAGTGCCGGTCGGAGTCGTGAGCACATGGGAATTGCCGACTCTCGCCAAACGTGTCGATCCGGTATCGGCGCGCTGGTACCTCATCGAGTTTCACCGCCGCTTCGCCCTGCCCACGGCCTGCCTGGTGCTGGCCATGGTCGGAATACCTCTGGGACTGTCCTCGAAAAAGAGCGGCAAATCCGGCGGATTCGTGCTCACCATCGTTCTGGTTTTCGTTTATTACTTCATTTCTCTGGTCGGAGTGTCGCTGGCGCGGCAGGGCCGGGTCAGTCCCGGGTTCGGAGCGTGGCTGGCCAACCTCGTATTTTTCGCGGCGGCCCTGTTTTTGCTATGGCAAGCCGAGCGGCGGCCCATCGCCCTGTCGGCATTCCGTCTGCCCTGGAAGCGCAATCCACTTCCGGCGAGCGTCCCTGCGCACGAGCGCCGACACAGGCGCCGAGACCCAGCCAGCGCATTCGAGCGCGCCGCCACGCGGCGCCGCGTCTTCAGTGCCAGCTTTCCCACGCTGCTCGACGACTACGTGCTGCGCGATTTCTTCGTTTACCTGGGGATGATCGTATCCGCATTCCTCGTCCTGTTGCTGGTGTTTACTCTGTTCGAGCTGCTGAGCGACATCCTGCGGAATCAGACGCCGTTTATCGTGGTCGCGGAATATCTGCTCAACGTCTCTCCCTACCTGCTCTACAGCGTTGCGCCCCTGATCATGCTGCTGGCGGTGCTGATCACGTTCGGTCTGATGAACCGATCCAATGAGATCACCGCGATCAAGGCGACCGGAACCAGCATCTACCGCATCGTCACTCCGGTGCTGGCCGCGGCGGCGATGCTGGCGGCCGGTTTGTTTTTTGCCGACCAGTTCTACCTGCCGCACACCAATAAGCGCCAGGAGGCGCTGCACAACCAGATCAAAGGGAAACCGCCGCAAACCTATCTGCGTCCGGACCGCCGCTGGATTTTCGGCCAGCACAATGACATCTACTACTATCAGTTCTTCGATCCCGACCGCGACCAGTTCGCCAACCTCACCATCTTTCAAATCGACCCCGTCAGCTTCGCCATCACGCAGCGCATCCACGCGGAGCGCGCCCATTGGGCCGACAGCATGAGCCGCTGGATCTACGAACAAGGCTGGCAGCGTTCCCTGCGCGGTGCCGCGATCTCGACTTACCGCAACTTCGAGGTCTCCACCTTCCCCGAACTCAGCGAATCGCCGTCGTATTTCAAGAAGGAAGTAAAGCAGTACTCGGAGATGAACTATGAGGAGTTGCGCCGTTACATCCGCGATCTGCAGCAGAGCGGCTTCGACGTGGTGCGGCTCCGGGTGCAGTTAAACAAGAAGCTCTCTTTCCCGCTGATCACGCTGATCATGGCGGTGATTGCCATCCCGTTTTCGCTTTCCGCGGCTAAGAAGGGCGCCATCACGGGAGTCGCCGTCGCCGTGAGCATCGCCGTGGTTTATACAGTGGTGTCGCGGCTGTTCGAGGCCATGGGAGACCTCAGCCAACTGCCGCCCGCCCTCGCGGCCTGGTCGCCCGACCTGATTTTCGCCCTGGTGGGGGCTTATCTGATTCTGAAAGTCCCGACGTAACGAGGCCGCACACCCCCGCTACTTCACGGCCACTCCCCAGGGCTGGTTGAAGCTTTGAATGGCGGGCTGCGGCGTTAAAGCTCCAGTCGCGGGCGTGATGGCATATTCCGAGATCGTCGCCTGATTGGAGTTGGCCACGAACAGCCAACTGGTGCTGCCTTTGTTGCTGCGAACCGCCATCGAGGTCGGAAATGCGTTGGCGGCCACGGGCTGCGTCGGCAGCGGCGTCAGAGCGCCGCTTACGGCGCTGATCTGGTAGGCCGATATCGCGTCTTTCCCCGTGTCCAGGACGTACAAGAAACTAGCGTAGGGGTCCGTCACCAAAGGCCCCGCACCGTCTCCCGCGAGGTACGGCGAACCGATGACTGGCCGCAGGCTATAGTCCGCATTTTGGCAGTTGTTGGGCAACGATACGACAGTGCAGATCGTGTAGGCGCTGACGCTGGCGGAAAGTCCGTTGGCCACGTATGCGAACCGGTTGCAGGGGTCGACGGTCACGCCGGAAGGCAAAGTACCGGTCGCAATTCCCAACGGAGGCGAGGTGGTCACCAGCGCCAGCGCACCACTCGATGAAACCGAGTAATCCAGCAACACATTGTTCAGAGAATCCGTCACGTAGAGATACTCCGCCGTAGGGGCCGTGTGCCCGGAACAGGGCGCATACAGCACGGGGAACACGGTGGGAGTCACCGCCAGCGCCGATGCGCTGGCGGGTTGTCCGCCCGGCTGAGGCGGAAGGGTTGCAAGCCCGGCCGATGTCAGAGTGCCACCGCTGCCGATGGAGAGAGCAGTGACCGTTCCTTCCGCGCCATTGGCCACGAACAAGAACTGCCCCGCCGAATCCATGGCCATGGCAATCGGATTCGTCATGGCAAACGTACTGACGTAAGCCAGCTTGCCGTCGGAGGCGATCTGGAATGAAGCGATGCCCGTGGAACTGCCGGGAAGCGTCGAACTCTGGGTGACAATCACATACGCGTAGTTGCCCGCCGGATCAATCAGAACGGCGGTTGCGACTCCCGGCGTGGGAGGCCCATTCACGTTGTTGATCGTCGTAGTCTGGCCAGTGCCAAGATTGAGGCTGAAGCTTTGCATCACCGCATTGCCCTGCGTGGAAGCAACCACCAATCCGTTGTAGGTCGAAGTGTACTTGTTGCTGCAAGCCATCAGGAGGCCGATCGCCGCCAGAACCAGAATTCCCACAATCCAGGTAAACCTTGTCCGCATTCTTCGCTTTATCTCCTGTAAGCGTGCCCGTGCATGCCCCGGCCGCCACATGCCGGGCTCGAACCGTTTGTGAAGGCGTGAATTGCCATTCATTTGTGTATCAGGAATGCGCGGGAAGAGCAAACGCCACCAAGACTCATTGGAACCCCGGAGACCGGCGCGAGTTGCCTGAGCGCACCGGTCAGTGGTCGCAGGCTAGCGGTTCGTGGCCAGTTAAACCTTGCGGGAAGTCTGGCCACAGTCGCAGACCTCTAGCCACTGCTCTAAGTCCTTGAGATTGAAGGGGCCGACCTGAGCGTCAGGCTGACTAGGCTTCCCGTCCCGCGGGAACCGGTTCTGGTGGTTTCCCGGCGCTGGCGTTCGCCGGCATCAGGGGAAGATGAATCTCGACCAGAAGCCCACCTTCCGCCCGGTTGAACGCTGCGACGCGCCCACCATGAAAGCGCACCGCTCTCTCCGTGATCGCCAAGCCGAGACCAGCCCCACCGGTTAGGCGGCCCCGATCATCGTCGAGGCGGTAAAAGGGCAGGAAGAGTTTTTCCAGCGCATCGGGCGGAACGCCGGAGCCGCAATCGGTAACACTTACGACCGCTTCCGCGCCCGTAGAGTTTTCGGTTTTCTCCAAATGAATGTTAACCGTTGTGCCTTCGCGCGTATAGCGGATGGCGTTACGGACGACATTCTCGATCGCGCTGTGCAGCAACGACGCTTCTCCGGGTACGTCCCAGTCGCCGGCGGGGATGGTGCTGCGTACGTGGCAACCGCGTGCCTGGGCCTCGAACTCGGCATCGTCCGCCACGCTCAGCACCACTTCGTCCAGAAGAACTGGAGTGGAGGGCACGCGCTGCTCCCCATCTTCCAGCCGGGCCAAGGTCAGCAGACGGCCGATGAGCTCGTTGAGTCGGCTGGCTTCAAGCTCAATGCGCTCGAGCATGCTCGCGCTCTCCGGGCCGGAACGCTGCCGCGCCAGGCCGAGAGCCACATTCAAGCGCGCCAGCGGAGAACGCAGTTCGTGAGAAATGTCATTGAGCAGACGCGACTGAGCTTTGACCAGAGTTTCCAGGCGGGCGGCCATCGTATCAAAATCGCGCATCAAGCCCGCAACCTCGTCGCGTCTGCGAATGCTGGGGGCGCCGGCCCGCGCGCTAAGGTCCCCGGCGGCCAATTGGCGCGTGGCGGCACGCAGGCGAACGACGGGCATGGTCAAGAACCAGGCCAGCAGGTAGCAGACGAGTCCAGAGGAGATGACGGCGATGATCAGACCGGGAATGGGCAATCCGCGCGGACCCAGAAAAAGTCGTGGCCCCGGCGGCGGAGACAACACCAGGGTGTAACGGTGCAATCCGTCAGAGGAAGCGCGCGAATCGCGCAACACCGGTGGAGGTGCAGGAAAAATGAAGCCCTCGTGCGGTATTCTCGGCCCACCAGTTGCGACCCGTACAACCCAATCCGGGGCGCCGCGATGAGCTATCTCCTCCATGTTCTCGTTGAACAGGAACGCGCGGACGTGTTGGGTCCTCTCCAGATTCTCCAAATAGTCGCGCAATCCGCGATTGCCGCCCTGCTCGTAGGCGTTCACGGAATCGTTCAACGCGATCGCCAGGAGAGCTTCCCAGGAGGAACTCCGCGGACGAAACGCCAGCGTGACCACGATGGCAAGCACCAGGAACAACGCCTGCGCGACCCAGAAGGAAAGAAAGATTTTGAGAAACAAGCTCTTCATGAACCGGCCTTGGCCTTTTCCCGCGGCCGGGCAAATATATAGCCGACGCCGCGGATCGTCTTGATGTGCTCGTCGTTATCGGTGTCGCCAAGTTTCTTGCGGACCTTGCTGACGTGCATGTCGATGCTGCGGTCAAAGGGCGAGAACTTCCGGCTGAGCACGGCATTCACCAGGCGCTCGCGGGGAACCACGCGTCCCGCCTCGCGCAACAGGACTTCCAGCAGGTTGAACTCGACCGAGGTAAGGTCGACCGGCTGCCCGTCGCGGCGCACGCTGCGCGTGGCAGGATCGAGTTCGATCTCGCCCACGCGCACGATGTCAGGCGCCGACGGGGCTGACTTGTCGCTGCGGGTGCGGCGCAGAACGGCGCGAATGCGCGCCACCAGTTCCCGCGGATTGAAGGGCTTGGGCAGGTAATCGTCGGCTCCGATTTCCAGGCCGACGATGCGGTCCACATCCTCGCCCCTGGCGGTGAGCAGCAGCACCGGCAGGCGCGAGGTTGCGCGAATCCTGCGCAGCACCTCGAATCCGTTGATGCCGGGCAACATTACATCCAAAACCACGAGCAGGTAGCTGCCAGTGGTGGCGCGCTGCAGGCCGCTCTCGCCATCGTGCACCGCTTCCACTTCGAACCCTTCGGCCTGCAGGTATTCGCCGACCAGGTTGCAAAGTTCGACGTCGTCGTCGATGACTAGAATACGTTCCATCTTCGTGGGTTTCATTGTGCACCAAGCGGCGAGAGGTCAGGGTAAAGAATTGTCATTCGAAATTCCTGATTGACAAAACTTTACTCGGGTTTACCGACTTTTTACTACTTCTTCGCGAAAATCGTGTTCCTATGAGTGTACGCAAAAAGTCCCAGGTTGCCGGCAGAAAGTCGCGGGAACCGGGCTTAGAAGGAGTCAAGAGTTTATGAAATCGATTCGCTTACGTTTCCTCGCGGCAACCATGGCGGTGTTGTTAGGCGGTGCGATCGCCAAGTCGCAAACCCCGGACGCGCCTCCGCGGATGCACGGGCATGAATTTGGCATGGAGGGCCCCATGATGGGTTTCTTCGCCAAATACCTCGATGTGACCGACGCCCAGAAGGCGCAGATGAAAGCCGTTCTAGAGAAAGAGCATTCCACGCTGCAACCGTTGAGGCAGCAACTTCGCCAGATGGACCAGCAGCTCAAACAGTTCGAGGAAGGCACTTACGATGAGGCCAAGGTGCAAGCCCTGGTCGCAGCGCAAGGACAAACCCTGGTGCAACTGAAGGTGCAGGAGACCCGTATTCACAATGAGCTGTTCCAGTTGCTCACTGCCGACCAGCAGGCCAAGATGAAGGAGTTCGAGGCCAACCGGGAATCGCGCATGCAGCAACATATGCAGAGCGCGCCGCCGGCCAGTCAGGACCAGTAAGGCTTCTGCTGGATCGCTTGTTAGAAGCGGCCGTTTGTTTGCAGCGGCGCGGGGTCGGATGCTCCGGCTGACTCCGCCCCGCTGGTCGCCCCTGATAAAGGAAACGACGCTATGGACCTCGCTCAAGCGTTCATATTTGCCGTAGGATGGGTCTTCTTCGCCACCTGGGGCGCGTGTCTTGCGGCCCTCAGCGTGATTGCTTTCGGGTGGGAGATTTTCCCGTTCGGGCAACGGCTGGCCGGCGAAAAGAACCGGCATTAGCCGGTCGTCGAATCGGTCGAGGCCAGCCAGCCCGCGGGCTGGCAGCTAAATCACTTCTTCGCACTAGAAGCTGCACCCCCGCCTGCTAGAATTTCATCTACAGAACCTGCATGATTCCCAAGAGTATGCGTCCGCTGGTGCCCTATCTCAAGCGCTATCGCTGGGGCTTCGTGGCAGGCGCGCTGTGTATCGTTTTGAGCAACGGAGCCTGGGCAGGGCTGCCCCGAGTGATTGGCAACGCCGCTCAGAGTCTTGAAGGCGGCGTGACCCGGCATAAACTTCTCATGTTCGCGCTGCAGGTGCTGGGGCTGGCTGCCGTGCGAGCGGTGTTCCTGTTTCTGACCCGCTGGGTCGTGATCGGCATCTCGCGCGATATTGAGTTTGACCTGCGCAACGACCTTTTCGCACACCTGGAAACGCTTTCCTACTCCTACTACCAGCGGATGCGCACCGGCGACATCATGGCCAGGGTGACGAACGATTTGAATGCGGTGCGCATGCTGCTGGGCCCGGCGATCATGTATTCGGCGAACACTCTCGTCTTCACGGCAGCGGCGCTGTGGTTCATGATGCGCAACAGTCCCAAGCTGACGTTCTACGCGTTTCTGCCGCTGCCCATTGTCAGCGTTACCATCCAGTATTTCGGGCGGCGCATTCACGAGCGCTTCGAGCGAATTCAGGCGATGTTCTCCGATATTTCCGCGCGGGCACAGGAAAACTTTTCCGGGGCACGGGTGATTCGCGCTTACGTGCAGGAAGAAGCGGAAATTGCTTCGTTCGAAACCGCGAACCATGAGTATGTGGCGCGCAGCCTCAAGCTAGTGCGGCTCATGGGCATGCTGTGGCCTACGCTGGAACTCATGCTCGGCCTGGCTCTGGTGCTTGTGTTGTGGATCGGCGGGCGGGAAGTGTTGGCGGGCCGCATGAATATCGGCGCCTTCACCGCCTTCAACATTTACATGATGCAGCTGACGTTTCCGGTGATCGCTTTGGGCTGGGTGGTCAATATTTTCCAGCGGGGAACGGCGTCGCTGGTTCGTTTGAACGAGATTTTGCGGGAGCAACCGGAGATCAAGGATGAAGCTGAGGCCCGCGACCTTCCAGTGGACGGCGAAATCGAATTCCGCGGGCTGAATTTTGAGTATGCGGGCACGCGCGTGCTGTGCGATCTGAACTTGCGGATTCCGGCGGGCAGCAGCATGGCGATCGTGGGTTTGACGGGTTCCGGGAAAACCACGCTGGTCAATCTGATTCCGCGCATTTACGATGCGGAACCTGGGATGGTTCTGGTAGATGGACGACCAATCCGCGAGTTTTCTTTGGCATCGCTGCGCCAGAGCGTTGGATTTGTGCCGCAGGAGACGTTCCTGTTCAGCGACCGCATCCGCGAAAATATTGCCCTGGGAGTCGAATCGGCGACCGAGCAGGAGATTCACGACGCGGCGAGAGCCGCCGATGTCGCGGGCGATATCGAAGGCTTTCCCGAGCGGTACCAGACCATTGTGGGCGAGCGCGGAATCACACTGTCTGGCGGGCAGAAGCAGCGCACGGCGCTGGCACGCGCTTTGATTCGCGATCCGCGAATCCTCATCCTCGACGATGCGCTGGCCAGCGTCGACACCCACACCGAAGACAAGATTCTCAATCACCTGCGCGAGGTGATGCAGGGCCGCACTACCATCTTTATCTCCCACCGTGTTTCCACGGTGCGCAACGCCGACCGCATCGCCGTTCTGCATGACGGACGGATTGTGGAACTGGGCACGCACGACGAACTGCTCGCCTTGAACGGCTACTACAGCGACCTGTATAACAAGCAATTGCTGGAAGAAGAACTGGCCGAGGTTTGACGCTGGTTTCTTCCACAAAGTTCCTCGGGGGTTGAAGCCAGCGTTTCTTCGCGGGCTGCGAGCGGCACGGCCGAAAGCCATGCCCTTCCCAAACTATTTCTCGATAGCATTGCAGATCGACGACCACCGTGTTATGCAGCGAGTCGACGCGCCTGAGATTCTCGATTCCGACGCCTGCTCTCCCGCCGACGTGGAGACCTCGATGCGGGATATCGGCCGCGTCAACCGATGGTTCGGCGGCGTAGCCACCACGCGGAAGATGGTGGAACGCGTGGCTCAAGTCTCCGGGATGAAGCACTTTTCCATGTTGGAAGTGGCGGCTGGGTCGGGAGAAGTCCCTGAAATGGTACGAAGGAAACTGGCGCGGCGCGGGATCACGCTGGACGCGACCCTGCTGGACCGGGCGTGGTCTCATTTGCATGGGGAAGAACACGCCGAAGCAAGTCATGCCGGGCTGAGTCTCGGTGTTGTGGGCGATGCGCTGGCTCTTCCCTTTCGCGACGAAGCTTTCGATTTGGTAAGTTGCTGCCTTTTTGCACATCATCTGAGCCCACACCAACTGGCGCAGTTCGTACGCGAGGCTTTGCGAGTGAGCCGGCGTGCGCTGCTGATCAACGACCTCGTGCGCCATCCCATGCATCTGGCCTTGGTGTTTGCCGGATTTCCGATTATGCGCAGCCGCGTGGCCTGGCTGGACGGGCTCACGTCCGTACGCCGGGCGTATGTTCCGGACGAAATTCGGAGCATGCTCGCGTCTGCTTTGTCTCCCGCAGCAGCGGCGCAGGTCGAAATCTCGCGCAGGTACCTTTTCCGCATGGGCGTGATTGTGTGGAAGAGGCCGGTTTAGCGCACGCGTAACGCTAGCGCACGACCAGCACTTCGCGGATATTATCGCGGGCGAGGAAGAATTTGATGGAAGCGAAGTCGCGGAAGAGGGTTTCGATGTGGCGGTTGTTGAATACGCGTTGCAACTGGAAACCATCGGAGCCAGCGGTGCGCGCGGCTCCGGCTGGACCGCGAGGCGGTTCCCGGCGCAGCACGATTCGTTGCATCTCGAGGGTGTCAGGGCCGACGATGTGGAAGCGGTAACAGGGCGAGTCGGGACCGGCATCGCGAGTGTGAAAAAAAGCTAAAAGCATGCCCCCGGGCTTAAGCACCGACCACAGCCGTCCCACCACCGGCTTCACCAGACTTTCGTCGAGGTAATCCGGCAGATTCCAGCACAGCACAACGTCGAAGTGAGCAGCCGGATAGACCAGGTTGTCGGCAAGAAATTTGCGGCTGTCGAGAGCGGCGATCCCGTGCTCGTCTTTGATGAGAAGTTCAGGATCGGTGGAGGCGGTGAGCAGATCTTCGCTGTAGATTCTGTGGCCGTGTTCGGTGAAGTGGCGAATGTTGGTAGGCGAGGTCGATCCCAGGTCGAGAACACAAAGGCCTTCTGCGGACTCCCAGATTCGAGTCAATTCACCAAGGCCGCTGGAGCGGCGGGTGAACTTCTGCGAGCCCTGCGCCGGGATGGTCTCCGGTCCGGATGAACCGCGAAAAAGTTTCATGAAAGTCTGCGAAACTGACGACATCCTGACTGCGTGACCCCTGAAGTAGTTTCTCTCAGCGAGCGTAGCGGCTGAGCGCTGCATCAACCCGTCAAATTTTTCGTAGCCGCTTGCCCTGCGACGGCCCGCTCACTTCGTATCGGTCCGGTGAATATCAACCTTGCCCTTCAAATAGGCGCCTTCTTCGATCGAGATGCGCTGCGTGGTGATATCTCCCGTAACGACCGCGGACTTGCGCAATTCGACGCGATCGCTGGCCTGCACGTTGCCTTCCAGCTTTCCCTGCACAACCACGCCCTTGGCCTCGACACTGGCTTTGACCTGGCCGTTGGGCCCAACCGTCAAGCTGTTGCCTTTGAGGGTGATGCTGCCTTCGACCTGGCCGTCCAAATACAAATCTTCGCTGCCCGAAAGCTCGCCCTTGATGAAGACCGACTTGCCGATTTGCGCCAACCCACTGGCTGGTGTACTCATTGAACGCTCTCCTCACGTGACGGAATCAGTGCAACGGGATCCGGTTTGCTCCGGAATCGCCATTCATAAGGCAAAATCGGAGAGCCGCTCACTGCAAAGACTATACGCAAGGCACGGAGTGCGGGGCAAGCGGCGTTTCATGGGGCTTTCTGGGAACTTAAGGGGGAGGACGCTTTAGATGGGCTGACTCAGTTCAAGGGAACGTGAACCAGGAGAAGGTGAGAACTTGATAACCACCTCGATTGCGTCATATCAGGTCGGGAGCCTCGGAGCATCGCAGACCACTCCCCCATGGCCTTGCTTGCGGCCCACGATAAACATCGAGAGTCTGTCACAAAGCCGTCATTCCGAAGGATCTTTCTGACGCGTCGCCTTTACCCCCGACAGAATTCCAGCGCCGAGCAGCACGATCGCGCCCACGACAATCCAGTGCGTGGGCATATGCATCAGGTGCGCACCGTAGATCAATCCAACGACCATGATTGCGAACCCTACCGCGTACAGGCCGAACGACATGTGCATCTCCTTTTCGAGGTTATCTGCTTCGAGGTTATCCGCGATTGAGTTCGGAGAACGAGCAACTTCCGCCCCGCGGAACCAGCCTATAGATTCGCTCACTTGCTTCGGCGGCACTGTGCAGAACCGCTCACTTTTGTGAGTGAGGTGCCTGCTAGCGGGGTTTGGGGAGTCTCTTCTCGCACTTCTCTTAGCCAGTTCTAAGGCGGCCATGGGCTCGGATTCAGAAATACGATCAATTCTGACCAGCTTTCCGAAGCCCAAAGTTCGATACTGGCCACTCATAAGGCTCGCCGAACAGAGAAGCTTGTGAACAAACCTGGTTTTGTGGAGATCTCAATGAACCTAAGTCTGCTGGATCCGAAGCTGATCGTGCTCGCCGCTGTCGTGATTTTGCTCATTGCGGCGCTTATCTGGATGTCCGTGCGAAAGCGCAGGAGTACGACTGCAAACCTGCGGCAAAAGTTTGGGACCGAGTACGAGCGGGCGGTGCGAGAGCATGGATCGGAGCGAAAAGCAGAATCGAAATTGGCGGATCGCGAGAAGCGGCTGGAGAAGCTCAACATTCGCGATCTCGATCCGGCGGAACACGCGCGTTTTTCGAAACAGTGGGAGTCCGTACAATCTCGCTTTGTCGATTCTCCGAAGGGGGCGGTCGCAGAAGCCGACGATCTCGTGTCCTCCGTCATGAAAACTCGCGGCTACCCCGTATCCGATTTCGATCAACGGGCCGCCGACATTTCTGTCCTCCATCCCAGGGTGGTGGAGAACTACCGCTCTGCGCATGAGATTGCGCTGCGAGTCGGGAAAGATCAAGCGAGCACGGAAGAGCTGAGAACCGCCATGATTCACTACCGCTCCCTCTTCGAGGAACTGGTGGCGCCGGCGGTTATTGAAAGAAAAGAAGTGGCATAAGAACCAAACTGACGACCAATGCCAGTTAAAGATTCGCGGCCGAACTCGTCGGGCTACGACATTCCGGCAACTGGCGGCGGATCCGACTGGAACGATCGTCAAACTTACGGGAAGAAAGGGAAAATAATGAAACCGAGCACGCAAGACCGCACCGAAGGCAAGGTTCACGAAGTGAAGGGGAAAATCAAGGAGGAGGTCGGAAAGGCGACCAATAACCCCGATTTGGAAGTCTCAGGCAACGCGGAAAAGAAAGCTGGCAAAGTTCAAAAATGGATCGGACGGGCTGAGAAAGCCGTCGGGGAGTAACGGACGTATCGCCACCGGCCCGCAAAACGCACAGGAGGGTACCATGTCACAAACCGTAGTGGAAACGACGGCGGAACACATCGCCGAATCAGTTCACCGGGCTTCTCGTGCAACCAACGCGGTTGCCGACGCGATAGAGGACGGCGTGGGAGTAATCAGGCGTGCCGCCAAGCAGAGCGGTGATGCCGCCGAAGAATTCTTAAACGATACAACCCATCGCATCCAGAGACACCCCGTGCTAACCGTTGCGACGACGTTTGCCGCAGGCGTCGCCGCGGGCACATTGATCGGGTGGATGATGAAACGAAGATAGATCAGTAAACTTAAACCGACGACGGAGAACAACAATGATGACGACCAATGAGCCGAACAAATGCGCGCACGTGCCATGCCGGTGCGTAGTGCAAAGTGGCGACAAATACTGCGGTCAAGCCTGCAAGGAAGCAGGATCCGCGGAAGTGGAGATTGCGTGCCAGTGCGACCACGGAAGCTGTGAGATTACCGTATGAAGAATGGCAACCGCTTATTGCGGAGGCTGCATCATAGATTGGCCGGGAAGAACCTCGGCCTGAAGATGCGGCAAATTATGGCTTTGCTGTTGGCAATCGCGGGCTTTGCTGCCCTATCGGGGGTGGCAAAGGCGCAATTACTCGCCGATTCGGGAGAACCTCCTGGCGCGGTTGTCATTACAACCCCAGCCCAGCCAGACCTGACGTACACGCGGCCGACGCAGACAATGAAGCTCCACAATTACCTCTTCGACGCGTTCGGCCCGTATCCCGTGGTCGGCGCTGCGTTTGCGGCTGGCATTAATCAAGCCTACGACACCCCGCCGGAGTGGAAGCAAGGCGCCGAGGGTTATGGCAAGCGATTCGGGTCCAATTTTGCCATTGCCGCGGTAAGCACAACGACGCGTTATGGGCTCGCGCAGGCCTTCCGGGAGGACACGCTGTACTACCGCTGCGAGTGCACAGGAGTGTTTCCGCGACTGCGCCATGCCTTGATTTCGACCTTGACGTCACGCCGCGGCGAAGATGGCCATCGCGTCTTTTCTTTCCCGTCGCTCATTGCTCCCTATGCCGGTACGATGACTGCCGTCTACGCGTGGTATCCCGGCCGCTACAACGCCAAGGATGCGCTCCGGATGGGCAACTACACCATGCTGGGATATGTGGGCGCAAACATCGGCGTGGAATTCCTCTATAGCGGCCCCCACTCCCTGCTTTCTCGCATGCATCTGAACAATTCGCACGGAGCGCCCAATCCGGGTGCAAATCCGTGATCGACCGCAGCCCAAGTGCGCTGGCAGGCACGCAGTCTGTCCTTCCGGGGCAACCGTTACCCCTGTCTTCCGCCGTCAATTCCGGCGCCGGCTTGATCACTGAATTTCTCGAGTGGTTCGGCGATCTGGGCCTATTTTTCTGGCACGTTGTGCAAGCCGCGGTGACGCCGCCGTTTGAATTCCGCGAATTGTTTCGACAACTCGACGAGATCGGATCAAAGTCCCTGCCGCTGGTCGCCTTGGCCGGCGCCGCCACCGGCATTGTTCTCTCCATGGAAGCCCGTTACAGCCTGACTCGATTTGGAGCCAAATCGCTGCTTCCCGCCGCTATCGTGTTCTCGATTATCCACGAGACCGGTCCGATCATCACCGGTTTGGTCGTGAGTGGCCGAGTGGGCGCTGGCATTGGCGCGGAGCTGGCGTCGATGAAAGTAACCGAGCAGATCGATGCCATCGAGGCATCCGCGGTAAATCCTTATCGGCTGCTGGCGGCGACCCGCATCCTGGCTTGCATCCTGATGCTCCCTTTGCTCACCCTCGCAGCCGATTTTTCCGGTTTGGTAATGGGCTGGGTTGCGCAGGCCCTGGTTGAGCCGCTCTCGTTCCACCAGTTTATTTCCAGCGGTTTTAAGGGCGCCGATTTCAGCGATTTCCTGCCCCCCACGTTTAAGACCATGGTGTTTGGCCTGATCATCGGGCTGATCGCATGTTTTCAAGGAATGCGGACCCAGGGAGGCGCCGCGGGCGTGGGCCGTGCGGCCACGAGTTCGGTCGTCTTGTCTTCGCTGTTCGTGATCCTGGCCGATGTCGTACTGGTGAAACTCATTCTCATATTTTTCCCGTGAGGGTTGCGTAGGCAGTTCGCGAAACGAAGTATGCACACACTTGATCAGATTGCGGCGGAACCAGCAGCAGCCAAGGAAGACGGCGGTCCAGCTATCGCCGTCGTGGACTTGCATAAATCCTTCGGCAGTCAAAAGGTTTTGAACGGCATCAGCCTGGCGGTGGGCCGCGGCGAGACCCTGGCGGTGCTGGGCCGCAGTGGTACCGGAAAGAGCGTTTTGCTGAGGCTCATCATCGGCCTGGAGAAGCCTGACTCGGGATCGATTCGCATCCACGGTCAAGACATCGCCGGCCTCATTCTCGACCGGATGGGAGAGATCAGGAAGAAAATGGGTTTTCTGTTTCAGCATGCCGCGCTCTACGATTCGCTCACCGTGGAGCAGAATGTGGCTTTTCCGCTCGAGCATCACAAGAAGGAGATGTCGAAATCTGAGCGGCACGACCGGGTCAAGGCTCTGCTGGCGGAAGTGGGTATGGAGGGACACCTCGAGAAGATGCCTTCGGATATCTCGGGTGGAATGCAGAAACGAGTTGGGCTGGCGCGGGCGCTGGTTTTGGAACCGGATATTCTGCTGCTCGACGAGCCCACCGCCGGCCTCGATCCCATCAGTTCCGCGGAGATCGACGACTTGGTTCTAAAGCTTCAGGAGGAACACCACGTGGCGTCAGTCGTCGTAACCCACGATCTGCACAGCGCGAAGACGATTGCGGACCGGCTGGCCCTGCTCAACGAAGGAAACGTGGTGATCGAGGGCAGTTTTGAACAACTTCAAGGAAGTGACGACGAGTTTGTCCGGGAATTTCTAAAGCATTCGTAGGAGAACATATGTCGAGAGCAGCGCGTTTGGGAGCGTTCATCATTACGACACTGGCAATTCTGGCGGCCGGTATCTTTATCATCGGGAGCAAGCAGTATCTTTTTAGCTCCACGTATCAATTGAAGGCGCAATTCGACAATGTAGAGGGCTTGGATGCGGGGGGTGACGTGCGAGTGGGCGGGGTTCACACCGGAACTGTGCACGATATCGTGTTGCCTCACAAGCCAGGCGAAAAGGTCACGGTAGTGATGGATCTCGGCAAGTCGACGCACGAGATCATCAAGAAAGACTCCGTGGTCACAATCGAAACCGAGGGATTGTTGGGCAACCAGTATCTGGCGATATCGTTTGGATCCGCTGGATCCCCCGAAGTGCGCGAAGGCGATACCATCGCCAGCCAGCCTCCACTCGAAATGTCAGACCTGCTCGCGAAGACGAGCGTCATTCTGGATAGCAGCCAGCAAGCCATCCAGAACGCCACCCGGGCGACGGCAAATCTGGACTCGATCAGCGCCAAGATCAACGGAGGCCGGGGA
>Ga0302177_10000143_pt1 | contig 61048 bp, 54 predicted proteins | sample I_Palsa_E1_2_FD_198780 | JGI IMG/M metagenome (GOLD analysis project Ga0302177, IMG submission 198780) | Peat permafrost microbial communities from Stordalen Mire near Abisko, Sweden - I_Palsa_E1_2 | ecosystem: Environmental > Terrestrial > Soil > Palsa > Peat permafrost | place: Sweden... | reverse complement strand
CCCGCTGCACCAACGGCTCCTCAGCGGCCCCGAGCAGCACCGAGCGCTCGTCTTCTTCATCGTCATTCTCGACGCTGACCGGACGCGACCATCGCGCCGAGTTAAGCCCGAACGAGTCCCAGGAATTTCTGTGGATTGTTTTCAAAACCAGGAAAAACCGTCTTCAGATCGCCCACGCCGATGTGCCGGGTAAGCAGTTCGCCCAGAACCGATCGAAAATCAGTAGTCAGTGCCAAATCGCGTCCGTCATTGAGTTGATGGTCGTTCAGGCCCGGCCAGCGTCCGTAGACGTGCCCGCCCTTGACATCCCCGCCCATTACGAACATGCAGTTCGCGTGACCGTGATCGGTGCCGCGGTTACCGTTTTCCTTGGCGGTGCGGCCAAATTCGCTCATGGTCACCACCACCACATTCTGCATGCGGTCGCCCATGTCCTGATGGAACGCCGCAAGTCCCTGCCCGAGGTCCTTCAGCAGATTCGAAAGTTGACCTTGCGCTCCACCTTCGTTCACGTGATTGTCCCAGCCGCCGCAATCGACGAACAGCACTTCCACCCCAACGTTGGCTTTCAGCAGCTGCCCAATCTGTTGCAAGCTCTGCCCTAACCGGCTGGTCGGATATTGCGCACCGTTTTCCGGTGCGTACTTGCTGGGATCGACTTTGCGCAGCAGATCAATGGCTTCGAATGTCTCGGTGCCGGTGCCTTTCAGCGCGTGATCTACGGTCTGCGCATACATCGCTTCGAAGCCGCCTTCGACGGCCGCGCCCATCCCGGCACCCTGCGGCATGACCTTGAATTGCTTCAGGTCCGGAAGAGCGATCGCCGATGCGCTTCCCTGCAACATGCGTGGCAAATTCGACCCCATGGCCACGGCACGGAATGGCGACGCGTTATCTTCCGGAACAGTTCGAACGGTGCGATTCAACCAACCATCTTCGGTCGCTTTGATGCCCGGCGTGCCGGACTCCATGAAGTCCTGGGCATCGAAATGCGAGCGGGTCGGATCGGGCGAGCCGGTAGCATGCACAATGGCCAGCTCATTCTTGTGAAATAGCGGCTCCAGCGGCGCCAGGCTAGGGTGCAAGCCGAAAAAACCATCGAGATCAATGGCCGCTTCAGCAGAACCACGAGACGGCTGGGGAATCGCAATGCTGGGCCGCATCCGGTAGTAATTGGGCTCACCGAAAGGCACCACAATGTTCAACCCGTCCGCCGCGCCCCGCTGAAACAAAACAACGAACTGTTTTTTGTTGGGCATCGGCGTGGAGGCCACCGCACGCTGCAAGAACGCCGGCATGGCGCTCAACCCGACCATGGCGATGCCGCTCTGCTTCAGAAAATATCGCCGCGAAAACTTCAGCGGCCTGGACCCTTCACAGCAGTGGTCGCTCATACTCATATGGGTTCCTTCTGGACGGATCCGGCGCGGTGCGCTGCCGTCCTGGTGCTCAACTCCACAAGCCAATGGGCAAATTAACGGCGCTGAAACTCCGGTGCGCCCAACACCAATCCCGCCACAACTCCCAAATCAATCTGCCTCACCGGATCGTCGAGTTTGGCTTGTAACACTTGCGGATTTTCCAGTTCTTTCTGAAGTGTTGCCACCGTGGAGGGTCCGGTCTCTCCACCCAGAAAAAGCTGCACGCCACGATCGAGCGCCGCCTTGGCATCAGTGGAAGAGTCCATGCCCAGCAGCGCAGGGACATCGGTGCGCGATCCGCGCACTTTATTTCCCGCCAGCGCCAGCGAATAATTCAAGCGGTTTAGCAGCGCTCCGGTATTCACCCACGCATCGGCCTTATCCGAATATCCCGTCGGCGGTTGACACTGATACAGCGGTTCGCCGATGCGCCCGGTCCATTGCACCAGGGGCATCGGAGTATCGACATCGGTGGCCAGCGCTCGTGCGGCGGAAATCACCAGTTCGAACGGCGTCTTGATCTTGGCGCGATAGGCGTCGCGCGACCAGAATTCCGGTGAATAGATCATCGTCTTCATCACCGCGCGGATATCGCCGTCACTGGACTCAAACGTCTGCTGCATCCGCGCCACCAGCGCGGCAGGCGGAGCGTCGGAAACAAAACGCCGGGCCAGCTTGGTGGAAATGAATTTCGCGGTGTTCGGGTTATGCGCCAGCAATTCGATGACTTCTTCCCCGTCTTTCATCCCATCGGCATGAATCTTCTTGCCGAGTACCAATTTCGGATCGGGATCGTGCAAGCGCTCATCGAATTTGAATTGCGCAATCTCCCGCGGCTTGTCGATGGTCCACCCGGTGAAGCAGCGGGCCACTTCGGTCACATCTTTTTGCGTGTAGCCGCCGTCCACTCCTAGGGTGTGTAGCTCCATCAATTCGCGTCCGTAATTTTCGTTTAGCCCGCGGGTGTTTTTCTTGGCTTGCTGCTGTGGCGGGCGCTGCATCCCCGGACGCCCGTAGATTCCCCAACGGGCCTGTTGCCGCATGGCCCGTTCCGCGGCTTGGCGTTCCGCTGCGCGCGGATCGGCGCTCAAGTAATTATCCAGGTAGAACAACATCGACGGGCTCTTCGCGGTGGCCGTCAACAAATCCTTAAACTTCCCCATCGTGTGCGGCTGAATGACGTCGCGCTCGTAAGAAGTCAGATACCAGCGATCGTCGCCTTTACCCGCGAATACATTGAAATGGTTAAACCAGAAATCGTCCATCACTTGCTGCAATTGCCGCTCGCTATAAATCGCCCGGGTCACCTTGGCCATCGCCAGTTCTTCCACCACCCGTTGCGGGCGCTTGCTGTCGTCAGCAATTGCTCGCGGAACCGCGTTGGGATCGCCGCCCAACAAATCGCGTTTCCCACCGGCGTTCGGAGTACGTGCGTTCATACTCGGGGCGTCGTCCTTCATCGAAGGTTCTTTCATCGGGGAATCCGCGCTGGCGGAAGTTGCGGCGTTCGCAGCCACCGGGGTCCCGGGCGCCGTCATCGAGTTCTGATCCTCGGTGGTGCCGGCTGGCATGGCCGGCGCAGACTGCCCGCCTTGCATATCCTTGGCTATCATCGCCGCCGCTAGGTCTGAACGTCGTTGCTGCGGCGCCGCCTGGTTGGCGGCTTGCTTGGCCGCCTGCTTCGGTTGAGGATAGTCCGCCACCAACTGCGCCGACGACATCCGCAAGGTCGGATAAACTTCCAGCCGCGCGTCCACGGCCTTGTCGTCGATTGAATTCGGATTCAACTGGCCATCGATCCACTTAGCCAGCCCGATTTGCCGGATGTGCTCGGTATCGCCCGGCCGCGGCCCGTACGCCAATCGATTCAGCGCGTGATAAATCGCTTCGTCGGTGGTCAATTCCGTAATCGGCAGGCCTTTGAGCACCGGATCCTGCTTCGGTTTTTTATCTTTGGAAGCGGTAGCGGGAACCAGGGTGGCTGCCGCAGAAGGCAAATCGATCCCCAGGGTCATCACGCACAGGATCGATAGCATCATCGAGAGAAAAGAATTCGGTGTGGCGGAGATGAAGGGCGATTCGGCCGGCCGACGCGACTGCGACTTCATGATTCTAACTCTCCTACCAGGCGTTCTTGCGAGGGGTGAATGGTCCCCCATCGGTACGAAGGGCACTCCTAGCTTAACCCCAGGAGCGAGATGAAGTTGCGTAAATCGGTTGTCGCGGTGCCCTGCCGCGACTTGGCTGATCGTACAGGTGCACAAGGGTTTGGCCCGGGCGGAGGCGAGCTTTCCACAACTTCAAAGGCCGGCAAGAACAGCTCGCCGCTACAAAAGGCTAGATGTCGAGCTATTCCCAGGGGATCCTTGGTGGCCCAGAAGACCAGTGCGAGCGGGCAAGTTCGGCGAAAACTCGCTTCCGCGCAACTTACCCCCGGTGACGCCCACCCGGGGCGTACAACAGATAGATCAGAGTGCTGGCGGCCACCAGTGCCAATAGCCCTATGATTTCCGCGCGTGACGCCAGGGCAATCATAACCAGCATGCCGGCAACGCCGGTAACCATCGCGGCCCCTAACCACGGGAAGTTCAGCGGAGTCCCGGCCAATGCCACACCCCGCCGCGCTAGCTTCCAGGCCGCCACACAGCCGCCGATATACAAGACCGCGCTGGCCAGCGTTGCCAGCACCGCGAGTTCTGCGAAGGTGCCGGTCAACGCCAAACCGATAGCCAGCCCTGCATAGCAGAGAATCGCGACATGCGGAGCGTGGGTGCCCGGGTGGACGCGTCCGAGAAAACGCGGCAGCAGCCCATCACGCGCAAAAGCGAACAGCATGCGCGGACTGCCCAAGAGGTCGCTGCCGAGCCAGCCGAACATCGACAACGCCGCCCCGGCGAGCATCAAAAGCCGTAGTCCCGGACTGATCCGCGCCATCGCATCGGCCAGCGGCACCGTCGAATTTGCCAGCGCGGAACCCAGGATTCCCTGTGCGATTACTTGAATAGCGATATACAACACCGTCACCGCAACCATCGCTACTCCCAGTGCTCGAGGAATGGTACGCGCCGGTTGCTCCACCTCGCCGCTGGCCGTCAGCGACGCTTCCATGCCGGTGAAGACGAACAGAGCAAGAATCAAGGCCCGCCCCAGGCCCGCAGTGTTGGGCGATACCATCTGCACAAAATTTGCACGATGGACCGCGGTTGCGCCGACGACAACGAAAATCAAGATAGGAATTAACTTGATAGAGAGGACCGCATTGACGAGCCGCGCACCACGCGCTACCCCACCGACATTCACCGCCGCGACACCACCGATGACGCCAATCACCACCGCAGCGTGTGCCGGCGCCACGACTCGCACCGGAAGCACGCTCACGACAACGTCGGCGAAGGCCGCGGAAACACCACCGCACGCAAGCACGTCGCCAAACCACAAAAGCGTCCCTGCGACGTAGCCGACCAGCGGACCAAAGGCAGCTGCGATATACCCATAAGCTCCGCCACTGGTCGGAATTCGACTTCCGCCTTCGGCGAAACAGATCGCCACCGCTCCGATAATCATCGCGCAGATCAGGAACGCTACGGGCGCGTACAGGCCCGTGGAAGCCGCCAGCGCCGCGGGCACCGCAAAGATGCCGGCGCCGACTACGATGTTGATGATGTTTGCTGACAGCCCCCCGGTGCCGACGGCGCGCACCAACCCGGCGTCGCGTTGGCTGTCGCTCACCCGCGCTTCCCTAGCACCCGAGAGTAGGGTGGTTGCGCCGCGAGGGATGGGCGGGAGCTTCGCGACTGCACGATCAATGGTATAAACCGAAAAATTCGTGATGGCACGCTAGCCAACAGTGCCGTCTATTTCTTGGGCTGGGCAGTCGGTGGCAAGATTCCATTCAGCCGCAGATACATAGCGGCCGCGCCATAATGGTCGGCCCACCCGCTGGCCAGAAAGATTGCCGCCATGGCCCGGGGGCCCTTCGCGAACCCGTAGTCCAGGTTATCGCCCAACTTAGTGTCGTCAACATTGGCGAGGGACGTAGCGCAGAAATCGAAAGAGCCCCGCGCCGCGGCCAATAGCTGGTCTTTGGAATCGGTGTCTTTGACCTGCTCGACTTTGGGCGCGGCAATGTCTGCAACTCTGGAGCACATCGAATAGTTTGACTCCGTGATATGCACCACCAGGTGAGCGAAGCTGATCTGTTCGGGAGTCGGCTTGTAGCTGAACTTGTCCGCGGGCATGGCCTCGATGGCCGCCAGGATATTTTTCTGCTGACGCGGCAAAAGCATCCGGAGCACGGTTGTCACCGGATTCGTCACCGGGGCGGAACTCTGCGCACTTGTCGCGGTAGCGCCGGATGAAACGGGGGCCGCAGTCTGCGCCTTTGCAGAACCCATCGACACGCACGCGAAGATCAATACAACAAACATTGCTTTCATGAGGTTCTCCCTAAGTCAGTGGATCGCGCTTTCCAGCTCCAGCTTTGTCAAAGCGCGCTCGCTCAGTTCGCAAACGGCCACGATCATACACTCATCTTCGTCGAGGCGGCCACAGCCCATGGCCTTCCAACCTGTTTACAAGACGCCCGGTTCGCGTGCGAACCGAACTTATCCGTCGCAAAAGAGACCCTCGCGATGCTGACCACTGGCTTTGCTTACAAATGTCCCCATTGCGGAGTTTCCAACGTTTATACCGAGAAGGAATTGGTCTTCGAGCGCTCTTAGACGGTCCGCAAACGCCGCGAACCCGGCGGTTCCCTTTGCGGCAAAACGATATACTGTCTTGGTGATCCCCGCTTCTTATAAACCGCGAAAGAAGTTTATGGAATTGGCTATCGCGGAAGCCCAGCGCGCAGGCGATCGAGGGGACTATCCCATCGGTGCGGTGGTCACCCGTCTTACCGGCCGACGCGAAGTGGTCATTGCGAGCGCCGGTAATCGGGTAAAAACTTCCGGGTCAAGCATCAAGCACGTAGAGTTGGAAACGCTCAAGTACGTATCCAGCGGTTACGGCCGTTACCTGCCCGACTTCGTGCTGTATTCCACCCACGAGCCATGCGCCATGTGCGCCGGCGCCTGTGTATGGTCCAGAATTGGAGCGGTGGTCTACGGCGTTTCCCAGGAAGACATTGCCGCCTATGGCCGCAAGCGCGGCAACGACGTCTACAAGTGGCGAGCTTGCCTGATTCCTTGCCGGCTGGTCTTCGAGAAAGGCAATCACCTTATCCCCGTCACCGGGGGCTTCTTGCGACAAGAGTGCCAAAAACTCTTCAGTTACCGCGCTGCCATTTGCTGAGCTTAGGCATCAGGATTTTCGCCTAAACTCAAACCACCAGTCAGCCGCGGTCGACTGATGCGTTCGCCATTTAACAGCCACACCCCGCGAACGCGGCGTGCACGTGTTCGACGATCGCTTCCGTACATTTTTGGAGAATACGTCTTAGGTCCGTTGTTGCCGGTGCCAGTGCCGACCTAGGTCAGCTCGGAGTGCGGCCTGCCGCGCAAGCCACTGTAGGCCTCTCGTTCAAGACCGCAACGTCTGCTTTGTTGGCCGGGGGATTTTGCCGCTCTCGTATACGTCAATTACATTGATTTTGATGATACTCGCCGGCCTAATAGTTGATTTGTGGTAAATGAAACGGCGGGCGGCCCACCCTTGGTTTGGGCTTCGCCCCGAGGTTCTAGGCCAGGCCCTCACCGAAGCTCTAAAGAGCAGTCAACGTTCGACGCGGGAATTTCGGCCAGGCCCCCGAAGGCCTTAGCCGGTTCGATTAATCTCTTCAATGACTTACGCGAAAACTTAATCTGTCTTCGCATCGGTGTTCGCAGATGTGCGTCTTTTCTTGGCGCTACTGCGTAGGTATGGGTAGCATGAACGCGACAATCTGTTATTTCATGAATGCGATGGCGGACGAAAACAGCGAGATCGCTCGTGGACTGCGACGTCGCGATCCTGACTTGCTCGATCACCTGATCGAGAAGTACCAGCACCGCCTTCTGCGCTATCTGCTACACCTGACCGGGCGCCGCGAACTGGCCGAGGACTTCTTCCAGGAGACCTGGCTACGGGTGCTGGAACGCGGCAGCCAATACGATAGCCGCCATGAGTTCAGCGCCTGGCTTTTCACCATCGCGCGCAACCTGGTCTTCGACCATCTGCGCCGCAAGAAGCCCGCGAGCCTCGACAGCCTGTCAGACCGCGAGGATTCCGCTCCTTTCGACATTCCGGCTGTCGGGCCTTCGGCGTTTGATGCAACGCTCCAACGCGAGCGGAACGAACAAATTTCTGTTGGCATGCAACACATTTCCGCCGAATTTCGGGAAGCTCTGGTGCTTCGTTTCCAGGAAGAGATGTCCCTCGAAGAAATTGCCAAGGTGACCGGCGCGCCTCTGGGCACCGTGAAATCGCGAGTGTATCGGGGCTTGACCGCCTTGCAACCGTGGTTGAAGGGAGGCCGCTTGTGAACCCTGATGCTCATGAACGTGCGCGGCTGATGATCGCTTTGTCTGGCCCAGAAGGACTTCCCAACGCGGAGCAATCGTGGCTGGTGGCGCATCTGGAGTCTTGCCCTCCATGCCGCGAGTTTGCAGAGAACGCGCGAGAGGCGATTCGCTCGCTGCGCGGGATTCCCATCACCGCGAGCGGACCTCTGGTATCCAGGACACAAATGCGCGTGCGCCAGCGGGCGGCGGAGTTCCACCGGCGGCAAGAACGGCTGTGGGTGGTATGCGCTTGCTGTGCAGCAGTGACCCTCTCCACTATGGTCACCTCTACGGTGCTGTGGCGCGGGTTTGCGTGGATGGGTCAGCACGCACGGCTTTCCGCGGAGGTGTGGGAAGGCGGCTTTGTGGTGTTCTGTTTGATGCCGGCGATTCTAGTTGGAATTCTCCTGCTTGCGCGGGGAACTTTTCTAGCGGATCAGCAAAGCTCCTATCAGCATTAACGCGCGCGACTGCGTACGAACCAGTTGATTTGCGAGAAACGAATTTCGGAGGTTTTTGAAATGCCAGTCAGGAATGAGACTTCAACACGATTTATGGATGAAGTCGGTATCATCTCGCCGTGGGCTTTCGTCTTAGCATTTCTCGGCTTTGCGGTGATGGTCGGAGTCATGTTGTTCGCAGCCTTCACCGACCGTCACAGCGTTCCTCCGCTGCCAGTGCTGGTACCACTCGGAATCGCCGCGGGAACCGCGGTCGGCTGTTACATCCTGCTCATCGGCTATGTCAATCGCGACGCCGGCCGCCGAGGTATGAACCGCATTCTCTGGACGGTGCTGGCAATTTTCATCCCCAACGCGCTCGGTATCGTCTTATATTTCGTTCTGCGGAAACCGCGTACACTACACTGCCCGCAATGCGGCGCGGTGGTCGAACCCGGGTTTGGCTTTTGTCCTCGGTGCCGTTGTCACTTGAAATCGGTCTGTCCGCAATGCCAGCGCAGCGTGAATGCCGGAGACAAATTTTGCCCTTACTGCGCCGCCGACCTAGGGACGAGTGGCAACACCGTTTCCGCGCCGTTCCCCAACCCAAGCTGAGAATGCGATCCCTCTCCGGCTTGCTGGAGATATCGGCTGCGAATTGGCGACAACGGCTGGCTGTAAAATGGCTGGCTTCGGAACTATCGGCGCCCGCCTGCGTATACATTGAGGACAACGAGGAACCCATTGACGACCGAAACCGAAGTTCCCTACCCTCACGACGACCCAGCGCCGGTGCCAGACGCTGAGCTCTTTGCAGCGCCGCCAACCACGCTACCGGGGATCTTCTTCGGCGCTGCCGGTCTCCGCGCCGGATGGAGCCTGCTGATCTTCATCGCTCTTCTAGTCGCGCTCATTTTCGCCACCAATGCCATCGCCCACAAACTCCTTCCGCCGCCTTCGACGCCCTCTCCGGATCACGCCATCTCATTTCGTTTCGGGTTCATTGCCGAGCTCTTGCCATTCCTGGCGGTTCTCCTGGTTACCTGGATCCTGTCGAAGATTGAGCATCGACCCATCTCGGTCTACGGCCTCGGTGGTGTTCGCAAACTCCAGCACTTCTTGGCGGGCCTTGGCTGGGGAGTGACCTGCCTCTCCCTCCTGGTCCTCACGCTCTGGAAGACCGGGCTCTTGGTCATCGAAAGCCGGCGGCTTTTCGGCAGCAGAGTCTGGTTCTTTGGCGCTCTCTGGCTCTTTGGCTTTCTTCTCGTCGGGCTACTCGAGGAATACCTTACCCGAGGCTACCTCCAATACACTCTTACCCGGGGACTTGCCGGCTTCTACCGCTGGGCCTTCCAGACCCGCCACGATGCCGCCTTGGGTTTCTGGACTGCGGCGGTCTTCTTCTCCATTCTGTTTGGACTGGTCCACGGCAAGAACCCGGGGGAATCGCCTATAGGCCTGCTTTCCGCTGGCTGTGGCGCCATGGTCTTCTGCCTTAGCCTATGGCGTACCGGATCACTCTGGTGGGCCGTCGGTTTCCACACCTCATGGGACTGGGCCCAATCCTTCCTGTACGGCGTAGCCGACAGCGGCACCATGGTCCAACACCGTCTCCTCGCCACCCACCCGGTCGGCAAACCGATTCTTAGCGGAGGAGCAACCGGCCCCGAGGGCAGCATCTTCATCCTGGCCATTCTGGCCCTGATGACCCTCATCATTCTCTTCACCATTCCTCGCACCGAAGGTTACGCTACAAAACTTCCCAGGCAGCGCCTCGAGGCCTAAAAGCGATTTGTAGAGAACTCGACAAAATCATGTGCACTGCACCGCATCGCACTATTTTGGTGCTCAGGTCTTGAAAACGAGGATGCCATCGGATGGATACGAACACTGTTGTTTCCGGCCAGAACCGGAGACCACAGTCCGCTGCCACACGCCGGAGCTGCCGGGTTAGACGATATTTTTGCCGACGATTGACGGTGGGTAATTACAACCTTATCCTCTTCTCTCTTACGCCGAGATTCTTTGCCGCGATGGGTGTACATGCTTGTTCGAAACTTCATCTTCTGGCTCTCCACAAAGCGGTACGTTACCAATCCCATTGCTCGACGCGGCATGCGGTATGGATTCGCGCGCCGGTTCGTGGCCGGCGAGAGCCTGGCCGAAGCTCTGACTGCCAGCGAGAAGCTTTGCACGCAGGGACGTACGGTCAGCCTCAATCATTTGGGCGAGAATGTCTGCACTGAATCGGCTGCACGCGAAGTTTGCGCCAGTTACATCCAAATGACCGAGCAAATGCAGGCGCGACAGCTGTCCGGCAACATTTCCATCAAACTCACCCAACTGGGATTGGATCTCGACAAGGAGCTGTGCTGCGAACTGGCTCGATCCATCGCCCGGCGCGCCGCCGAGCTGAACCGCACCGTCGAGATGGATATGGAAGGCAGCGCCTACACCGATGCGACGCTGGAAATTTTCGAAAAGGTACAACGCGAATACGGAAACGCTGGCGTCGCCGTTCAAGCTTACTTGCACCGCACCGTAACCGACTTGCGGCGGCTCGGTCCGCTGAAGCCCAAGATTCGACTGGTCAAAGGAGCGTACCGCGAGCCACGCAGCATCGCTTTCCAAGGCAAGCCGGAGGTCGATGCGAACTACAAACGCCTGGTCACGCAACTGTTGGAGGGTGCGGCGGCGAGCACGTTTCTACCGGCGATTGCGTCGCATGATCCGATGATGGTGGAGCACGCCGAACGCGAAGTCGTGCGGCTGAAGCTGCCACCCCAAGGATACGAATTCCAGATGATCTACGGAATTCGGCGCGATCTGCAGCAGAAGGTGCGCGCCGCCGGCCACACTCTTCAGGTTTACGTCCCCTTTGGCACCGACTGGTGCCCGTACTTTATGCGCCGTCTCTCCGAGCGCCCCGCCAACTGCTGGTTCGTGCTTCGCAGCCTCCTCGCAGAATCAAGTTCGCACTCCTAGCTCCCTCACGCGGCTAGGCTCGAACTACTCGATGACAAAATACCGGTCGATAGCGGGCGTGGCCTAGGAAAAAGTGGGTTTGGAACCAACAGGTATCGAAAGCTCGGACTCTTGCTCGGCAGTACCCCGCCGGGTGGTGCCCATCGCGGTTCGATCCATCGAGAAGAACTAATCGGTGATGTCGAAATCTACGGTCCGATTCGCTGCCTGATTGTGAGCGGTATCCGCCGCCTGGACCACCAGGCGATAACTCCCCGGCGGCAAATCCTTCACTTTCACCATCAGGCCGGCGGGAATGACCGGATTGCCTTTCTTCACGAAGTCGTCTGCCGGGGCGAGACCGGTGAAGAAAACCTGTTTATCGGTGGCACGGTCAAAAACGCGATAAGCAAATCCAACGCGCGGCGGAGGGTCGGAGGTCAGCAACGGTTCATAGATTTCCGTGTACATGATCACGTTATCGCTGCGTTTAAAGCGGTTGTCGGCTGACGGAACCACTTCCATTCCTTTCACTACCAGGGGAGTGCGATCTTCCAGCAGCACCGAATCGAGTCCTGAGGGAATATCGGATATGCGCAGCACCGAATTTGACAGCGCTATGCCTCCCAGGCTGAGGTGACTCCCGTCGTACGAATCGATTTTCAACGGAATTTCAAATTTACCGAAGGTTTCAGTGCCTCCACTGAGCACCACGGTCAACTTATACGAGCCGGCCACGGCGTCGAACTGATTCTGATATTTGTAGGGAGCTTTGGTGAACTCCTTCCACTCGTCTTTTTCGAGATCGAGACTCACGGTGTCGTTGAAATGAGATCCGATTGTGCCGTCGGGCTTATATGCAATTCCGACCACGTCCAAACTCGCGTGGTATTTTCCTTTTTCTCTTTTGAAGTTGAATGAGTCCGACGGAATTTCCATCGCCAGGTTCACGCGGGCCAGGTTGGGCCCGGTATAAAAGTACGGAGCTTCCAGCGCTCCGTGGATCGAGCCGCCCTGCGTCCCCGCGGCGCGCAGCTCCAGCTGTTTTTCCACCGGCGTTCCGTCAAGCGGATTCTCGACTCGCGCGTTGCAATATCCGCTTCGCGATCTAACCGTCATTCCGCCGGCATTCATTTTAACTTTCAGGATGTGGCAGCTTCCTTGCGGGGATTCCGCCGGAACGTAACCCAGCAGGTAGAACTCGTTCTGTTCGCGCCCGATCTTTTGCAAGCCGCCGAACAGGTCGTTGGTATTAAAAATCGCAAAGCCGCCGGTTCCGTCGGCGAGCGCAGCCAGAATCTGTTGGTTGGTCGCTACCGAAGGCGGGAACTGCGGCACGATCTGCCGTGACTGGTTATAAAGATTATTGTAGGAATTGTTGAAGGGAATTCCAGTGCCGCCGCCCGTTCCGGCGGTTCCGCCCTTACCGCCGGAGGTCCCACCCGGCGCTCCGGTTCCTCCGCTTCCACCCCTGCCGCCGGTGCCACCGGTTCCGCCCGTTCCCCCGCTGTGACCACCCGTTCCGCCACCGGTCCCCCCAACGCCGCCGCCAGTGCCGGTGCCGCCATGCTGCGGATCCGGAGAAGGAACCACCGGGTACGACGCCAGCACCAGCCGGGCGGCCTTCCCGGCCGGCGTCCCTGCAGAGGTATCTTGCCAATGACCACTTGAAACGGAATCTCGCGATGGGCCTTTGGAAGCCGTGAAATTCGGGCCGAGCGCATTGCCATTCGGGAGGTTACCAGCGACCCCGCCAGGACCGGGCCCGCCTCCACCCATCGGTGCCACCAGGCCGCGCACATCCAGCGGGTAGATGGCGACGTTGGCTTTGTTGCAGGCATCGATCGTCGCGGTCAATTCCGATTCGTTTTCCGGCGTGAGCGCAAATCCTGAAGAGAACAGCACCAGTATCTTGCGACCCGGTACCGCTCGCAAATTTTTCGCCAGACTACGCACTCCCAGCAGCATAGTCCGCGCACCATAATCGGTTTCCGCATCACTCAACGAAGACAACCCCGCCGATGCCACGGTGAACGAGCCGCTGGAATCGCTGCCGTTCGGATTCGAGTTCACGCTCGAGTACTTCACTCCGCGCACCGCGGATTGCAGCGCGTCCGCGTTCGCGGTGAAGTTTTGCACCACGCGTACCGTGCCGCCAAAATCGATCACGGCCATCAGCCGGTCAGCCCCGGCATTCGCTTCTATAAACTTCGCAGCCGCACCCCGGGCCTCAATCTGATCGGGCGCCGCCATGGATGAGTTGTCGAAAAAGAAAATCAGGTAGTGCCGCTGCGCGTTGGCCTGCACGGCAATGTCCGCACCGGTGGAAAAAGTAGTTACATGCTGTTCTTTATTGTCCTCAAACACTTTGAAGTCGGATTGCTTCAGGTCGTGGACGTATGCGCCCTTTTTGTCTGTCACTACGGCATCGACCAGGACTAGCCGCGACTCCTTCTTGATGATGGCGTTGGGCTGCTGAACCGGCGCCGGTTCGGCAGCAGGCACAGGACTAGCTTGCTGCCGGGGTGCCGCCGCTTCCTGCGCGCGAATCCCCGCCGGGAACAGGCCAAGAATGGCCTGCGCCAGAATCGCTACGTTGGTTATGCTCCTCATTTTGCATTCGCGCCACATAGCGCCCCCAAGCTAATACGGAATGTTGACCGCTCCATTGCGCGCCGCCATCAGCGCCCCTTCGGAGTCCCGAACCACCAGCCGCACCAGGTAGGTTCCCGGCCGAATATCAAAACTAGACTTCACGGTGAAGCCGGCGCGGCTAAGCCGATCCAGTGTAGGGTCAAGTAAGCGCATCTCCACGATTTTTTCGCCGCCAGTCACAAACTTACCGTTCTCATCGAAGATCGCCGTGGCAATCGTTAAGTTATCGCGACTACGCCCTTCGGCCTTGCGAAAGTGAATGCTCTTTACGTCCACATGGGTGAGCACCGCGAGCCGCGCCTGGCTGGCATCCATTTTGAAGAATTGGGTTTGCAGATCAATCGGCAGGTCGCGAATTTCTTCCTGAGAAAACAGCGCTTCCTCCAACTCCTGCTTGGCAGCTTCGGCAGGATCGGCAATGGTTCGCGGGGCGTAGTATCCGTGGCGGGCCTGGATGGCAAATTTCTGTTTGCCGGTCAACGCAACTCTCAAAGTGTGATATCTGCCATCGATCTTCAAATTCTGCGGCGAAAATCCTAGCAAGTAGGACAGCGCCGGCGCGGCGACGGCTTCGCGCAACCCTTCATCGACATCGTTGCGGTTTTGAAAATGGGTGCCGCCGGTTCCGTTCGCGAGCTCCGCTAGGATTTCCGACTGCGCGTTTTGGGCTTGCACCCGAAAGCTGGCCCTAAATCCGGCAGTCAGCACTGATTGACGCGGCGGATCGGCAATGTCGCCCATCACGTCAGGGGTATACAGGCCGCGAGCGTCAATGGTATTGATCACCACGTTGGCGCGATTGGCGCGATCGACCAGATCCATCGATCCCCGGGTGGTGTTGGTCAGGAGGAAGCCGGGCGACACGAAAACCATAACCCGCTGCCCGGGTAAGTGCTCCATACGCTGCATCACCGATTCCAGGTGACGATAGACATACTCGGTCTGCATGTCGCCCGCGTTTAGAGCGATAGTCGCCTGCGATGATGCCAGAGACTGAGCTTGTGTTCGCCGGGTTTCATCGCCATTGAAGGCGCACTGCACGGCGTCTTCGACGGCGACACTGAACGCATCCGGATCATGGAAATTCTCGATGCGATCTGCCTCGTAGTAGCTGATTTCTGGGCACGGATGGAATAACTGCGCTCCGGTGAGCGGGTGGGGAACAATGCCAAGCAGTCCCCTGCTCAATACTTCACGGTCGTCAGTGAAGTCCAAGCCGTGTTCGCCAGAGGTGGTAAATATGCCGACACGATCCGACGGGGCCAGCGCCCCGAATAGGTGGGTGGCGGCGGCCCGGACATACACGGCATCCTGCATTTGCAAGTCGATATCGTCAAAAACAACGGCGACAAATCGCTGCGGGAGGGCCTTTTGTTTGGGGTCGGACGCGGCGGATTCTGACGCGGCGTCGCCTGATGTTGCGGCCCCACGTTCGGCAGCCGTGTGGGACTCCGGCGTTTCCACGGCGAAGGACGAAATGACCTGTGCTTTGCGATTGTCAAAAAGTTGAAAATCTTCGCGCCGCAGATCGGGAATGATACGGCCCTGGCTGTCGCGAACAACCACGCGCACTAATACCAGGTTGACGCGAACCTTGAACGTTGCCGCTGTGTCTTGGCTGGAGACTTCAGATTCGTTGCCGGACGACTTACTTTGCGCGTCATTGGAATTCGGCGGCACTGGGGTCGGCGTCGGAGCCTGCGGAGCGGCGGTCTGGATGGGCACTTCTTGCGCGTGGGCAACCGGCGTTCTGGGTGGAATGCAGGTCACCGCCGCGCAGCAAACCACCAGCTGCCGCGCGTTCCGAGTGAACAGGAATCTTGCCAGGTTCCCCATTCGTTCCCTTCTGCTCGACTCTGACCTAGCCCGCCGGGCGTTACCGAGTTCTACTACGGTTTAAAAGTTGGATTCGTTTGCCTAAACTATACGCTTCCAGCAAACCCCGTCAAAGCAGGCCTTTAGCGGGTCCGGTGGCCGGTGCCAAGCGTTGCGCACAGGGGCGCGCCGGTTGCGCTTCCGCGTTGTAGGCGGCTCCCAGGAAGATAATGAGCGTCGATAAATTCATCCAGATCATCAGTCCGATCACCGCTGCCAAACCCCCGTAAACCAAGCCGTAGGGCACTTGCCGAACGTAAAATCCAAAGACGATATCGGCCACCCACCAGAGCAGAGTGGCTACTGCAGCTCCCGGCAGCACGTTGCGAAAACTGCATTCTTTTGGACGCGCGACCCGATAGATCACCGTCAACGCGCCCATGGCCAGCAGCATGGCGGTCCCGTGAAAAAAGACTGCCCACAGAGTACGCAAGGTATCGCTGGTGCCGAACTCATCCGCGACCCAGTGCCGAAGCGGCCTGCCGAAGACTCCAAGTACGGCGGCAATCATCAGCGGAGCGATGGTGATCAGGAGCAACGCGACGCTGCGAAGTTGGCGGTGCAGGAACCCAGGCCGTTCGGGGTCTTCATATATAAGGTGGATACCCTCCATCAGCAAGCGCATCACTTGCGAACCAGCGAGCAGTGTGCCGGTCCAACCCAGCAGCGCCCACTTCCAGGCCTCGGGGCCTCGGTTAATCAAAAATTCGGAAACAATTTCCTTACTGCCCGGCGGCAACACCTGAGTGAGGTCGGTAATTAGGTCCAGCAGATTGGTCCGCCTTCCGATTGGGCTGGTGGCTAGCCCTACGGCGATCAGCAGCGTCGGGAAAAATGCCAGGAAAAGATTGAAGGCGACGGCTTGCGAAACCATCGAGCATCGTGGGAACACCCGTGCGGAAATAGCCAGAACGCGCTTAGCCAAGCCGGGGGAGGCGATCATGGATGGGCATTATACAGTTGGTTCCTGTGGGGTGTGGCGCGCCACGACAAAATCGTCGCTGCTCGGACCAGCGCAATCGCGGCGAGAAGCAAAAGCACCGGATCGCCAGGATGCCGATAGCGAAGCGAGGTGTGCGTGACGTAGTAAACGATAGGAAAGAAAATCACGAATGCTGCCAGCGGAGAGACGAACGGATTCTTTTCTCGCAGCAGAAGCACCATCCCCGCCAACGCCCCGAACGGCAGCACAAAGTTGCACACCAGAATGACGCGCACTTCCCATGACTCCCCCTGGCCAAGAGCGGCGATGGGATAGGCGGTACCGAGCCAGAAGTCCACAAAACGCCTGGCGATCAGCTCCATCTCGACCGTGGGATGCGCCGCGATGAACGCCGTGGCTTTGTGTTTTTCTTCATCCATGAACGGCATCTCGCCCATGCGTAGATACCGCAGAATCTCCCGGTCATGGGTGATCATTGCCGGCCGTTCACGGCGCTGCGGTTCGTAATTCTCGTTGTTGCCGATGTATAGCTCGAACGGAAAATTGGAGCGCAGCGGGACCAGCCGATGAAATAGGTGGTAATTGCGGGCCGTCCACGGTGCACAACACAGCATCGCGACCGCCGCAGCCAGCGCTGGCAGACCCCAAGTTAGTTTGCGCTTCTGGGATCGATAGGCGGCCCAGCCAAGCAGCGCAGGTAAACACGCGCCGAGCGATGGATTCGTCAGCAGCGCAAGCCCCCACAACAGTCCGTAAGCACACCAATCGAAGGGCCGGTTCGATTCCGCCAGTTCCAGAGTTGCCCACAAAATCGCCGCGGCTAAGAACGCCGACAGCGACGTGTCCCAAACCCATTCGAACGGCATCATCACCGCGTTGGGGAACAGCGCCCAAAGCCATACCGCGACACTGGCCGCGGGCAGTCCGGCGATGCGTCGGGTGATGTGCAACAGCGGAGCGCAAACCGCCGTGGAAAATAAACAATTCAGGAAAACAGCCGCGTAGAAGGCGTGGACAGTATAGACGCCGAACAATTTGAAGATTGCGGCGAGCAGCAAAGGATATACGGGCGCCAGCCAAGCAGTCGGCCCAGTGTCCTTTTGAAATGGTGAAGAAAAGCCTTTGCCGGTGGCCACGGAATACGCGATATGACCCGTCTCGGTCTGAAACGGCACTACCCTCAGCACCGCTTCCGGGGCTTGCCGCGCGTGGTTCCAAGCGAATACCAGGCGCGCACCCAAGGCCACGACCATCACCAGGGTCAGCGAGGTGGCCACGCTTTGGAGTCTGCCCGGTTTCGTAGATGCCGACATCCGATGGGTGTCCTCGTGGTCGAAGTGGCCCCCGGCGTTGGCTGCGAGGGCATTGAAAAACGGTAAGGAAAGGTGTATCTTATTGATAGCATTAACTCAATAAAACGCTTGCTTGGACCCAAGGTATTTACATGCGAACCATCCTGAAGCGCCTGTGGCAACAGCAGTCTGGACAGGACGCGGCTGAGTATGCCCTTCTGGTGGTAATGCTGGCCTTGGTGGTGGTAGCGATTTTGTACTCTTTTAGCGGCGCCCATGCGCACGTTTTTGACTCGACCACCACGGCGGTAGGCTCCAGCGTTGGTGGGGGCAATGGTGGCGGGGGCAGCACGGGCGGCTCTGGTGGCGGTAGTGGCCAAGGCGGCAGCGGCGGCGGTGGACAGCACGGCGGCTCCGGCGGTCAAGGTGGTAGCGGTTCTGGCGGCAACGGCGGCTCCGGTTCTGGGGGAGACTCTGGCGGCAGCGGTGGCTCGGGTGGCAGCGGCGGTGGGAAACAGAATCCGCCGGTTGGCGTCGGCGGCAGTGGCAACTAAACAGGTTAGCGGCCTTTTTTCGTAGTTCCTTTCCTTCCCTTCAAGCTTCTTGCGCAAGGCGGCAGGCGTTTCGACGAATGCGAAACCATCCTGCTGTGTGGCGTATCTAAATACAAATATGGGACGCCGGCTCGAACTCGATGCCCTTCGCGGTCTGATGCTGGTGTGGATCGCGCTGACCCATCTCCCAACGTCGGCCAGTGCCTATGTGAATCAACCCTTCGGATTTGTCTCGGCGGCCGAAGGCTTTATCTTCCTTTCGGCACTGTTCACCGGCCGGATTTACTTCCGAATGGCGGAGCACGACGGGTACGGCCCCATGACCCGCAAGTTGTGGCTACGCACCCTGCGGCTGTACGGCTATCACGCGCTCCTTCTGGCGTTTGCGTTTCTGGTGGCGGTGCCCATCGCCAGCCGTGGCAGTCGTCCTGGACTTCATAATCTTCTCGATTTTTATTTCATGGTTGGACCGAGGCAAGCGATCAGCGAAGCAGCCATGCTTATTTACCGTCCGCCGCTTCTCGATATTCTGCCGATGTACGTGATCTTCCTTCTTTTTACTTCGGCCGCGCTTTCGCTGGCTCCAAGAATTGGATGGAAGCCAATTTTTACCGTGGCGTTGCTGGTCTGGGTTTTCGCCCAGTTCGGTTTTCGTCAAGCGGAACACTCGGTGATGAGCCGGGTGATTCCCACCCACATTCCACTCAACGAAATGGGTTCTTTCGACCTTTGGGCCTGGCAATTTCTATGGATTGCGGGCATCTGGCTGGGGGTGCGGTGGGGCAAGAGCGACCTGCCTATCGAAGCCTGGGCGCGGCGCGTGATCGTTCCCGCGGCGTTGATTGTTGCCGCGCTTTTCGCTCTGCGACGCGCCGTTGCCGGCGGTTTTGAGCTGGGCCGTTACGAATTCCTATTCGATAAGTGGCATCTGGGACCAATACGAGTGCTGAACTTCATCGCGGTCGCAGCGGTGCTGATCGTCGCGCAAGCGTTCTTCAAGCCTTTAGCGTTTCGGCCCCTGGTATTGCTGGGACAAAGTTCCCTGCAGGTTTTTTGCGTGCACCTGCTTTTCTGCTTTGCGGGCCTGACTCTTATGGGCAACGCCTCCATGCTGGATGGTTGGCGGCAGGCAGCATTGCTGACCGCCACGTTTAGCGCGATGCTGTTGACTGCCAAAGTGTTCTCGAAGAGTGAGGGTAAACAGGAACGCCCGCCGAAGAATGCCGAGAATCCACAGCCGGTGGTACCGAAAATTAAAATGGAGCCCCCGGATATTGTTATCGGCGGCGGCCCGATGGCCGCGTCGTTACCCGCTCCGGGCGATTAGAGCGGGCGTTTGCTTCATTTCACGTCGTAGGAAACGACTTCGAATTTCGCCAGTTTGGCTATGCCGAACGACGTGGTGATGGCCACGTCCGAGGCGTCGCGGCCAACGCCCATCACCACCCGGCCAATTCTGGGCTTATTGTGCCGCGCATCAAAAGTCCACCATTTGCCGCCGACGTAGGCTTCGAACCACGCGCTGAAATCCATTGGCTCAGGAACGATGGGCACCCCGATATCTCCGAGGTATCCGGTGGCGTACCGCGCGGGAATATTCAGTGCGCGGCAAAACGTGACTGCCAAGTGTTGAAAGTCGCGGCACACGCCGACGCGATCGGTGTAGACCTCCAGCGCCGTGCGGGTGGGAAGCGCGAATTTGTAGCCGAAGGTCACCTTGCTGTGAACCCAGTTGCAAACCGCTTGCACCCGCTGATAACCGCGCGGTGCGTCACCAAATAGTTCCGCCGCGGTGTTGGAAAGCAGATCGACCTGGCAATAACGGCTGTTCAGAAGATATCGCAAAGTATCCGGAGGCAAGTCCTCCACCGGAATTTCTTCCGCATTGATATCTTGAGCGTCGGGTCGGCCGGAGTCCTCAATCAGCGTGGAAGTCCAAAGCTTTATGTTTCCCGGAGGTGCCACCAGCCGGTAACACAGATTGCCGAAGCTGTCTTCATATTGCTGGATGGGAACTTCGGGCTCGGTGTGCAGAACGTCGGGCTCGCGCAGATCTTTCACCCGCGAGGGATGGACGTTCAGCATGGCGACGATCGGCACGCGAACCGGAGCATCAAAACGGATGTCGTAGCCAAGTCGAATCAGCATAGGTTAATTGGATGTTTGTGGCTTGGCAAAGGACAGCGAACAGTTAGCGTTCGTTCATCGGCCGTGATCGCGGAAGCCATCTTACTGTAAGGATGGGAATGTTGACGCGAAATCCACAGGGGTATTGCGAAAAGCTGCGCGGTTGGAGATGGCAGTGTATCATTTGAGTGTGGAGCGAATTTTCCACCGAGGAAGCTTGTGACATATTGCTTGGGCATCGTTACCAATGAAGGTCTCGTGTTAGCCTCCGACTCGCGATCCAATGCGGGCTTCGATCAGGTCAACGTCTGCAACAAGATGCACCGTTTTGTACAGCCGGGCAAACGCGTTTTTGTGATTCTGAGCAGCGGCAGTTTGTCGATCAGCCAGTCGGTAATCACCCTGCTGCGTGCCGATTTTGACGCCGGAGCGGGCTTGGCGAAGGCTACCTCGCTGTACGATGCTGCGCGCATCGTGGGAAATTGCGTTCGGCGGGTATCGGACATCGATCGCGCTTCGCTCGAGCGCGATTCGTTCAATTTCAATGTGCATCTGCTGCTCGGGGGACAAGTGGGTAACGAGCCGCCTAATCTTTACCTGATTTATCCGCAGGGCAATCCATTGGCGGCCACCGAAGATTCCCGCTATCTGCAACTGGGCGAATGCAAGTACGGGCGGCCCATTCTGGATCGCGGGATTGAACCTTCGACCAGCCTGGAGGTGGCAGCCAAATTCGCGTTGCTTTCGATGGACGCGGCGATGCGCTCAAATGTCACCGTGGGACCTCCATTCGACATTCTGTTGTATGAGAAGGACAGTCTGGAAGTGACCCGCTATCGGCGGATGGGAGTAGGCGATCCCGACCTGAATCTGATTCATTCAAGTTGGGAGCAATCCCTGCGTCGTGCGGTGGAACAACTTCCGGATATTGACTTCACCCATGTCAGTAACGGCAATTCCTCCCCTCCGGTGGCCACAGCGAGCAACTCTGTAAGGACGTGATGCGCTTGGCCGGCTTGTCTGCACGTCGAAATACCTCTCTGCTCCTGTTTCTGTGCATCGCAAGCTGGGTGGCTGGATCGACTTTCGGCCACGCTCCTGACGAAAAGAAGTCGACTTGGAAGTCCGTGAAGTTCGCCATCGTGCGGTATAACGACGATGCTCCGGCGTCGTGGAATATTTATCACGGCGAAAAGCGCGGGTTGCTGCTGGTGAAGCTGTGGCGGCGCTATCTGTACGTCAATATGGAAGAGCAGGAAGTCTTCGAAGTCGATCCCGAAAAGGTGAAGACCCAGGGCGAGGACGTCGAGTGGTCCCCGGCAGACGTGCCCGATAGCCCGATTGAAACTTCAGAATGGAAAGTGCGCGATGTCGGGCCGATGAGGCGAGTCCGTTTTCGCTTCGGGAAGACCGGCAACGTTTTGGATATCCAGTTGCCATTGCTGCAAAACGGGAAGCCGGCTTACTAAGGGTCAGCGGCGATAGACCCCGTAATACCAGGGAATGCCGAGAGCGCCGGGTTCGACGGCCACTTCTACGCTGTCGCCGTCTCGAAACCGATCGAAGTCGTCCGAATCCACTGCCAGCCGCTCGATATGCTGGCCGCTACGCCACGATCGCACCAGCAGTCTGCGGCTCCCTTTGACGATTCCCTTCATGATGAAGCGACCCTCGACGGTGGTCGGGTGATACACCAGGTGCTTTGCCGAATCGGCCCTACCGTTGACGAAGAGTGCCGCGGTGAGAATCCATGGCAGTGGAATGAAGCCCGCGTAAATGCGTTTTAGGATTTCGATTTCCTGGTGGTTGCGTGCGCGCCGCTCCAGGATCACCGCGATGAACAGGGCTCCGAAGAAGATCACGCCGAAAAATACCAGCATCAGATCGATATCTAGTGGTGGATAAATCTGGCTGGCGTACGGAAATGCCAAGGAACCGACCAGGAAAATTGCCGTGCGGGCGACCAGTCTGCGACGAAACATCACTTCGGCGGCCGCCGACGTCAGACCGCACGAGGGGCATTGGTCGGCGACGCGTTCCGAGCCGCAATCGAGGCACCGTGTCATGAGTGACGGACCGCGGGGGATGTCCGAGGGCTTAGTATACGACCAGGTCAAGGGCGAGTGGAAAGTGAGGCGAGAAGTTGTTGGTAACGCTGCTGCTGCGTTTCTGGCAAGACCACGGCGACGCCCATGCCGCGTCCCGGTTCGACGCGCTTCACGAAACAATCCACGTTGAGCGGTGGGTCTAGCTTAAGCCGGGCCGTAAAGCCCGCTCCAACCCATAGCGGGTCGGGCGACTCAATGAACATGCCGCTCACGCTCACGTCGATGGTGCGGGCGCGGAGCACCGCGGAGCCCCATTCGATCTCCAGGTCAGCGTTGAACGGATAGCGCGGAGCTCTGCGGCGCTCGAAATTGCGGTAGGGATGATCAGCCGTGTTCATCGAGCGCGTTCATCTTTCTTTCGGCCAAAGCGATCTGCGCGGCAACTTCCACGCCGGCTCGACAGTTAGCACGGCTTGGCTCATACCTCTTATAACGCAATCACCGTGGTTTCGTTTCCAACCGGCTTCCATTTTCACATTCGATTCGGTTCTCGTTCTGGGTTACTTCTTGCGCGGACGGATTCTTCGATGGATCTCCGCCAGCAGATATTTTCTCAGGCTTTCGGTCACGATGCCCGGCGCCGCCAGATGACGCAGGTCCGTTACTGTCAATTCCGTCAGGTACCCGAGCACCGTTGAGAGTGTCGTGTTGGGATGCCGTACCAGCGCGAGCCGGACATTGTAGCTGCAAGACCACTTGTGATGACGGGATATCGCTAGGGATACGTCCGCGGGCAGAGTTTCGCGCGACAAAACTCTAAGAACTTGTGCCTCGGTGAGATTCGCATTTTCCAGCGCCACACTCACGATGTGCTTGTGCCCTTCAGCCAACAGCGCGCCGACCACCCGCGCCGGACCTCGGCGCGCCAGCGTGATTTTTTGGCCGAGTGGGAGTTGCGGCAATCGCACCGCCAGCTGATTTTCGGCGATGCGCTTCAGTTCCGCGGGGCTACCTGGTTGCAAGGCGAGCTGAGCCAAATCCATTAGGTATAATTCGCGGGCCAGGTGTACAGCGATCAGCCGCGGTGTCCGCGGATGAAACGCCAGCGCTCGCTTGACGCGATAGCTCTTCAGCATCACTTTTCTGCGGGCAACCTCTATCAGCACTTCCGTAGGTAGATCTTTGCGGCCGAGCAGTAGGCACACTTGCGGTTCGTCGACCGCTGGATTGTCGAGCAGCTGCAGCAGCACGTTGGAAGCGTGATGGTGCAGCAACGCAGCAAGATCGTCGCCGGTTGCTGTGCGGGCCCGCTCGCTGTCATTTTGTTGCTGTGGGATCATGCTAATTCGGCGTGAGTTCCACGTTCGGTATCAGCCCGAGTGCCAAGTGAGCGGCTCCTTCAGCGGGTGACATCGGCAGCAAGCCGATGCGGGCCGTCGGCGCTGCTTTGCGTAAGGCGGCGTCAAGGCGCTCATCGAAAAAGGCGCTACGTCCCAGCATTCCACCCAGCTTGGCTAGAAAAAATTCCGTGGCGCCAAGGCTCAGTCGCAGGGTCACGGTTTCTACCAGAGCGGCGAGATCGGACGCGGCGTTTTTCAGGAGGGCGCACGCAATATCATCGTTGGAGTCACACGCCGCGGTGACCACGGGAAATAATCGCGGAAATACATCGTCGGCGGTTCTGGCCGCTCGCTGCTGGACTTCCAACCAGTTGGCACAACCCAACTGGCGCAATACTTGTTTGCCGAGAGAGGAATCTCGCCCGCTGCGTTCGGAGTTGCGAACACAAGCGAGAACTGCACGCCGGCCAACGTCGTAGGCGCTGCCTTGGTCGCCGAGCAGCGGGCCGTGTCCGCCAGCGCGCGCCGTTTGCCCGGCGGCATCGCTGCCCATGGCCGCCGACCCCGTCCCGGCGATCAGCACAATCGCGGGCGGTTCACCGGTTGCCGCAAGCGCTGCATCCAGATCGGTGCAAACTCTCATCGCCGCTTGAGGAAACCATTCGGTTAAACCGGAGAACATCTGCTGTGAAAGTCCTGGATCGCCGGTACCGGCCAGACCGGCGCAGACGGCCGCCAGCTCGGTTGCTTTCACCGCAGCCTCCGCGAACGCCGCCGAAGCGGACTGCTTTAGCGCTGCGAGCGCAGCGGCAGCGCCTACACGCGCCGGATTGGATGGCCCGGAGTGGGTGCGAGCAAGGATCATGCGCGTTGCGTTCATCAACACGCATTCGGTCTTGCTGCCACCGCCATCGAAACCCAGGACGTAGCGCATATTCAAAGAATACGCGACATTTCGAATGTACTCGCGACGCCGTTCCATGGCGGTGCCATAGTGGTTTGCCAAGTCGGTACCGCGAGACCGGCCACAACAGAGAACTATGGTAGCGGTTTTCTTTAGCCCTCCAGGCTCCTCGTTGTTCTGATTTCGGGTCCAAGAAAAATCGCGGGGCGCACCGACCATGCTTATACTCTCTGCTCGATGAAGATTCATCCGGTCGATCTGGCAATCATCGTCGGGTATCTGCTCGGAGTCACTGCGCTGGGCATTTACTTTCGTCGGTCGCAAAGCGGCGCGCGCGATTATTTTCTTGGTGGGCGCACCGCACCATGGTGGGCGCTGGCTTTTTCCATCGTGGCCACGGAAAGTTCCACACTGACAATCATCGGCGCCCCGGCGATCTCGTATAGCGGTAACCTCACGTTCATTCAGCTGGTGTTTGGATATTTGCTTGGCCGAGTGTTAATCGTTCTACTGCTGCTTCCCGGATATTTTCGCGGAGAGATTTTCACGGCCTACGCGGTGATCGAACGTCGATTCGGCGTAACCATGCGTGCGGTGGCAGCCAGTACGTTCCTGGTCACCCGCGCACTCGCAGAGGGGGTACGCGTTTCCGCGATCGCACTAGTCTTCAGCGTGGCTTTTGGTACGTCGGAACGAATGGCGGTGGTGGCGGTTATCGCTCTCACGGTTGTCTACACGTTCGAGGGTGGCATGAAAGCTGTCATCTGGACCGACGTCGCGCAACTGCTTCTATATCTCAGTGGCAGCATGATTACGTTCTTGTTGCTGTGGCATCGAATTCCCGGCGGTTGGATCGAAGTCTCTAGAGTCGCCGCTTATTCCGGCCACAAATTGCAATTCCTGGACTTCTCTTTCGGGCTGGCCACCAAGTACACATTCTGGTCCGGCCTGATTGGAGGCGCCTTTCTTACTATGGCCAGTCACGGAACCGATCAGACCATCGTGCAACGCCTGTTGGCCGCTCGCAATGAGAGCGACAGCCGCCGGGCATTGCTAGCCAGCGGTGCCATCGTTTTCCTTCAGTTCACCGTTTTCCTGCTCATTGGTGTGCTGCTCTTCGTTTTCGCGCAGCACACTCCGTTGCTCAGAGCCGGCGAACGCCTGGACCGCCTCCTTCCAATATTTCTGGTGAGAGAAATGCCCCCGGGTCTTGCCGGTTTGCTACTCGCGTCGATTCTGGCAGTGGCCATGTCCAACGCCAGCGGTTCCTTGAATTCCCTGGCGGCGTCAAGCGTTCTGGACTTCGCATGGCTACGGGGGAGCCCACCCGATCCGGCCAGTTTGCTGCGTCACTCGCGGCTGGCGACGCTTTTGTGGGGATTGGCGTTGATGGCCTTTGGTTTTATTCCCTGGGGACCACTGCTGGAAGCCGGCCTCACCGTGGCGGCGCTTCCCTTCGGCAGCCTGTTGGGATTATTTCTTCTTGGCACCCTCGATCGCCGCGCCACACCGCATGGTGCTCTCGCCGGCATGATCGCCGGACTGGCGACGATACTTGGCGTGCTTCGGTTTACGCAGGTGGCATTCACGTGGTACGTCTTTATCGGTGCGACGGTCACTTTCGCAGTCGGATCGCTTTTCAGCAGAGGCCTGCAGCCCCGGCCTCCGGGGGCTAAAGTGTCTAATCGCGCAGCCTCACCATCGAGGGCCTCGTGAGCGAGAAGCGTTTGGAATTGATTCGTGGGCTGGGTGCCTGGGCTTCGGGCGCGATCGTGGTCGGCACGATGATCGGCACCGGCATTTTTCTGAAACCTGCCGAAATGGCGCGAGAGGGCCGCTTCGTCTCAGTCGTTTTCGCGGCATGGATTGTTGGCGCCATACTTTCTCTTTTTGGCGCGCTCTCCTTCGCTGAGCTTGGCGCCGCCATTCCCGAAGCTGGCGGAGAGTACGCGTATCTACGTCGCGCCTTCGGTCCGGTGTGGGGATTTCTCTTCGGGTGGATGCACTCGATCGTGGGCCGGCCAGCTTCCGCATCGTCCATCGCTGCGGGCCTAGCACGGTTCGCGGGCTTCTTGCTGCCGGCCATCGCTACTCCAATTTTCACCGTGCACATCGCCATTCCAGGTCTGACCCATTGGCTGCCACCGTACGATTTCGTATTCACCTGGGCACAGCCCTTCGCGGTGGCGTGGCTGCTGATCATGACCGGAGTCAACTATCTTGGCGTGCGCCTGGGCGGAGCCGTGCAGATTTTTCTGACCGCCATCAAAATTATTTCTGTGATCGTGGTAATAGGCGTGGCTTTTTTCTCCCCGACTCCTGCCGTCCATCTAGCGAATCCGGTTTGGCCGGGACCTTTGAATCTCGGCGTGTTTTCTGCGTTCCTCGCAGCGCTGGCGGCGGCTCTTTGGGCTTACGACGGTTGGGAAGATCTGAATCTGGTGGGCTCGGAGGTGCAAGACCCGCAACGCAACTTTCCGCGCGCTCTGGTAGGTGGGGTCTCGTTGGTTGCAGTGATTTATCTTTTGTTCAGCGCGGCGTGCCTGAAGGTTCTGCCATTCAGCGAGGTCGCGATATCTTCGCACATCGCCTCCGATGTGGTCGGGCGTGTCGCGGGGCGGGGCGCCGCGGCGTGGATCACGCTGGCGATGGTGATTTCAGCCATTGGCTCGATGAACTCTTCCATCCTGAGTGGTGCACGGGTGCCCTACGCGATGGCTCGCGATGGAATCTTCTTCCGCATCGCCGATGGCATTCACCCCAAATATCGAACTCCGGGTCGTGCGCTGATTTTTCAAGGAGTTCTTGCGAGTGTGATGGCGCTGACCGGCACTTTCGAGGAGCTCACCAATCTTTTTATCTTTGCTGGTTGGATTTTTTACGGCCTCGCGGTGGTTGCGCTATTCCGTCTGCGACGCACCGAACCGGATATGCCGCGCCCGTATCGTTGCTGGGGCTACCCTTGGGTTCCCGGCCTGTTCGTTGCCGGCGCACTGGCGTTGACCGTGAATATTTGGATTGAGCGGCCAGGCCGTTCGTCGCTGGGACTTTTGCTGATCGCTGCGGGATTGCCATTTTACCGCTGGTGGACCCACGGGCGCGCACTTGCCGCTAAATCTGTGAATACGACGTTGGCGTAAGAATGACGTTGGTAATTTTCGAGACGATTTCTTCAAAGGAGTAACGCGGATCGGCAGTCATTTTCTTCCATGCCGGATCGGAAACGAACGCTCCCCATCTTTTGTCGCGATCGGCAACACTCTCGTAACTGAGCAGGTAGGTGAGGTTGGGCATCCGGGGACCGACGATCATGTCTCCATAAAATACCTGGAAGAAACCGGCGTCGGCGAAAATTTTCTGTTCCCCCGACTGCATCATCTCCACCTTGCGACGGTGGTCCTGGTCGCTGGGGCTCTCATAGCTGCGCAGCTCGAAGATTCGTGGGCCCTTCGCGGTGGTCGCCGGGGGAAGCTGGAGTCTGGGCATCTTCTCGAATGCCTGGAGCAGCGCACTTTCCATGCGGACGAATGCCGGAGCGGTGGCTGGCGCATTTAGGAATGCCGTGCCCGCCTTCATGTACTCGGCGTCTTGCGCCAACTTCGTTTCCACGGTTGCCAGCGTTTCCAGCTTCAGGCTTGGCATCAAAACGTAAATCGAGGGAGTTTCGGGTCCGATGGTCAGGTCGAAAACTCCGACCGGGGCGATCTCTAACCGGTTGAGCGCTGGGATCAGGGCATCGCGAAAGAAATCGTTGCAGAGCTTTCGCTGCGGACCGTTGGTCAGAGAATAGCGGCGCAACTGATAGAATTCGCGGCCGGTTGCCTCCGGCACTTCCGGCAGTGCAGCAACTGCAGGTTGAGCTCCGCTAATACCCAGTGCCGTTGCTGCGAAAGAAGAATTCAGAAATGCTCGCCGTTCCATGTATCCCCCCGATACTTGTGCCGGTCGTTTCCTAGCCGATGGTAGGAATACAAAACGCCCCCCGGGTCGATTCAAATTTCTATGCGCAAGCGGTGTGTGCCACGTGAACTTGGCCAGCAAGTCTTACGATCGCAAATTCCGCTTCAGCGCTGACGGAGAGTGCCGGATGCAACACCTTCGTCAAAATCTCGATTCCGGTAACAAGTCGCGGACCCGGACGCGAAAAATAGCTATTCGCGGCAAGTGCGTACACTCTGTCGTTGCGCACCGCCGGAATCGTGGACCAACCTTCGGCGCGGTTCGTAGACAGATATTCGTCGCGCCCGCGTTCCGCGGTGTAGCCGCAAGGTGCGATCACTAAAACGTCGGGCGCCGCCGCCACGATTTGTTCCGCGGTCACGCGGAACGAGCACGCCCCGGTCGTGCCGAATGCGTCGACGCCTCCGGCGCGCTCGATCATTTCCGGAATCCAGTGGCCGCCTATGTAATAGGGTTGCAGCCATTCCAGAAACCCAACCCGCGTGGGACCGGGCGACGTCGCCGCCAGTCTTTCCATGGCGGCTAGGCGGCGGCCGATCGTTTCGACTATGCGGATAGCAGCCGGCCCGCTCCGGGTTTCTTCGCCCACCCGCAGAATATCGCGCCAGACGTCCCCCAGATTTTGCGGATTCAGGCACAGAACCTGCGGTGGCACTGCGAAATGGGTCAGTGCGCCGCCCAAATCGTCGGGCGTCGCCGCGCACACGTGACATAAATCCTGGGTAACAATCAGATCAGGCTTTAGCTCCTGGAGTGCGGCGACATCCACGGCGTATAAGCTTTCGCCTTTCGCGACAAATTCGCGAACCATGCGGTCAATTTCCAACGGGGGAGCGTTATGCGGAATACGCGATGACATCACCACCCGCTTGGTGCGAGCCTGCGGCGGAAAATCGCATTCGTGGCTGACCCCGACGATTTCTTTGTCCCGGCCCAGCGCGAAGAGGGTTTCGGTGGCCGATGGCAGCAGCGAGACGATGCGCATGGGGTGACTCTATCACAGAGGGAGAGACCAAAAGCCTTCGGTTGTCGACCGGTCATGGTGCGAGTGGAAATCAAATTTAAAGTCAAACCAAGCTGACGAGGGGCTCGCCAGTACAAAAGCAAAGCCTACTTATAGATAAGGTATTTTCGGCGGGTCGCTTCGAAGGCGGCTAGGTCCTTTGACCAACTGCTCAAAATCGCTTCGGGGCTCGCGCCCTCTTGCAGTTGAAGAACGGTCTCGGCATTGCCGACCAGGAACATCACCTTGTCCACATCAAGATTCGAGGGGTACAGGCGTTTCAGGATGGTCGCGATTTCGATACCCACTTGCATGGTGCGCACCGCGGCGCGGTCGGTTACCCGCACCGATACACCTCCGCAGCGTTGCCCGCTGTACAACCCAACGACCGGAATGAAGGGTTCGGACGTGAAATGCACTCCGGGTAGATGTCGCGTGTTCAAGACTTGGGCCACGTCTTCCCCGACCATCCAGGGCGCGCCAAATTCTTCGAAGGGAGTCTGGGTTCCGCGTCCCACCGAAACTCCGGCGTTCTGCAAGATTTCCAGCCCCGGGTACAGAATCGCGCCCTTTAGTGTTCGCAAATTCGGCGACGGCGGAATCCATCGCGCCCCGGTGCTTTCAAAAAAATAATTACGGTGCCAGTTTTTCATGGCGATGACATGCAGATCGCACCCAATATGATTTTCGCCGTTGAAAAATTGCGCCAGCTCTCCAATCGTCAGCCCATAGCGAACTGGGATCGGGTAATACGCCGTAAAGCTGGTCTTGTCGGCGTCGAGCATGGGGCCTTCCACAATCTCGCCGCCTAGCGGATTCGGCCGGTCCAACACATAGAATGAAATTTTGCGTTGGGCTGCTCGCTCCATGCAGTACGCCATGGTCGTCGTGTATGTGTAGAACCGGACCCCGGCGTCTTGCACATCGAACACCAGTGCGTCCAGCCCTTGTAACATCTCATCGGTGGGCCGTAGTGTTGCGCCATACAAACTGTAGATAGGCAGCCCGGTCGCCGCATCCTTGGTTGAGTCCACTCGTTCGTCATTGCGGCCAGCGAGACCGTGCTCGGGACTGAACAGCGCCACCAGGGTTACTCCCGGCGCATGGGTGAGCAGGTCGATGGTGAGGCGGCCTTGCGAATCCAGACCGGTGTGATTGGTAATGAGGCCAATGTGCTTGCCGCGAAGCTGCGCGAATTTCTCGCTTTCGAGGACATCGACACCTAACTGCACCCGGCCCGGCCGGTTGGCGCGCTTGGGGCCCGCCACGCCGAGCCCGGAGCAAAGGTTCAGCGAAGATAGCAATACGATGGTCAGAATCGCCGACATCGTAGGCCTCCATGGTCGAGAGCGTCGATACACCTGATTCACGGTTACTCGTTCCTGGGTCCAATCCCGGTCGAGGTACGCAGCAATGATATTGTGGAACGCGGACCGCCGACTCTCGTTGTTGGGGCCAGGTGCGTGTGCTATATACAAACTCGGCATCCGGTGCGACCGGGAGATTTCACATTTGATGAAAGGACGCACCGCTGGCGTTCCACTTCTAGCATGCGCCGCAGTGGCCATTTTTATGGTTCACATCGCACAGAGTCAGAGCCGTCCCTCCGGTGCTGCGACCTCCGTCGTCAGTGAAAAGAAGCGACCATCCGAGAGCAATTTTCAGCGTCTGACACCCGACGCGGCAAAGTGGGTGGAGGCGACGCTGAAGAGTATGAGCGTCGACGAAAAGGTCGGGCAACTTCTTTTCACCACGTATCACGGCGGCTTCACGCCCACGGATGCCACCTCCTACGCGCTGATGCTCCACGACGTCAACGACCTGCACGTAGGCGGCTTCATCAATATTACCCAGACGTCGCCACTCGGAATCGTTAAAAGCCAGGCCTACCCGACCGCGGTGCTCACCAACCAGCTGCAATCGAAATCCAAGCTTCCTTTGCTGATTGGCGCGGACTTTGAGCGCGGCACGGCTATGCGTTTGGATGAAGGCACTTCTTTCCCCACGGCAATGGCTTTGGCGGCTGCTGGAAATCCTCGCGACGCCTACACCATGGGCAAGATCACGGCCGTCGAAGCTCGCGCCGTGGGCATTCACTGGATTTACGCCCCGGACGCCGACGTCAACAACAATCCGGCTAATCCGATCATCAATACGCGTTCCTTCGGTGAAGATCCCGCACGGGTGGCCGAATTTGTTTCCGAATTCGTTCGCGGTGTCGAGGAAAACGGCGGATTATCGACCGCCAAGCACTTCCCTGGGCACGGAGACACCGCGGCCGATTCCCACGTCGATTTACCTGTGATTCACGCAGATAAGGATCGCCTGGAGCGTCTGGAGTTGGTTCCCTTTCGGGCGGCCATCGCCTCCGGCGTCAGCAGTGTCATGACCGGGCACCTTTCGATTCCGGCACTCGAACCCGATCCGAACACGCCGGCAACGCTTTCTGCTGCGATTCTCACCGGGCTTTTACGCCAAGAACTTGGCTATCAGGGCATCATCGTCACCGATGCGATGGACATGGGTGGAATTACCGTTCGTTACGCTCCCGGCGACGCCGCCGTGCGAGCGATTCTAGCTGGCGTTGACGCCTTGCTGATGCCGCCGGTACCGGATGCTGCATTCGAGGCGCTACAGGCGGCCGTGAAGTCCGGGCACATCTCGATCGAGCGGCTTGATGCTTCGGTGCGCCGGATCCTGGAAGCCAAGGCTCGACTAGGGCTGAACGGTAAGCGCCTGGTTGACCTGAACGAAATCAATCACACGCTGGGAACGGTGGCTGAGCAGGCTGCCGCGCAAGACATTTCCGACCGCGGCATTACCTTGCTGCGTGATACTCCGCATCGTTTGCCGCTGGACGGCACCAAGCCGTCGCGCGCGCTGCTGTTGGCCTTTTACGCCGATCCGGAGCCGTATCCCGGCGAAGACCTGGAACGCGACCTTCGCACTCGATTCGATTCGGTGACTACGCTGCGTGCTGATACGCGTTTCATCAATGCCGCCACTCTGAAGCTTCCTTCGCCGGAATCGTACGACATCGCCATTCTTGCGCTTTTCGTTCGCGTCAGCGATCGCAAGGGCAATGTGGATGTGCCTGCGGAACAGGCAGCTCTGGCCAACCAAGTCTTCCAGGCCGGGAAGCCGTTAATCACCATTGGTTTTGGCAGTCCGTACTTGATCGAGCGTTTTCCGCAGGCAGAAACCTGGCTGGCGGCGTTTGGCATCAGCGATGTGGCGCAGATTTCCGCCGCAAACGCCCTCTTTGGTCAGATTCCGGTGCGTGGCCATCTGCCGGTTAGCATTCCCGGCGTCGACCTGAAGGCTGGATTCGGAATGGATTTGCCTGCCGATCCGATGACGCTGCAACCTATGGATAGGCGGAGCGAAGCACGGCTTCAGCCAGCCTATGAAGTGATCGAAGGTGCTATCGCTGACCAGAGTTTTCCGGGCGCGACCGTCGCAATCGGCTATCGTGGCAAAGTCGCGCTGCATGCGTTCGGCAATCTGAGTTATGAACCGGGGGCGGCTAAGACGGATCTCAGCACGATTTACGATATCGCTTCACTGACCAAAGTGGTGGCGACCACAACTTTAGCCGCCAAACTGGCCGAAGGCGACTTCCCGGTCCCTCTCGACCTGGATGCGAAAATCGAGCGGTACCTTCCGGAATTTGCAGCCGCTCAGACTAGCGACAAAGCTCCGGGCCATTCTGCCGCGCAGGATTCGCAACAGGTTCAGTGGCGCCAGCAGGTAACGGTTCGCAATTTACTCACCCATACGTCAGGTCTTCCGTCTTTCCAGGAGTACTGGCGCACCTCAACGAGCAAGCAGGAGACGCTGAATCGTATTTTTGCCGAGCCCTTGACGTACCAGCCGGGAACCAAGGAAGTTTATTCGGATCTGGGCATCATCCTGATGGCGGAAATTATCGAACGCTTAACCGGCCGCACTCTGGATGATCTGGCCAAAGCTTTTGTTTTTTCCCCGCTGGGGATGCGCAACACCATGTTTAGACCCTCAGCCTCCATTTGGCCGGACATTGCTCCGACAGAGATTGACAACCAACTGCGCCACCGTTTGGTGCGCGGCGAAGTTCACGACGAAAACGCTTTCGCCATGGGCGGAGTTTCGGGGCACGCTGGAATCTTCAGCACCGCCCCCGATCTGTCAGCTTTCTGTCAAATGTGGCTGGATGGCGGAGTTTACGCGCACCATCGCATTCTGAAACGCGCCACAGTTACCCTCTTCACGGCACCCCAGGCGCTTTCCAACGGTGCGCGGACGCTAGGATGGGCAGTACCGACCGAAACCTCCTCCAGCGGCCATTTCTTCTCGCAGCACAGCTACGGGCACACCGGATTTACCGGCACATCGATCTGGATCGACCCGGATCGCCAACTCTTTGTGGTCCTGCTGACCAATCGTGTGCACCCCACGCGCGACAATCAAAAAATCGCGCAGGTGCGTCCATCCTTCCACGATGCGGTGGTGCAGGGTCTGGGCCTAGTTGCTCCCACGCCTCCCGCCGCGAACTAACTCACCCCACCCTTTCGGGCCGGACGTTGACAATCTCGCGTCGTCACCCATGTTCTTTTGCTGCTGCGTCCGTTGCCGCTGTGCCTCGCAGATATAATGTGGAGATGCCCAGTCTGTCCCGAGAAAGGCGCCCTTCGGAGCGGCGCAATCCAGCGTCGCGCCGCCTTGATCGCCTCCCCACTTCCGCGATTCTGCGGCTGATGAATCGCGAAGACCGCCAGGTGCCGCTCGCTGTGGGGCGCGAGCTTCCGGCCATCGAACGCGCCGTGGAAGCTATCGTCGCAGGTATTCGAAAGGGCGGCAGGCTTTTCTACGTGGGCGCTGGCACCAGCGGTCGGCTGGGCGTGCTCGACGCGGCGGAATGTCCGCCTACGTACGGGGTTTCCCCGCGGCTGGTCCAGGGCATCATCGCGGGCGGAAAGCGCGCCATGATCGGCGCTGTGGAAGGGGCGGAAGATTCCGTTGCCAATGGCGTTCGCGACTTGCGCGCCAAAAAAATTGGTCCGGCAGATGTCGTCGTGGGTATCGCCGCGAGCGGCACAACGCCTTATGTGCTGAGTGCGCTGACCTACGCCCGCAGACACGGCGCAATCACGGTTGGCGTCACATCCAACCGAAATGCGCCTATTTCGCGGGTCGCGGCCATTGTCATCGCCCCGCAGGTAGGATCGGAAGTGGTCACCGGATCGACGCGTTTGAAAGCGGGCACGTCACAAAAATTGGTTCTCAACATGCTCTCAACCGCGGCGATGGTGCGGCTTGGACATGTCTACGAAAACTTGATGATCGACGTAGCGATGACCAATCAGAAGCTTCGCGGGCGCGGCTTGCGGATCCTGGCGGAAGCCAGCGGAAAGAGCCCGTCCGCTGCAAGACACGCTTTGCGTCAATCGGGACACAATTTGCGCACCGCCTTGATCATGCTCAAGCGCGGACTTGATGCCGGCTCAGCACGAGCCAGGTTGCTTTCGACGAAGGGAAATCTTCGGCAAGCGCTGGGAGAATAGACGACCCATGGACAAATTTGTCATCAACGGCGGCAAGGCGCTGCACGGAACCGTTGCCATCAGCGGCGCAAAAAATTCGGCGCTGCCGGTTATGGCTGCGGCGCTACTCACCGCCGAACCGGTCACGCTGCACAACATCGCCATGGTGCGCGACATCGTCACCATGGGCAAGCTTCTCGCGTACATGGGCGCGTCGGTCGGTACCACCACTTTCCCGGCTTCCGACTACGTCATCGAAGCGACTTCGCTGAATGATGCGGTCGCGCCCTACGACCTGGTGCGGACTATGCGCGCATCCATTCTCACCCTTGGCCCGCTGGTGGCGCGGGTAGGCATTGCCCGGGTCTCTTTGCCAGGAGGGTGTGCCATTGGCGCACGGCCTGTCGATCTGCATCTTTCGGCTCTGGAAAAAATGGGTGCGGAGATCGGCACATCGCACGGCTACATCGAAGCCCGCGTGCCGAAGCCCGGAAGGCTGCAGGGGGCAAACATCGTCTTCGAGAAAATTACCGTCACCGGAACCGAGAACATCCTGATGGCCGCAACTCTTGCGGACGGCGAAACCATTCTGGAAAACTCCGCTCGCGAACCGGAGATCACTGATCTCATCCACTTACTCCGCAAGATGGGCGCTGACATCGAAGGAGACAACACTTCCACGCTGCGCATCCAGGGCGTCCCGACGCTTCATGGCACGCAGCACTGCATCATTCCAGACCGGATCGAGGCGGGCACGTTCCTGGTGGCCGGCGCGGTCACCAACGGAGACCTGACGCTTACAGGTTGCGCCCCTGAACATTTAGGCGCAGTGATTGCTAAGATGCGGCAGACCGGCGTTCGAATCGACACCCTCGATGCCACCACCCTGCGTGTTCGCGGCGCGGCAAAGCAGCTCACCGGTGCTGACGTTACCACCGAGGAGTACCCTGGCTTCGCCACTGACATGCAGGCGCAATACATGGCGCTGGCGACCCAGGCCGAGGGAACATCGGTGATCACCGAGACCATCTTCGAAAATCGCTACCTGCACGCCAGCGAAATGGTTCGAATGGGCGCCGACATCTCCATCGATGGGCGCCGCGCGGTGGTGCGCGGACCTGCTCCGCTTAGCGGCACCACGGTTATCGCCAGCGACCTTCGAGCTAGCGCTTCGCTGGTGCTGGCTGCGCTGGTCGCCAGTGGCGAGACGGTGATCGACCGGGTCTACCACATCGATCGGGGCTACGAGCGGATCGTGGAAAAGCTTCGTGCGGTTGGCGCGGAAATCAGCCGCGTCCGGACCGAGCAGGAGGAGTCCTAGGCCTCGCTGGCGACCTTCCCACGATCCGGTACAGCAACTTTTGCCGGATTTTGCTACAATCCGCGGCTTGAGTCGGCGCGCACCGCCAGAGTGCGCCACCGGCAGGAGGATGCCATGTCGAACGCCCAATTGCTCGAACGGCTTGACGCGGTGATCGCCGAGAAAAGTCTTCTGCACCATCCCTTCTATCAAGCTTGGCAAGCCGGAAATTTGAGTCGCGGTGAACTTCAGCTGTACGCCTCCCAGTATTACCGCCATGTGGAAGCATTCCCGAAACATTTGCGTGTTTTGGCGGCACGCACCAGTGGTCCGCTGCGCGAAACGATTCTGGAAAACCTCGCCGAGGAAGAAAATCCCAAACAACCGCATCCGAAACTCTGGCGGGAATTCGCCGCCGCGGTCGGTGTCGATGAGGATGACATCTGCAACTGCCCGGCTCTCCCGGGCACGCAGGCAGTGGTGGGAACATTTCGCGAAATCTGCGGCGACCGCCCGGTAGCCGAAGCGGTCGCAGCGCTGTACGCCTACGAATCGCAGGTGCCGGAAATCGCTTCGACAAAGATCGACGGCCTACGCCGGTTCTATGGCGTCGATCAGCCGGAGGCGTTGGCCTACTTCACCGTCCACGAAACCGCCGATAAGCTGCACCGCGAAGCCTGGCGCAAATGGCTTTCCGAGCACGCCGAAGGCGATAACGACCAGATCGTCGCCACCGCCACCGAAGCGTTGGACGCACTTCGGGGTGCGCTGGACGCGGTGCACTGCAGGAAGTGCGCTGCCAGCAACTAAGCGGTTGTAACCATCGCCTCCGACGTTCTGGCCAAAGAGTGCGAAGCTGGTTCATTCCAGGCCGCCACTAAGAGTGCGCAAGCCATTCAACTCAAATGGGATGAACGGAATGCAAATAAAAACGCGCCCAAAGGCGGAGCGGGTAATCACAGGAAATAACACCCCCACTTCTGCGCTGGGTACCTGCGATGAAAGAAAGCTTCTAGCAAAAGTGCTCTTCTTGGGCTCACCCCCCGGGTAGTATTGCGATCGATGGCCGAAGCCGACCCGGAAGCGAGTTCCAGTCGTAATTGCAAAATGCTTTCTGTCCGGTGAAACAAGAACTCCCGGCAATTTGCCGGGAGCTTAGTATCGGATGTTCTTCGAATGCAAAATTCGAAGATGGCCGCCGCTATAAATTCAAAGAAGAAGATCCCGCATTTTTGCCGGCCTTCGTTGTTTCAGTTCGAGTTGAGGTGAGGTTACTCGGTGCCACCGCCTGCGGCCGCTTCCTTCTTGGCTTGTTTTTCGCGAGCTTCCTTGATGAGCGCTTTGCGCGACAAGCGAACCTTATTGCCCTCGATGGAAAGCACCTTGACCAGCACTTGATCGCCCAGTTTCAGCTCGTCGCGAACATCGCGAATGCGCTGCTCGGAGATTTCACTGATGTGGAGCAAGCCGTCGGTTCCCGGGAACAACTCCACGAAAGCTCCGAACTCGGCAAGCCGCACCACTTTACCCAAGTAGGTTTTGCCGATTTCCGCGCTGGCGGTGACATCCCGGACCATTTGCAGCGCCTGGTCGCCACCGGAACCGCTGGTAGAGAAGATATGCACGGTACCGTCTTCCAGTACGTCGATCTTCACGCCGGTTGCTTCGATGATGGATTTGATCTTTTTTCCGCCCGGCCCGATCAGGTCGCGGATCTTGTCCTGGGGGATCTTCAACTTGTAAAGCCGAGGCGCGTACGCGGAAATTTCCGTGTGGTGCGACGCCAGCGTTTGTTCCATGGTGTCCAGAATCTGGAGCCGGGCTTTTTTGGCCTGAGCTAGCGCTTCACGCATCATCCCGATACTGATATTCAGGACTTTGATATCCATCTGCAGAGCGGTGATTCCGGCACGAGTGCCGGCAACTTTGAAGTCCATGTCGCCGTAGTGGTCTTCCGCTCCAGCAATGTCCGTCAAAATCGAATAGGTGTGGCTGTCGCCAACCACCAGTCCCATGGCGATTCCGGCGCAGGGAGCCTTGATGGGCACGCCAGCGTCCATCAACGCCAGCGATCCGCCGCATACCGTGGCCATCGACGACGATCCGTTGGATTCCAGAATGTCGGACACCAAGCGCATGGCGTACGGAAAATCCGCTTCGGGCGGCAACAGGTTCATCAGCGCGCGTTCTGCCAGCGCGCCGTGTCCAATTTCCCGGCGTCCCGGTCCGCGAAGGAACTTCACTTCACCGACGCTGAAGGGCGGGAAGTTGTAGTGCAACAGGAAGCGCTTGAACTGGTCTTGCTCGAAAAGTAGATCCAGACGTTGCATGTCTTCCTTGGTGCCCAAGGTCAAGGTCGCTAACGCCTGCGTTTCACCGCGGGTGAACAGCGCCGAGCCGTGAACGCGTGGCAGCAATCCGACCTCGCAAGTGATTTTGCGAATCTGGTCGAAGGCGCGTCCATCGGGGCGTCGCTTGGCCTTCAAGACGTCGTCGCGGAAAATGGTTTCGCGCAGGCGCTCGAAAGCACGTTTCGCCAATACTCGCTTTTCCAAATCTTCCTCAGGGATGGCCTTGACGATTTCATCTTTCAGCGCATCCACCAGCTGATAGCTTTCCTTCTTCGGATACTTTTCGGTGTTCAGCGCGTCCTGCAACTTGGCGCCGTACTTCTTCTGCATATCCGCATACATGGCGTTGTCGAACGGCAGCGGAGCCACCACCACCTTGGTCGGCTTCAGCTGCGCTCGCAACTCGCGGATGGCCGCCACGATCTTTTTGACCTGGGCGTGCCCAAACTCCAGCGCGTCTACAACCGTTTCTTCGGAAACCTCCAGAGCTCCCGACTCCACCATCACGATACCCTCGTCCGATCCTGCGACGACGATGTTAATCAGGCTGACCTTTTGCTGCGCCACAGTGGGATTCACTACCAATTGTCCGTCGAGCAATCCGACGCGGACTGCCGCGATCGGGGTGTCGAACGGCAAGTCCGACACATAGGCAGCGGCCGACGCTGAGGTCACCGCGATCACGTCCGGATCGTTATCGCTGTCCGCAGACAGCACCATGCTCACAATCTGCGTTTCGTTTCGCCAGGAATCCGGGAACAATGGGCGCATCGGCCGGTCGATCAGCCGCGAAGTTAGCACTTCCTTTTCAGAGGGACGCCCCTCGCGTTTGAAAAATCCACCAGGAATTTTCCCAGCGGAGTAAGTGTTTTCGCGATAGTCCACCGTCAAGGGCAGAAAATCCCGGTCATTCGCGGTTGACGACATGCATGCGGTGGTCAGCAGGATGGTGTCTCCGTACCGTGCGGTAATCGCGCCATTGGCTTGCTTTGCGATTTTTCCTGTTTCCAGGATCAGCGGCCTTCCGCCGACGTCCACCGTCACCGAGTACGGGGCCGGGGTGTGCTTATTCTCAGACATAGACATTCCTTTGGCTTCGCGCTCCGGCGAAGCATTCGGCGAAGACTTCTGTCTTCGCTCGTTTCATTAGCATTCAGTTGAAGAGAGGCGGGAACGCAGGCTTCTTTGCAAACACACCCAGACTACGAACCGAGAGAAGTCGGCAAAACATTCGCCGGATGCCTGGTTCCACAATCCACCGCGACTTCCGCGGCAGACACACGTAGGTTGAAGTTGGTACTTCGCGAACACGCTGTGGACTTTGCCGCCTGTGGAGGCGGTTACTTGCGCAGGCTAAGACGATCGACAATCTCGCGATACCGATCCGGGTCACGACGGTTCAGATAGTCCAGCAATCTCCGGCGCTTGTTGACCATCATGATCAATCCGCGTCGCGATGCGTGGTCTTTCACGTGGGACTTGAGGTGGCTGGTCAGGTAGCTGATCCGCTCGCTCAAAAGCGCAATCTGCACTTCCGGCGAACCTGTGTCCTTAATATGGGCCCGAAACTGCTCGATCAACACTGCCTTGGCTTCGCTCAAGTGCCCCTCTCCGTCGTCCCCTGAATTTTCCTGTTCTCTTCGACTAACTTAGGCTAGCACAACGGTAACAAAACTGTAAAGAAATCGCGGCGGTCCAGCCTTGGCACTCCGACCGCTCCGTGACATCATTTCAGCGGTTCGGTGTTCGCTCGTACCGCTCGCCGCGTCCAACTCAAGGAGATTCGATGACCCAAAATTTTCTAGTTTATCTCGCATCATTACTGTGTCTCACTCTTGGAATTGCCTGCTCCGCTGCGCAACAGGATAAAGCGTCACGTCCCAGTCCGCCGGCCCAGGCCACTTGCCAGCTCACATCGGGAGCGACGATTACGATCGATTACTCCAGTCCGCGTGCCAAAGGCCGCAAAATATTTGGCGGCATCGTTCCCTTCGGGAAAATCTGGCGCGCCGGGGCCAATGAAGCGACTTCCTTTGTCACCACAGCGGATCTGAGCGTCGGTGGCACAACCGTTCCGGCGGGGACCTACACCATCTTTGCCATTCCGGAACAGAACCAGTGGACGCTGGTGATCAGCAAAAAGACCGGTGAATGGGGTCTCGCCTATGCCGGTGCTGGTGAAGACCTCGCACGTATTGGGATGAAAGTTTCGCAGCTTCCGTCGTCAGTCGAAAACTTCACCATAGCATTCGACCACGGCTCTTCAAGTTGCACCCTGGATATGGATTGGGAGACCACCCGCGCCTCTGTAGATATCAGCAAGAAATAGCGGCGAGCTTAAGTTTCGCTCAGCAAATTTGCGTGTCGCGAACATTCAGGCCGAACTCCGGCTCCCGCCACGTACAGCACGGATTCCGATACTCCGTCGACTCGTAACATTCGCTCGATCTTGGAGTCCGCAAAGGCGATGGTGCAGAACGGCGCCAGGTCCAGCCACGTGGCGGTAAGACAAAAGGTCTGACACAGGTGGCCGGCCTCCATCAGCACCGCTCGATACGCCCGCGCGTAGTCATATTTCCACTGGGTACGAGCGAAGACCCCGGTCATGAACACTGCGAACGCCGCGCCACCATACCAAGATTGATCCGCCAGCAATTTCACTATGACTGCCGAGCTCGCGCCGCGGCGCAGTAACTCAAGACGGTGACTCCCCGCTTCGTAATGGTACACCCCGGCGCTCAAGCCCAAGACGTTTCGCGCCATCACGTAACACTCCACCGGATGAAGCGCGCCGCCAGACGGCGAAGTCTTCAGGGCAATCTGTCCGATTTGCGGCAGGTGCACCCACTTTTGGACCCCGTACGTCAAACCCAGCAATTCGCCAAGCACCGGCAACTCCACCGGACGCGCGGAGAACTTCCGCCAGGTTCGCCGAGCGAGCAACACGCCCGGGAACTCCGAGTCTGCTTTGGCGCTCTGCAGAATCACTTGCGGTGCGTTGCGATAGCGTTTCACCGGCAGCAAGATCGGTTTGATCTTCGATTTTCGGACTAGACCACGGAATTCCACCTCGAGATCGCTCTCGAATGGGAAGTCTTTCGTCGAGAGATGGAAGAAGCCCGCCGCGGGGTTCCACTCTCCCCAAGTTGCCAGTTCGTTTGTTCCCTTGATGGGCGAGCGGTCGTCACGGTCTAGCATCGCATGTTGAACCAGCAGACGGACGGCGGTGCGCAAGGAGGCCGGCGTATAGCGCGGCAGAGCTGCACAGAGTTCTGTCACTGGTCGCCAGCGGCCAAAAAAATCAAGGATTGTGGTGGTGAGGGGACTTGCGGTGATTTGCCGCTGGGTCAGGAAATTGTGAAAGATCAGCCGTTCGTCGCGCCAATAGCAAACCACAAAGCGCGACCTTCGAAGTTCCACCGGCCGGCCGGATTTGCCGGTTTTCGTAGCGCCGGTTCGGTGCTCTGGATTTTTCCGGCTCACTCGTGACGTGTTTACGAATCGCCGCCGGCGGGATTGAACGCGTGGGTCATCCTCCCGTTGCAGAGGACCTTCATCTCTTTCTCGAAAGATCGCAGCTTCTGGATTTCGAGGTCAATTTTGGTCCGATCCGCCGCGGAAACCTTGGGCTTCGCCTTGGTCAATGTTGTGATCGCCGTTTTGATGTCAGCTGCCAGGTCCGGGATCTTCACAATTACTTTCTTAGGGGCCATTCTTTCCTCCGGTCCAGCCGCGCGTTTTAAGTTAGGCTTCAGGTACCTCAGCTCTCACCGCCCGCACCGGTCGCGCTGAGTCTAAACAACCACTGGCGCATCGTCAAGAATCAGCGCCGGCTTCCACGGTCCGCCGCTTGGGTCTTGACGCTGGCAGTCCTCCGCAAGTTCGCGGGTACGTCCATGCGCACCAGCAACTGTTCGAAGCCCGGCTGACCACGCAGAAATGCAAACATCGGGTGCACCGCCAAATTGACCATTCGCGCGTTTCGCTCCTGGTAAGCTTTCTCCAGCCACGCCAGGGTTTCTGCCTTATTTTTCAGGCCCGCGTACAGCGTGGCCCAGGCGTACGGCGAGATGTACTCGCCGGGCGGCGCGTGCAGGAACCGCTGAAGAATCTCGTGAGTAGCCTCCGTCTTACCCGCTTCCGCATACGCCGCGCCCAAATCCGCAAGTCGTACCGGGTCCCCGGGAGAAAGCGAAACCGATTTGCGAAATTCCTCGATGGCCGTATCGTAGGCTTTCTTTTCCAGGTAGGCCTGCCCCAGATACCCGTGAGCCACGATAAAACCCGGATCGAGCTGCAACGTATTCTTCTCTTCTTCAATGGCCTTGTCGATTTCGCCGGCCAGGTAGTAGCACCATCCCACGTTGGCGTTGATGATCAGCGAACGTGGATCGATCTCGCGCGCCAGCTTGATCTCGGTGATGGACTCGCCCTTGCGGCCCAGCGCGGCCAGGTACAGCGCGTACCAGTGAATCGCCGTGGCGTACCCCGGGTTCAGCGCAATGGCTCGCTGAAACTCACTCTCTACGCCGTCCCATTCCAGGTGATAGAAACGAATGGCCGCCAAGGCCGAATGCGCTTCTGCCAGCCGATCGTCGAGTTCCAGGGCTCTCTTTGCGGCGGCCTTTGCGGCGGGAATCGCTTCCGACGGCGGCTTGATTTGATAGGTGCTCAGATTTAGGAGCGTTTCTGCGAGCCCGGCATAGGCCGCGGCGTACGTTGGATCCTGGGCTACTGCCCGCTGAAAGTAATCTTCCGCGCTCTTCAGTCCGTCCGGGGTCCTTTTTGCCGCTTCGAACCGCCCTTTGAGATAGGCCTCGTACGCTTCCGGCACTACCATCCGGCTGGTGGCCAGCCGTGACGCTTCCGGTTCGGACAACTCCACCTGAATGCCGCGCGCAATTGCCGTAGCCACGTCGCTCTGCAGGGCCAGCACATCGGTGAAGTCGCGCTCGTAGCTGTCCGCCCAGAGATTTTGCTCCACCGAGGTTTGTATGAGTTTCGCCGAAATGCGTACCCGGCCATTCGATCGCAATACCGACCCTTCGACCACTGCGTCCACGTTCAAGTCGCGCGCAATTTCCGCCAGCGGGCGCTGGGTGTGCTTGTATTGCATCACCGACGTGCGGGAGATCACCCGCAACTTTCGGATTTGAGAGAGTTCAGTAATCAGGGCATCGGTCATGCCGTCGGCGAAGTAATCCTGCGAGGCATCTCCGGACAGATTTTCAAGCGGCAGCACCGCCAACGACTGGATCGCGCCAGCAATCGCTCGCGGCCCCCGCGGCGAATTCCCGTTCTTCCACCAAATCAGTCCGGCCACCACGCAGGCGACTGCTACCGCGCCATATATCCACCGCCGTGAGGGTCGCTGCAAGAGCGGCTGCGAACCGTCTCCGGCCAGCGCCGTCGTTGGAATCCGTTCGGACCTGGACGCCGTGGCCGCCGCCTCCAACGCCGCTCGTACCTCGCCGCCAGAGTGGTACCGCTGCGTCGGGTCCTTGCTCAGGCATTTTTCGATGACCGCGTTCAGGACCGGTGGCAGCGGCGGCTGCGTTGCCGGGACGCTTTCGCGCAAGATCGCTGCGCTCAACTCGTAGGGCGTAGCTCCCTGGAACGGGCGCCGGCCGGCCGCCATCTCGTAGAGCATGATCCCCAGCGCCCAAACGTCGCTTCGCGCGTCGGCGTCCTGCCCGCGCAACAATTCCGGCGCGATGTACGGCAGCGTCCCGGTGATGGAATGTTGCTGGTCCCAGGACTCGTCGAACTTGGTGGTCTCCTCGCTGACCTGCTGAGGCGGCCGGCTCGATAACCCGAAATCGAGTACCTTGACCCTTCCGGACGGTGTAACGATCACGTTGCCCGACTTCAGGTCGCGGTGGACGACTTTTCGTTCGTGGGCGTGTGCCAGCGCATCCGCCAGCTGAATACCATATCGAACCACGGTTTCCGGGCTTAGCCCGCCCAGAAGGACATCGTGGCTCAGCGTATGTCCCTCGATGTACTCCATGGCCAGATACGGGCGGCCGTCGGCTTCTCCGACCTCGTAAATGGTACAAATGTTGGGATGGTTGAGTGCCGAGATAGTCCGCGCTTCTTGGAGCACTCGTTCTCGCGCCTTGGGATCGTCGAGAACCTTCACGGACAGGAACTTCAGGGCCACATCGCGATGCAAGGTCAAATCGCGGGCGCGATAAACCACACCCATGCCGCCTTCGCCCAGTTTCTCGGTCACGGAGTAATGGGAGATCTCTTGGCCAATCATCGCGAAAGCCGTGCTTGAGTGGAACACAGCCCTGTTCGGCAGGCAAGCGTGCTGGGCTGCTGATTTTTCGCTTTTATCGAATTGGAATTTGCCGATCGGTTAAATAGATTGGTTGTTGCGCACCAGCGATAGGAATTCGTCCCGGGTCTGTTTGTTGTCGCGAAATGCGCCCAGCATCGCGCTGGTTACCGCTTGTCCGTGTTGCTTTTCGACTCCCCGCATCTGCATGCACAAATGCCGGGCTTCGACGATCACGCCCACACCCAATGGCGCAATCTTGTCCTCGATAGCCTTAGCCAACTCGCTGGTCATGCGTTCCTGAATCTGCAGCCGCCGTGCAAACATGTTCACCAGGCGCGCGACCTTACTCAGGCCCAGCACCCGTTTGCTGGGTAGGTACGCCACGTGGGCTTTGCCAAAAAATGGCAAAAGATGGTGTTCGCACAGGCTGAAAAATTCGATGTCCTTCACCACCACCATTTCGTCGTAGCAAACCGCGAAGGTTGCGCCGTTCAAAACCTCATCGACGTTTTGATGGTAGCCCCCGGTAAGGAACTTCATGGCTTCCTCAAAGCGTTCCGGGGTCTTGCGCAGCCCTTCGCGATTCGGATCTTCGCCGATCAGTTTCATCACCTGGCGAATGTGCCAGGCAATGGTGTTCTTATCTTCACCCTTATCGTCTTGCAGCAGAATTTCCTCCGTCGGCTTGATCACAGTGTGGCTCCTCCTGGCAGGACCTCGACCGGTTCCGGCTCGTCTATGGTGCCGTCGCCGGTATATTCAAAACTGTTATTCGATGTTTCTTCCACACGCACGCGCTTCAGCTTCGCGCCCGGGAAACTCTGGAGCCGACGGAAGATGTCCATGCACACATTTTCCGTTGTCGGCACGATGTTCGCGAATTCCGAAACGTCTTCATTTAGCGAGACCTGATCGAACACCTGTAACACTTCGTGGTCGACGAATGCGTCCAGGTCAGCCAGATTGGCGATCATTCCAGTCTGCGGGTCAATATCGCCCGCCCAACTCACTTCCAGCACGTAGTTGTGACCATGGCCGTAAGGGTTGTTGCATTTGCCGTACAACTGCATGTTTTCTGCGTCGCTCAAATCTGCCCGATGCAGCCGGTGCGACGCTGCAAATCGATATCGCCGTCCCAGCTCCACTTTTAGCTCGGATGCGCTCACCGCCGGCGCTCCTGACCTTTCACCGCATCGGGGCCTGCAGCCGCATTCCGGTAGCAGTCCGCGAACAAATCCGGCGACTCGTACAACCGCACCCGATGCAACTTCCCTTTGCTGATCTTGGGTTCGAGCAGCGCCCAAATCACTAGGGCTACATTTTCGCACGTCGGGATTTTCCCGGACAATTCCGGCACTTCGTAGTTTAAGTGCCGATGATCCATCCGCTGCATCACTTCGCGCTCCAGAATTTCCTTCAATTCTTTCAAATCCAGAACCATGCCCGTGAGCGGATCGGGCTCGCCCGCCACCGTTACTTCCAGGGTGTAGTTATGCCCGTGCCCGTGCGGATTGTTGCACTTCCCGAAAATGCGGCGGTTCTCTTCAGCCGAGAATTTCAAATTGTCGTAGCGGTGCGAAGCGGCAAATTCAATGCGTCGCGTTAGGAAGACTTCGCCCATAGCTTATTTCCTCGCTCCCGTCGCTCGTACTGCCACTGCCCGACCCTTCCACGGCACCGCGCCTTTCGCATGCCCCAAGTAGGAGGCGACCAATACGCCGGCATACAAGGCGGCCCCAGGCAGGTAATAAAGGATGAACTTCACAGGATATCCGTTACTCGTTAAGACCGTGGCATACGTCGCGTGTCGCGCCACTAGCAGTCCGAGCCCGGCCAGCAGCGCGAGTGAAAACTTCACTCCCAGCAGCACCAAAAGCACCGCGGCCCAAGGTTCCGCGGTAAGCAACTCCCGCACCAGCCCCGGAGTTCCGCCCATCAACGGATACAAATTCTTCTGCCATCCCTCCCACATTGCGTCGAAAGAGCGATACATTCTAGTTCGCACCACGCCTTTACCCGACTCGAACCAGATTCGGTATCCGGCGGACTTCAGACGCCTGGCCAGCGCCACATCCTCAAGTACCTCTCCGGCTACGCTTGCGTGTCCGCCAACCGCTGCATAGGCATCGTGACGAATCATCAGGAATTGACCGTTCGCGGCGGCCACAGGTGAGGACGGATCATTCACCGCGGCAAACGAGAAGCGCCGCGCCAGCCGCAAATAGACAAACGGAATCAGAGCCTTCTCATACCATTCGCAGGTCACTTGCTGCGGAGAAAATGACACCAGCGCTGCGTCATGCTCCCGCGCGATTTGCAGCGCCTTGGCCGCGGCCCCCTTTTCGAGTTCCACGTCTGCGTCGGTAAACAGCAACCACTCGCCCTTCGCTTCTCTTGCCGCTAACCAGACGGCATTATTTTTTCCCACCCAGCCGGCTGGCGGTCCATCCGTTTCCAGCAACCGCACCCGGGTGTCGCCCGCCGCCAACTGCGACACCACGTCGCGCGTTCGATCCGTCGACTGGTCATTCCCAACCAGAATTTCGCCAATTTCTGGCTGTAGCTCCAACCCTTTCACACAAGCCGCAATCGCCGGCTCTTCGTTCCTCGCCGGAACGATGGCCGTAATCCCGGGCAGCCGCATCGTAGCGCTGAAAGCGCCACGATTACTGACCGCGGTAAGTAGTTTGGTGACCATGAGCGGGCTGTAGGGGACGTTTCCAACCGAGTGGGGATACGTTAGTATAGCATTTGATGAAGTGGGACCAAAAAATCAAGGTTTGGGCGGCCCTGGCCGTGGGCTTCGCTCTGCTCTTGGCCTTTGCCTTGCCCAGCTACCGCCAGGGAGAAGCTTCGGTTGCTGGGAAGACTGCCGAGGACTTCGCCCTCAACATCTCCGGCAAGCCGGCGCACTTGTCCGATCTGCGCGGTAAGGTAGTGGTGCTGAATTTCTGGGCAACATGGTGCCCCCCCTGCGTCGACGAAACGCCGACCCTGAATCGCCTACAGCAGCAAATCAGCGCGCGCGGCGGAGTGGTTTTGGGGGTCAGCATTGACGAAGATCAGGCCGCGTATCAACAGTTTCTGACCAAACAGAACATCATATTCGCCACCTATCGCGATCCCTCCGCAAGAATTGCCAAGGAATACGGCACTTCCTTTTATCCCGAAACGTACGTGATTGATCGCCGCGGCCGCATTGCCCGCAAATTCATCGGCTTTCAACAGTGGGATTCGCCGGATATGTTAGCGTACTTCGACGCCATTCTTGGTCAGACCTGAAGACCACATTTTGCTTGAGTGCGGCCCCGATTCGAAATGGCCGCCTTACGGTTTATTCGTAGCGCAGCGCTTCCACCGGATCGAGCTTTGCCGCCTGCATCGCCGGCAGCCACCCGCTCAGAATCCCAACGATCACCAGAATCGCCGTCGACAACACCATGGTCATCACCGAAAGGGTCAGGTGGATATCGACTTTGCCGCTGTCGTCTTCATACGCGGGCCCCAGGAAGGGCAGCGTGCCAATCATCGCCGAGATTCCTGCGGACAGCAGCATTCCGATGGCCCCTGCTGCCAGGGTCATCACCATCGCTTCCAGCAAGAACTGCCAGCGTATGTGGGCTTTCTTGGCCCCCAAGGCACGCCGCAACCCGATTTCGCGGACTCGCTCTTCCACCGAAACGAGCATGATATTCATCACCCCGACCCCGCCGATGCCTAGGGTCATGGCTCCGATCAGGAACAGCAACGCTTCAATTCCGATGGTAATGCCATCCATGATCGGCTTGAACTCCTGGCGGCCGAACATGGTGATCGCGCGCTTGTCGTTCGCGGCGAAATGCTGCCGACCGGCCACCGCCGCGCGCATTTGCAGCATCGATGCGGCTTCGAACTGCGGCGCGATGGGCTCGAAAATCATGACCCGGGCGTACCGCGCGTCCCACATGTCAGCCGCCGCGGTATACGGAATCCATGCTGATTCATCATCGCTACTGAAATAATTGCTGTCGGAGAATTTTGTGTCCATCGACCCGATCACCGTGAATGGCACTCCATTGATTCGTACCATCTCGCCTACCGCAGGGGTTCCGCTGAAGATTTTTTTCCTCAGCTTTGCGCCCAGAAAGACCACGCGGCGCCGCTCCGAGACATCCTCTGGCGAAAGCCAGCGGCCCTCTAAGGGGACTTCGTTGCGCATCTCGCCGTATTCCGGATAGACACCACGGATGGCTGTATCCGACAGCCGCTCCTCGTGCGAAATTCCTAGAAACTTCACCGTTTCCAGGGTCACGCGCTTGATTAACGGTGACTGAGCTTTCACCCACTCGGCGTCTTCCTGGTCGAAGTGCACCTCTTTGCCCGCGCGTTCGCCGCCGGCCTGCTCGCTGGTGGTGCCCGGCCAGGCTATCACTGCGCCTTTGCCGAACACTTCGAAGGTGTACATGAGCACGCTACGAAATCCCGAACCGTAGCCCAGCAGCAGCGTCACCGCCACGATGCCCCAGGCGATGCCACTCATAGTCAGCAAGCTGCGGACCGGGTTACGCCCTAGCGCTGCCCACGACTCTTTGAAGATTTCTACGAACATTGTCTGCCCACCTTCGGTTAGCTCGCCACGGGCCGCTCAGCCACCCGCTTCGAACCTTAACGCTTCGATCGGATCGACCGATGCGGCACGATTCGCCGGGTACAGTGCCGACAACACCGCAATCACTGCCAACAAAAGGATCGAGAGCACTCCCAGCTTCCAGCTCGCCAGCATCCCGGCAAAAAACGGCGGCATCGGGAACAGATTCACCAAGCCGCAAAATCCGTAGGCGAGCACCAAGCCGGTCCCCCCGCTCAACCCCACCACAAAAATCGTTTCCAAAAAAAATTGGCGTAAGATCGACTGCCGAGTCGCTCCAAGCGCCTTGCGGACTCCAATTTCCCGGGTGCGCTCCCGGACAGACACCAGCATCACATTCATTACCCCCAGGCCGCCCAGAAACATGGTGGCAATGCCCACTGCGCCCATGAACGTTTCCATGCCCACGAAAATCATGCGGTTCGCTTCCGCATTCTTGACCGTGTCCCAGATGTTCGCCGCTTCCTCGTCTCGCGGATCGAAATCGTGCAGCCGCCCGAGCGAGTGTCGCAGTTGCCGCACGCAGTCAGGATGCGTCTCCAGCGACCAGGGGGCCACCAATATCTGATTGACGGTATGCTCCACGGCCGGCGGCTTGCTCGGAAAATCCCGTTTCATGGAATTAAAAGGAATAAAGACCTTGCGGGTATCGAAACCGTCGTAGCTGGAATTCTGGTCTTTCGGCTTCATCACGCCGATCACCCGGTACGGTATACCGCCCATCGAAATGGTGGCGCCGATAGCTTCGCGCTCGGCGAAAAGCTGCTTCTTGGTCTCGGTGCCCAGGAAAGCCACATTGCGCGCTTCATCATTGTCTTCGTCGTTGTAGAAACGACCTTCCGCCACGGTAATGCTGCGGATTTGGCTGAACTCCGGCAAAGACCCGACCGTCGGGATGTTTCCACTATTGAACGGGCTGTGGACCTGCACGTCGTTGCCAAGCTCCGGCATCACGTATTTACAGGCCGGGGATTCCTTGGTCACCTGTAGGTAATCGTCCTCCATCCAGTGCACTACTCGGCCAGATCGCATTCCTCCGGCCTGCATGCTGGTGCGGCCGGAAAATACGATCATCACATCCTTGCCGAAGGTCTCCTGATTTTTCTGGATTCCCAAGCCGAGTCCTTCGCCCGCCGCAACCATCACCGTAACGGAAATAATTCCCCAGGCGATGCCGAACATGGTCAGCAGCGTGCGGCGCTTGTGCGCCCACAGGGTCGAAAGAGTGTCTCTAAGAAGATCGCGAAAGGACATACCGTTGCCGCTTCCCGGTGGTGCGGCTACTGCAGAATTACCTGCTGCTTTTCGTTCAGGCCCCGCAAGATTTCTGTTTTTACCCCGTTGGAAATTCCTAACTGGACGGATAACTTTTTCTTGCCGTTGTCGGCCTTCGGATCCGGAATCTCGATGGAAGCCTTCCGCTCCTTGTCGTAAATGAGCGCCGCTTCCGGGACCATCAGCACGTTTTTCTTTTCTTCCAGCATGATTTCGGCATTGGCGCTCATGTTGGCTTTGAGCTCGCCGGTTGGGTTAGAGATGGAAACGCGGACTTCAAACGTCGTCACGTTGTCTTTTTCTTTTCCCAGCGGTGAAATCTTGGTGACCTTGCCGACGAATTTCTTATCCTTGAAGGATTCCACCACAATGCGCGCGGGCTGGTTCAGGTACACCTTGCCGATGTCCGACTCATCGACTTTTCCTTGCACGTACACTTCGCTTACATCGCCCAGGGTCATGATTGGTGTCGCCTGCGATCCCAAAATCAAAATGGAGCTGACCGCGTCGCCGACATTGACGTCCCGCGAAAGGACCAGCCCGTCAATTGGGCTGACGATGGTGGAATTCCGGAGATCTTCTTCGGCATTCTCCAAGGCTGCTTTGGCCTGGGCCACTTGCGCTTCCGACTTCGCGATGTCGGCCTTCGAGACGGTCAGGTTGGTCTGCGCGCTCATCTGCTTGTTCAACCCCATCTGATAATTCTTTTGCGCGTCTTCCACTACCGACTTGGCCACCACACCCTCGAGGAATTCCTTCTCGGCACGATCCATGCTCAGCTTCAGGAACGGCACGTCCGGGCCTTCCGCATCGACTTTGTTCCGCGCCAGCGTCGCTTTGGCGGAGTCGCAAGCAGCCTCAGCCGCCTGCATGTTCGCTTCGGATTCCCGCTTTACCGCCTCCAGTTGAATCTTGTCCAGTTCCGCCAAAATTTGGCCTTGCTTCACACGATCGCCGTAATCAACGTAAATCTTTTTCACGATGCCGCTAGCCTTCGACTTAATTTCGGCTTTTGAGAGTGGCTGAATCTTTCCAGTGGCCACCACCACGCGCGCCAGATCGCCGCGTTCCACTTCCACCAGTTTGGAGGGATCGATGGTGCGGTTGGGTCGCAACGCGGCGGTTACACCATAGCCGCCCGCGCCTAACACCAACACGGCAATGGAGATCCAGATGATGCGCCGCCTTCGCTTTCTGCGCTCTTTTTCACTACTGGTCCCATTACCGTTGCTCGACATTCATCACTCCTCGGGGCTCGGGCCTGGCCACACCCATCAGTACGCGAACTTCACCCCAATTGTTCCGCAGTATTCGGCTTAGACGCGCCACGAGGCGTTTTCGTCTGCGTACGTGAATGAATTTAGAAGGGCGGAGGCCTCAGATCATAGCTTTACGAAGCCGCAACGCGTTGGCAATCACGGAAACGGAGCTGAAACTCATGGCTGCGCTGGCTAGCATTGGACTCAACACCCATCCAAAGACAGGGTAAAAGACGCCAGCGGCGATCGGGATGCCCAGCACGTTGTAAAGGAAGGCGAACGCCAGATTTTGCTGTATGTTCGACACCGTCGCCCGGCTCAGTCGGCGCGCCCGCACGATTCCGCGTAGATCGCCACGCAACAGAGTGATTCCGGCGTTGGCAATGGCCACATCCGTTCCGGTGCCCATGGCAATGCCCACATCAGCGGCGGCCAGCGCCGGAGCGTCGTTAACGCCGTCGCCCGCCATAGCCACGACGCGCCCCTGTTTACGAAGTGCCTGCACCGTATCGGCCTTTTTCTGGGGCTGAATCTCCGCTTGCACTTCGTCGATTCCCAACTCGGTTGCCACCCGATGGGCTACTTCGCGGCGATCACCGGTGAGCATCACAATCCGCAAGCCGTCTGCGCGCAACTCACGAATTGCATCCGCAGCTGAGGCCTTGATTTGGTCGCGCACAAAGAGCACGCCAGCGGCGCGACCACCTGAGCCAATGTAGATTGCCGTCGCGTCGGGCGGCGCCATGATCGTCGAACCTGATGCATCCTGGATCCCGATTCCCTGTTCACGCAAAAACGCCGCCGAGCCTGCGACCAACTTCTGACCCGCCAGCGTCGCCCGGACGCCGCCACCGGGAGTCGCGCGGAAATCTTCGACCGCCGCGATCGTCAGATGCTTCTCCCCAGCGGCCGCGATCACGGCGCGCGCTAATGGGTGCTCGCTCAACCTCTCCAGTCCAGCGGCTAAAGCCAGCAGCTGGTCCGGCGTCAGGGCACTTTCGTCGAACGCGGTCACGCCGACGATCTTGGGTTTCCCTTCGGTCAGCGTTCCGGTCTTGTCCACCACCAGCGTATCGACCTTTGCCAAAGCCTCCAGCGCTTCCGCGTTCCGCACCAGAACGCCCGCGCTTGCTCCTCTGCCAATCGCCACCATCACCGACATTGGTGTGGCCAAACCCAGAGCGCATGGACACGCAATGATCAGCACCGCCACGGCGGCAACCGATGCATGCGCCAAGCGCGGCGGTGGCCCGACGAAAGCCCAGACGGCGAAAGTGAGTACCGCCAGGGCGACCACCGCGGGCACGAAATAAGCTGCAAACCGATCGGCCATTCGCTGCATGGGCGCACGGCTGCGCTGTGCTTCGCTGACCAGCTTGACGATCTGCGCCAGCATGGTCTCATTGCCCACACGCTGCGCTTCCATGACGAAGGCTCCGCTAGCATTCAGCGTGGCGCCGGTGACCTGATCCCCTGCGACTTTCTCAACCGGCATCGATTCGCCGGTGACCATCGACTCATCGACCGCGCTGGCTCCCTCGCGAATCACACCATCCACCGGAACGCGTTCGCCGGGCCTCACACGCAAACGGTCGCCCTTCTTCACCAGATCGAGAGACACGTCCTGTTCGCTCTCATCGGCTGCAACCAGGTGCGCGATCTGCGGCGCCAGATTTAACAAAGATCGAATCGCGCTCGACGTTCGCTGCCGGGCGCGTAGCTCCAGCACCTGGCCTAGCAGCACCAGGGTGGTAATGACCGCGGCGGCTTCGAAGTACACCGGCGCTGCACCGTCCATCCCTCGGAACGAGGCCGGGAAGGATTGCGGAAATACGGTTGCCACCACGCTATCCAGATAGGCGGCGCCGGTGCCCAGACCGATCAGCGTGAACATGTTCGGGCTGCGGTTCACCATCGAAGTCCAGAAGCGTTCGAAAAACGGCCAACCACCCCAAAGAACCACGGGTGTCGCCAGGGCAAACTCGATTCCGTTGCGCCAGGCCGGCGCCAGATGCAAGCCGAGCGCCGCTCCGAACATCGATAACACCAAGATTGGTAGGGATAGCGCGGCGCTGATCCAGAATCTTTTACGCATGGAGGCGTATTCAGGATTGGCCGGTTCCTCGGCCTGAATCTCCGTCGGCTCCAGCGCCATCCCGCATATCGGGCAGCTTCCCGGGCCGATCTGAACCACCTCCGGGTGCATGGGGCAGGTGTACCGTGGCTGCGGACGAGCGGAAGCTTCTCCGCCTGGCTTCGAATGGTCGCCACGCAGATGCCCACGGAAAGTTGGCGCGGCTTTGAAGGGTTGGTTCGCAGCGGGCTCCGCTACGCCGATAGGCGCTGGAGCCGCCCCAACTGCCATCGCAGCGTGGTGCACCACCGCCCGTAAAGCTGCTGGGTCCCGCAAATATTTCGCTGGATCTTGCTCAAATCGACGGGCGCAGCCCGCCGAACAAAAAAGACAGACGGTCCCTTCATACTCGCGTTTCGCCGCGGCACTTGCCGGACTCACCCTCATTCCACAAACCGGATCTCGCTCCATTGCTAACTCGCTTCCTGTTTTCCTACCGGCAAACGCCAGTGCAGCAGTAGCAGCATCACCGAAGGTGCGAGTAAATCGTCTCCAGCAGCTCGTCATACATCTCTTCCGATTTGTTCTTATCGTCGCTACCCAACGCCTGGGCAGCACAATGCCGTAAATGGTTGCGCATCAAATTCCTGGCCACTCCGCGCAACGCTTCCTGGACGCTGGCGACCTGCACGATGATGTCCGGGCAATAGCGGTCGTCTTCCAGCATTCGCTGCAGCCCGCGCACCTGCCCTTCAATCCGCCGCAGGCGTTTGCGATTGGCCACTTTCAACTCCGGGTCGACGCCCACGGCTTGCCTGCCGGTCCCGGTGTCGCAAGCGCAACTCGCACTGCGGTCACCCGATTCCCGGGCAGAACCGGCCTTCGATTTCTGCGTTCGCAAATTCATTTCCAAAGACAGCATACCCCCCACCCCTATCTGGTGTCAACCGGCAGAAAGTCCGTTCAGAAGCGGCGCTCTCCGCGGCTCGCTATTCTGGTTCCCAGAAAACGAATTGCACTTGAATGGGCTGGTATACTCTCTCGCATGACCCTCGTCGAAATTACATACCAGCTGCAAGATCCCTTGAATTCAGAGCAGCTTCAGCATTTGGGTGCGTTCGCCAACACCTACGGCCTGCGGCGTTTTCGCGTCGACGAAGCCAAGAACCAGTTGTCGTTCGAATACGATGCCTCACGGCTAAAAGAAACCGAAGTAGCCCACGTATTGCGCCTGGCGCGCATTCCGGTGACCAGCAAGATCAACTAGCGGGTGCTAAGCGGGGTGCGAAGGTGCAAGATTGTGGGAATTCAGAGCAGCCAACTCGAGGAAGTAAAGAATGGACAGCGCGAGGTAGAAACAGTGGGGCTCCCGCTTGGGACCGGGAGCCCCTGTGGCCGCGTTTCATTGTCAGTGTCGTTTTCACACCGACGCGTGGGGTCATCCATCCTAGCTTCCCTCTCAGAGGCAGGTGGGAACGATCCATGAAGTAACGCCGAGCAAGCCCCTTCCCCCTCGCTTCGTCGCACTTCACTTCTCGCTTTTTGAAACGCGTCCACGCATCACCTATTGCAAAAGTCCGGCCAACCCGGCGCACCCTCTGGTTCCTGCGTATATTATTGACGGGCGTTAATTTAGCCAGGTGTACCGCAAATCCACGCCTTGAAAAGACGAAGCTGAAATCCCGTCTTGGGACGGGGCGACAAATATCTCGGGAATCAGCCCCGTTTTTGCTCCTTCTGACCAGAGTCCTAGAACTCTGGTGCCACTGCCCCACCCTGCGTCGTGCCATGGGTTTTTTACCGCCATGGACACCACAATGATCTATGAACCTGCCCCTACCCCCGTTGACTGCCAACCACCTGGCGGGAACACCGCCACCCAGACTGGGGCGACGTAAGCTCAACCTCGCGTTGGCTGCCGCAACCCTCCTGAGCCTGGCAATAACGGTTCAAGCCGACACCACCGGTCCGGTCTTATCGCAACATGATTCGGTATGCTATTGCCACTGCCCGAGCGCTCACGCGCGAGGCGGCTGCGTGAAGATGTGCGAAATCCGAAAATACGCGTCCCGTTGGTGGGCCGTTACATGCGCACCGCCGCGACGCCAATCGCCGGCGGAGACGCCCGGCGCTAGTCCCCACCTGCCGCACCGGGACCACGCCGAACACGCAAAACTCGAAGCGCCGTCATCGATACATCGTTAACGAAATTTCTGGTCCTCGACGGAACTCGCCGCTATCGATATAGCCGGAGCGTCGCGCCGAGCTAACGATGCAGGCTCGCCAAACAAGTTCGATAAGATCTCCGGAATTTCGAAAATGGCCCGATTATTCTGTGCGCCCACGTTGCGCCGAAACTCCGCAAAGGTCGCAGGCTCGAGCATCTGCTGTACGCCGCCGACCACCTCGCGAAAGCTCTTCAGCACGATCCCCACTCGCTTTTCTTTGACCCACTCCGCGTTATAGCGCTCCTGCGGAAGGGTCCAGGAGTTGCATTCAACGAGCACCGGCAACTTGCGAACCATGGCTTCGGCGATACTTCCCGGCCCCGGCTTGCCGATCAGAAAGTCCGCAGCATGCATGAGCTTGTGCACTTCCTTGGTGAACCCGATCACCTTGACCGGCATGCGCCATCGGTGTCCCCGAAGCCGTGCCGCGAGCGCCTCGTTTCTTCCGCAAATCAAAATGAGCTGCACCGCAACACGGGCAGCGTCCAGGCGCTCGGTAATATCGAACATCACGTTCGACCCATATCCGCCGAACAGCACCATCGCCGTCGGAACATCCGGTTGCAGGCCAAGTTCCTTGCCGATCGCAACCGGGTCAGCGGCATCCTGATCATAAAAATCGGGGCGCAAGATCATTCCCGACACGCCGAAAATGTGCGCATCGTCATGACCAATCTGGCGGGCCTGTTCCACGGCGCGTCGAGTACCGCCGATCACATATTGTTGGGGAATCGGCTCGATCCAAAAGTGCGGCGGGAAATCGGCCAAATCGGTAATAATGGTGACAAAGGGCCGGCCGGGATAAACGTTGTTCCAGCTCTCGTAAATTTCACGGTTGAAGTGCGGGATCACCGAAATCAAGAGGTCCGCGGGATTTTCCCGCCAGAACTTCTCCAATAATCGAACCAACTGCCGGTGAAAAATTCGAATCGTGAGTTGCAGTACGCGCAAAAGAGTTTCGGCGCCCAATGTCCAGCCGTTTCGGAGTAGCACGTTGTACTGCTCCTGGATTTTGATCCCGGTCAGCTTCCTCAGGAGGTCCAGCGGGTTGGTCAAATCCTGGAATTGCACCAGCTCCAGGTCCCATGGCCGCTGCTGTTGTTTCACAATGGTCTGCAGCGCGACGGCAGCGTTGCGGTGGCCGCCACCGGCGTCGTGAAACAAAACATGTAGTTTTTTCATGATCGGATTGTTACATACGCTTCCTCTTCGCCCAGAAGAGCACCCGCCCTGCCATGTGGATAACTCTGGAAGTCGCTTGTGTTCAATAAGTTCCGAGAGCACATTCACGCAAGTTTCGTCACCTCTTCACTGACTGTTCATATCGCCGCGTAACAATCGTTTCATGCGCTGCGATCTTCACATTCATTCCATCGCATCTGGCATGTGCAACACTCCAGGCCTGAGTCGGGTCTGCCGGGAATCGTACAACGACCCCGAACAGACCTACCAGCGACTCCGGCGTCGAGGCATGTCCATCGTCACCATTACCGACCACGACTCCATCGACGCCGCGGAGACTCTACGCCGCCACCCGGACTTCTTCGTCAGCGAAGAAGTCACCGTTACGATGCCTTCGGGATGCGGGATGCATCTTGGCGTCTACGGCATCAGCGAGCGCGATCACCTCGAAGTGCAGCGCCGGCGCAAAGATTTCATCGCGCTGCTGATGTACCTCACCGAACGTAAGTTATTTTTCAGCGTAAATCACCTTTTCTCCGGTCTCACCGGCCGGCGCGACGAAGACGATTTCAGCTGGTTCGCGTCGTATGTTCCTGCATTCGAAACGCGCAACGGTCAGATGTGGCCGCGCGCAAATGCTGACGCCGAGTCCTTGGCCAAACGCCTGGGCAAAATCGGTACTGCTGGAAGCGACGCGCACACCCTAGCTGGCGTGGGTAGGACCTACACCGAAGTTGCCGGCGTACGTTCTGCCGATGAATTCCTTGCCGGGCTCCGCGCGGGTCGAGGCACAATTCACGGCGTTCACGGTAGCTACGCCAAGCTCACCGCCGACGTCTATCGCATCATCAGCGCTTTCTTCGGCGAAAAACCTTGGAGCCTTCCGGTTGCTCCCATCACCGTGCTGGTTCCCCTAATTACCGCTGGACACTGGCTGAACGAAATCAGATTTTGCCGCAAATGGTCGGCCCAACTGAACCGTGACGCCAAACGGCCACGTATGTTGTGGAAGCTAGATTCTGGTCTGGAGCCGAATCTGGCCCACTGAGTCCAGCGCCTGGAATTCGAGCGTCGTTTCGGTCGCGTGAGGTTTAGCCATGACCGTCGCACGTCACCTCTGGGGATATATCGAACGTCGCGATCACCGTTTGATGCGGCGGATGAATCGCTGGCGCGCGCCTCGCTGGGTTCGCTTTTGGATGATCGCCGCCACGCGCATGGGTGACGGCTGGCTGTGGTACGGACTCGGCGCCATGCTGCTAGTCTTCGGCGGATCGCAACGCTTCGCGGCAGTCAGCGCTGCCGGAGCCGCGGGCGTCACCGGTGTCGGCATCTTCAAATTACTGAAGCTGCTCAGCCAGCGCTCTCGCCCCTGTCAACTCGAACCGCACTGTTGGTCCAAAGTGCTTCCGCCGGACATGTTTTCGTTTCCGTCCGGACACACTATGAGTGCATTTTCAATGAGTCTGGTGGTGAGTTATTTTTACCCGTCGCTGGAAGCGCCACTGCTTTTCCTGGCACTTAGCATCGCGGTTTCGCGCATCGTGCTGGGCATGCACTTCCTTAGCGACGTCCTCGCCGGCGCGGTTTTGGGCGTAGCGCTGGGCTGCGCGTCGATCACCGCATTCGCTTGCTTTGGTTTAATCTGATCGATTCGCTCGCTGTGGTCGGTTTACAGTGGCTTGGGGTGCGCCGCCAGAGCTTCGCGGAAGGCCGCCAGATTACTCTTGTCGATAATCGCGGTGCCGGTGTCGACCCATGCTGGCAGCGGCGCGGACGGCGCGGTGCGCCAATCCTTGTATTCGTGAACTACGTTGTGATGCAGGTCGTCCAGGAACTTAATACCGTAGTACGACATGATGTACGGCTTTTGCACCACGGTTGCGTTGATGGCCCCCTTATCGATCCAATCCAGCGTCTCTGGATCCTTGTCGAACGCCACGATAGCTATTTTCCCGGTCAGGTCTTCGCGATGTAGGGTGTCCGCCGCACCCGCCCCGCCCGAAGCTTCCAGCGCTATGATGCCGTCGACCTTTTGTTTCTTCGCCAGCAGGGCTGAAATCCCGTCATACGCTTCCCGGGCATCGCCTTTGTCATCTATGGTTTGAATTACTTTAATCCCTGGGGTTTTCTTGAGCGCATCCATCACCCCGCGCACTCGTTCGTCTTGGTTCAGTTGCCCCGCGATAGCGATGATTACGAGCTGGCCTTGACCCTTCAGGATGTCCGCCATGCGCTTACCGCTTTCCTGGCCCGCGCGGAAATTATCGGTGCCCACAAACATTACCCGCTTGGAATCCGGCGCGTCAGAATCCAAGCAAATCACCGGAATCCCGCTCTGCACCGCCGCGGCAATCGGTCCATTGAACAAGTCCGGACTGGTCACCGACACGAGAATGCCTGACGGATGCAGCGCCACCGCCTTATTGAAGGAGTCCAACTCGTCCTTCGGGGACAGCGAAGCCGGGCCATCCATCTCCGCTTTCACTCCCATCTCTTTCGCCGCGTCGGTGAGCCCCGCCTGGGCCTCCTGCCAGTACGGCAGATTGACGTTTGCAGCAATCAAATAGTATTGCTCGTCCTTCTGATGATAGGCATCCTGGCATGCGACTAGAGACGCGCTAACTGCCACCACCAATATTCCCGCCAACCTGATCTTGAATTTCATCGGAAGTCTCCTTGCGCGATTCCAGCCCAGAAGTTTTTGCGAAATGGAGAAAACTGCTCGTCTGGACGGCAAGCCTATCACAAGCCGATGCCGGAGCGAACAGCGACTGCTGGCGACGCCGGAGAGGTTTTCGTGGCGGGAATATCTCCAATCGGGATAGGGGAGACGGTTGCCCGTCCTCCCCTCCCACACGACCGGACATGCGGGTCCGCATCCGGCGGTTCGGCGGGTTGAACTAACCATGAGCCGTGAGCTCGGGAAGTCCGAGCGA